>Ga0315321_10000435_pt1 | contig 30611 bp, 18 predicted proteins | sample M180m21515metaG_FD_203464 | JGI IMG/M metagenome (GOLD analysis project Ga0315321, IMG submission 203464) | Ammonia-oxidizing marine archaeal communities from Monterey Bay, California, United States - M1 80m 21515 | ecosystem: Environmental > Aquatic > Marine > Intertidal zone | place: USA...
CCCCCTCATGTCTCCAAGGATAGTCCCGCATCGATCGACTACCTGATTAACCAACGTGCCAAGTCTGCTGGTCTGGAACTAAACCCAAAAGCTGACCGCCGAACGTTAATACGCCGAGTCAGTCTCGACCTAACCGGCCTGCCTCCCACCCGCGAGCAGGTGACTGCGTTTCTGTCTGATGAATCACCAAATGCGTATGAGCACCTGATTGATCGCCTGCTTAGCTCCGAAGAATTCGGGCGACATGTGGGACGCTATTGGCTTGACCTCGTCCGCTATGCCGATACCCATGGATTGCATCTGGATAACTACCGCGAGATGTGGCCTTATCGTGACTGGGTGATTCAGGCGATCAATGACAACATGCCCTTTGATGAGTTCATGACCCTGCAGCTTGCGGGCGACTTGCTTCCGGAGGCAAACCAATCACAAAAAATCGCAAGTGGCTTTAACCGCTTGAATGTCACCACAGGTGAAGGCGGCTCGATTTACGATGAGGTTTTCACACGAAACGTGATTGATCGCACCGATGCATTTGGCACGATCTTCCTGGGACTCACCACAGGTTGTGCGGTATGTCACGACCACAAATTTGATCCCATCTCGATGGAAGATTACTACTCATTGTTCTCGTACTTCAACAGCTTGGACGGTCGAGCGTTGGATGCAAATGTTAAAAATCCAGCACCGGCAATTCCAGTTCCCACGAAAGAACAGAAGCAACAGGTCGGAGACTTCGAAGAAACTCTAATTGATCTGCGGAACAGCATGGCAATGCCCATCAGGACCGTGGATTCTGCACAGCGTGCTTGGGAACAAGCGTTGGTCAAAGGCATTGCACCAAGAATTGAACGATTGATGCCCACGAGAATTGATTCAGAGGCCGGCACCAAGATGACCATCCGCGAGGACGGCTCATTTGAATTCACCGCCTCACCCGCCGCAAAAGACACGACCACGATCGTTGCTCCCATAAAGTCTGGCACGCAATGGCAAACTTTACATCTTGAAGCTTTGGTGGATGAAGCAAACAATCGCGTTGGCAGCTCAACCAATGGCAATGCCGTCTTATCGGAGATCAGTGTCGAAATCACGGATGACTTGCTCGAAGGACAATGGCTGAAGGTACCGATCACCCACGGCTTTGCTGACTTCGAACAGAAGGATGGTTCTTTCAGTATCCGCCAAGCTTTCGACTCCAAGGTAAACGACAGCACTGGTTGGGCAGTAGGTGGACACCAGAAACCGGGTGGTAGATCAGCCTGGTTCGTAATCCCCGCCTTGATGGCCGAAGGGGAGAATGGAAAAGTTCGAATTCGCTTACACTATCAGTCAAAGTTTGCGACGCATCATCTAAGACGCGTGCGTCTTTCGGTAAGCGATACCAGCCCATCAGTTCCTGTCGAACAGCGGATCACCCTCAGTCCTATATCGGCGACAGGACCTTTCACGGTCGAGAACGCAATCGCAGCCTACGGCCGCAAGTATGCTTCACAGCAAGGTGAGTTCAAATCTGATGAAGTCTTCAATCACGAAGACCGACCCTACCGTTGGCAGGAACGCGCTGATCTGACGGAAGTACAGATTCAGAATCTTCCCACAGTTCAGGATCGCAGCAGTGTGATGTTACTGCATCAGCATTTGTCGGCCCCCAAGGCAACGAAGGTCACATTATTATTTGGTACTGATGGTGGCCATGTGATCTACCTGAACGGAAAACAGGTTGCCATTTCAAAGGAACCTCAGGAGCTCAATCCACTCGCTTTGGAATACGAGTTGGATCTCAAGCAAGGAGACAACGACCTCTATTTCAAGGTGGTGAATTACAGCCCCCCGTCACGGCTTACCTTTGCATTCCGTTCCCCTGCCATCGATACACCGCGTCAGTTGAATCAACTACTGAATGTCGCGGAACAGGAACGTAGCGAACAAGATCGGGTTTCGCTCATGAACTTTTACCGCAAAGTTTACTGTCTGCATCCTGATTGGCTTGCCTTGGTAGATCAGGAAAAAGGTGTGCGAAAAGCATTGAAGAAATTGAATGACAGCGTATCGACGACGCTTGTCTGGAAAGAGCTGGCGAAACCTCGACAATCACATGTTCTGGTTCGAGGTCAATATGACCAACCGGGTCAACCAGTCCCCCGAGCAACACCGGCCTTCCTGCCCGCAATGCCCGCTAACGCCCCAGCCAATCGTCTGGGGCTTGCGCAATGGCTGGCGATGGAAAACCACCCTTTGACTGCCCGAGTCGCGGTCAATCGCTATTGGCAGCAGATTTTTGGAGTCGGTCTCGTCAAAACGAGTGAAGATTTTGGCAGTCAGGGTGAGCCACCAAGCCACCCGGAGTTACTTGATTTCCTGGCTGTCGACTTTCAGACCCACGACTGGGATGTCAAACGATTTCTAAAGACGCTGGTAATGACAGATGCCTACACGAGATCGTCCAAGGTCAGCCCATCAGCACAAAAAATCGACCCTGAAAATCGCATGTTAGCCCGAGGTTCACGCCATCGTCTGGATGCGGAAGTTCTGCGTGATCAGGCATTGTTCGTTGCTGGACTGCTGACTGATCACCCCGGTGGCCCCAGTGTTAAACCCCCACAACCAGACGGACTCTGGAAAGCAGTGGGCTACTCGGGCAGTAACACGGTCAGCTTTAAGCCTGACAACGGTGACAAGGTTCATCGACGAAGCGTTTTTACGTTCTGGAAACGCACCAGTCCACCCCCACAAATGTCGACCTTTGACGCGCCAAGCCGTGAATCCTGCACCGCTCGCCGCGAACGAACCAACACCCCATTGCAAGCTCTGCTATTGATGAACGAGACCCAGTATGTCGAATCGGCCCAAAAGCTCGCGATGCGTGTGCTAAGCGCGGCTGAGATTGAAAGTCACCCTGAAGCAGAGCGGTTGGCTGCCCGAATTGGTTGGCTCTACGAGACCGTCTTATCTCGCCCACCATCCAAAACGGAACAGTCTGAAATCCAGAGCCTGCTTAGCGACCTGATCGCCTACTACTCAGATCAACCTGACTTGACCGCAAAGGTTTCAAAAAATGCTGATCCCACTGAGGCTGCATGGACGATTTTGGCCAGTACGGTGCTTAATCTGGATGAAGCAGTTTCCAAGTGAATGACACGTCCTCTGCAACGAAGTTGAACATTGTTCTTTGAAGTTTCCTCCCATGCATAACGATCCACGACTTGCCGCTCTTACCCGCCGAGCATTCTTTTCTCGCACCTCGTGTGGAATTGGTGCCGCAGCGTTGGCATCTTTGCAATCGGACGAATCGAGTGCCGCTAACCGTGATTTGTCGACAGGTGGATTGGCTGGTTTACCACATCACCAACCAAAAGCACGTCGCGCAATTTATCTGTTCATGTCCGGCGCACCGAGCCAAATGGACATGTGGGACCACAAACCCAAAATGGCCGATTGGTACGACAAGGATCTACCCGACTCAATTCGTCAGGGTCAGCGTTTGACAACAATGACGAGTGGCCAGGCACGATTCCCGGTCGCGCCAAGCATCTATAAGTTTGCACGCCATGGCTCCAACGGCACCATGGTGAGTGAACTCTTGCCGCACATGGCAAAGAAAACGGACCAGATTGCATTAGTTCGCTCGATGTACACCGAGGCGATTAATCATGACCCCGCGATCACCTATATCTGCACGGGAGATCAATTGCCTGGCAAAGCCAGCCTTGGTTCATGGCTCAGTTATGGACTCGGAACCGAAAACGAGAACCTGCCTGCCTTCATGGTCATGACTCCTACTTGGAGTGGTCGCAAGCAGGCACAAGCGTTGTACAACCGATTGTGGGGCAGCGGCTTCCTGCCCAGCAAATATCAAGGCGTCGCCCTGCGCAGCAAAGGAGATCAGGTGCTGTACCTCTCCAATCCTGACGGGGTCGACCCAACCGTGCGTCGCCGCATGCTTGATTCACTTGCCCGTCTTAATCAGGGAACAGCAGAGCAGCTTGGTGACCCTGAGACTCACGCCCGAATCGCACAATATGAAATGGCATTTCGGATGCAAACCAGCGTTCCTGAACTGTCAGACATCAGTGACGAACCCCAGCACGTACTGGACTTGTACGGACCCCAAGTTTCCACTCCGGGAACATTCGCCAACACATGCCTGATGGCGAGACGCATGGCCGAGCGGGGAGTTCGATTCACTCAAATTTTCCACCGTGGCTGGGACCAACATGGAGGCATCCCCAAGGACTTGCCAAATCAGTGTCGCGATGTTGATCAGCCATCGGCAGGTCTACTAACGGACCTCCGTCAGCGTGGGATGTTGGATGACACCCTCGTGGTTTGGGGGGGAGAATTTGGTCGAACCATCTATTGCCAGGGTCCACTGAGCAAAACCAGCTATGGTCGCGATCATCACCCAAAATGCTTCTCTATCTGGATGGCGGGTGGAGGTGTGCAGGGTGGAGTTGTACACGGTGAAACTGATGAATTCAGTTACAACATCGTCAAAGACCCGGTGCATGTCCGCGACCTGAATGCGACCATCCTGCACTTGATGGGGATTGACCATGACCGCTTCCGCTACCCCTTCAAGGGGCTCGACCAACGCCTCACTGGTGTTGAAGAATGTCGGGTCGTGAAAGAAATTCTATCCTGACACACCAGCAGTCGCAAAGCCAAGTTTCTTACCTGTCAGTTCACCAAGAAAAACAATGATCCCATTCAAGCTCAGGCTCTGCCTGCAACTGACAATCACACTGACACTATTGAGTGAGCCAGCCCAACTGGTCGCACAAAACAAGGAGTCAGAAAACCCGGATCGCCCAAATGTGCTGTTTATCTTTCTGGATGACTATGGCTGGCGGGACTGTGGATTCATGGGATCCGACTATTACGAAACACCGTATCTAGATGAGTTGGCCAAGTCGGGCATGATTTTCACGAATGCCTATTCTGCATCAGCCAACTGCGCGCCAGCTCGAGCCTGTTTGCTATCCGGTCAATACACACCACGCCATAAAATTTACAACGTGGGCACGTCGCGTCGGGGTAACCCGAAATTTGGCAAGTGGATGCATGTTCCTGGCACGGATACATTGCCAGAGGGAATACGTACTTGGGCTCATCAGATTCAAGCCGCTGGTTACCGCACAGGGACAATTGGAAAGTGGCACCTCAGCGATGATCCACTTCCCTACGGTTTTGACTTCAACTTTGCGGGCACCCACAGCGGAAGCCCACCACGTGGTTACTACCCACCCCATCCAAAAGCACCCGGACTGAAAAATGCTCCCTCTGACGAGTACCTCACGGATCGTTTAACAGACGAAGCCATCAGTTTTATTGATCGCAACCGCAAGCAACCGTGGTTTCTGTACCTGACGCACTTTGCTGTACACACTCCGCTGCAGGGCAAGTCGGATCTCGTGGCAAAATACGATGCGAAGCCGAAGGGAAAACTGCATTCACACGCCGTCATGGCTGCAATGATTGAGAGTGTGGATACCGGTGTGGGACGCATCATGAAAAAACTTGAAGAGACTGGATTGAAAGAGAACACAGTGATCTTTTTCTCATCTGACAACGGTGGTTACGGTCCCGCTACATCCATGACTCCACTAAAGGGCTATAAGGGCACCTACTACGAGGGTGGCATCAGAGAGCCGATGTTTGTGACTTGGCCAGGAGTGATTGCTGCTGGCAGCCAATCCGATGAGCCCGTCATCAATGTGGATTTCTATCCCACCTTCTGTGAGATCACCAAAGCTGATTTACCCCAAGATCAACTGCGTGACGGCGAGAGTCTGCTACCAATTTTGTTGCAAAACAAAAATGCTCTAAAAGACCGTGCCTTATTCTGGCATTTCCCAGCGTATCTGCAGAGTTATCAGCGGATAGATGGGCAACGCGATCTGCTTTATCGAAGTCGTCCCTGCAGCATCATACGACATGGTCGCTGGAAACTCCATCAGTACTTCGAGGATGGAGCGATTGAGCTTTACGACCTCGAAAATGACATTAGCGAATCACAGAACCTGGCGATCAGGAATCCAGAAAAGGCTAATGAACTACTTTCCGAATTACGCACGTGGCAAAGCGAGATCAACGCACCCGTTCCCACAAAACGTAACCCGCGATACGACCCAGCTGCCGAGGCTGAAGCGTTGCAGAATCTGCAAACTAAGCAACGCAAGAAAAAATGAACAAGCGCCGCACCGGGAATTACCTAGTCGAGAGTTCGCTGGTCAAAACCAATCGCTTCTCAAGACCCGATATTGCCACCGCCGCTAGCTCTCAAGTACCTGAGCGACTGCAGAACAGAGTTGCTCCATTCTATTTTCACTCATTCCGGCGACGTTGATGCGACCACTCCCAACGATATAGATGCTGTGTTCATTTTTGAGTTGGTCAACTTGCATCTTGTTCAGGCCGCTGTACGAAAACATTCCATTTTGCGGCAGGAGGAATGAGAAATCATGCCCCGATCCACTTGTCTTCATTGTTTCGACAAACTGGGTTCGCAATTGCTGAATTCGATCACGCATTGCGGCGAGTTCTGCGTGCCAGCTCGCGGTAAGATTCTGGTCGCCTAGAATGGTGGAAACAATGGCAGCGCCATGACGAGGTGGATTGCTGTAGTTGCAACGAACAACTTTCTTCAACTGACTCATCGCCGCCGTTGCTGCAGCATCATCTGCAGCGACGAGGGTCAATCCGCCAACACGTTCGCTGTACAGACCAAAATTCTTAGAGAATGAATTGCACACGATCGCTTCTTCATTTTCTTTCAGGACCGCATGAATGCTGGCGGTATCTTCCTGCAAGCCTTTTCCAAATCCCTGATACGCAAAGTCAATCACAGGTAACAGATTTTTGGACGCGAGCACTTGGGCGATTTCAGCCCACTGCTCAGGAGTAGGATCGATGCCAGTTGGATTGTGACAGCAAGCGTGCAATAGAACAGCTTCGCCGGGTTTCGCCTTGGATTGCAAATCATCGATCATTCCTTCGATATCAAACGATGTTCTATCTGCTGATAAATAACGATAGGATTCCATGGGCACGCCTTCCGAGGCGAATACCGGGAGATGATTGGCCCAAGTCGGGCTGGGAGTCCACAAGCGAATAGGAGCAAGTTGACTTGCCAGGAAACCTGCGGCAATTCGCAAACCACCCGTCCCGCCGGGTGTCTGCAAGGTGGCTAAACGAGATCGATCGATCGTGTCACCAAAAATCAGATCCCCAACTTGCGAACAATACTCAGGCACGCCACTGATGGGTAAATAACCTTTCGTGACCTCGCCCTGAACCAACTGCCGCTCCGCCTCTTTGACACACTCAAGAATGGGTGTCTTTCCTGTAGCGTCCTTGTAAACACCGACGCTGAGGTTCATTTTGGTAGGGCTCGGGTCAGCAACAAACGCCTCGGTAAGGCCCAAAATTGCATCGGGTGGAGCCGTGGTGATCGAGCCAAAGCGGGAAATTTTTGGTGAGCTTGCAGATTCGGTCATGACAATCAGCAGTAAAAAATGACAGGAAGGCCGTCCAGATACCAGTAACGTGCCTAGAATCGTAATCAACAAATGCCAAATCGACCATTGACCATCAAAAAAGCTCCAAACAGACTGGCCCCCCGATCCGTGGACTGAGGATCCATCCTTGGACTGAGAATGCTTGAAGGCTCATGAAGACGTTGACCATGATGCGGGACAGTCCTCACTGAATTAGAAATTGTCTCGAGCACGCTCTTTCTTTTGTGCGGTCCAGCCCAAGCTCTGAAAACCCAATGCCCGAAAACTCTGCCGAATACTGAAAAATGCAGGAGCGATGCCAGCATGCGTAAAACAGACTGGATTGTCGTGGGCGGCGGATCAGCAGGTTGCGTTGTCGCAGCTCGTCTCGCGAACCCAAACGGGTCACGGTGTGGCAAAGTCACTCTCATTGAACCACCCACAAACGCTGCGCGACGAGTCGATCGTGAACGACCTGCCAAGTGGTTGAATCTGCTGGGTTCCGATGAAGACTGGAACCTGGCAACGTCAGAAAATCCTCAGCTCGCCAATCGAATCCTTGGTTGGCCGCGTGGCAGAGGTCTGGGGGGCAGCAGCCGCATCAATGCGATGATCTGGTTTCCTCCGACACGCAAAGATTTGCAGATGCTGGTCGAAGCAAGCGGTGGTCAATGGAGCATCTCGGCGCTGCAGCAGGATTTACACGACCTGACCGAATTGACTCGTCCTGAGCAACCCGCGTGGCAAAGTGAAGCGGCCCAACGCTTTCTCAATGCAGCAAAAAAGTTTGATGCGGGCGCCGCTTGGACTTACATGCGGCTTAACCGATCAGGTCGTCGCTGGAACCCTGCCGAGCTTCTCACCACAGAGCAAGCGAGCGGCAGCATTGAAGTCCAACGCACGACAGTGAATCGCTTGATCTGCAAAGGCGATCGCATCATTGGTGTGGAAACATGCGATGACCGAGGGAAGAACGAGATCCTTGCCAACAAAGGAGTCATCCTATGTGCTGGGGCAATCGCTACGCCCGCCATACTGATGCGGAGCGGGATCGGCCCACGTGACCAGCTTGAAAAAGCAGGTGTCGAAGTACGACTTGAATCAGCGCAAGTCGGTCAAGGCCTGCAGGATCACCTAATCATGCCAATGATCTTTGAGGTCAGATCAGGACGATTTCCCTCACATGCCTCAGTTCAGGATATCGTGAGATGGCAAACACTAGGTACAGGTCCACTTGCTTCCAATTTGGCAGAATGCGGAGGACTATTCCTGCAGGACTCTGTCCAAATCCACGTGACCCCTACGCATTACCTCAGCTACCCAAAACCAGCAGGCCGTGCCTTCATGACCCTTGGTGTGAATGCAACCCAGCCACAGTCGACAGGCATCTTGCAACTACAATCCTCCGATCCACGAGTGCCACCAAGCATTCATCCCCGCTACCTTCAAGACACGAGGGATCGCGACGTAACGATTGACGGAATGCGGCTGGCCCGACGGCTTGTTGCAGAAACAGATTTGTCGCGATGGATCGTTACAGAGACACTTCCTGGTAAAAAACGCGACACTGGGCAGGATTTACAAAGAGCGATCTCCCGCTACTCACAAACACTCTACCACCCAGCTGGCACTTCGCGTTTGGGTACACTGGACTCATCAAGTTCCTCAGTGGTAACGCCCGACTTTCGACTGAAGGGATTCAGGCAAGCATGGGTGGTGGATGCCAGCATTTTGCCAAGGCTGCCCCACGGCAATCCCAACGCAACGATCATGCTGCTAGCGTTCAAAGCTGCCAACAAGTTGCGGGATTTTATCGGCTAAACGAAATATCGAAGAAATAACGCCGATTCCTCTTCTTCATGATTTAGGTTGACCCTCAATCGCCAGTTTGCTAACTTTCAAGGGTTATGCCCGAGGTCAGCATCTCATCTTACTCGGCGGCACTATGCGTTTATCGTTGCTAATAACGCTGTTATTCCTACAGGGATCGGGTTCATATTCGATTCTTAAAGCTGAACCTCCAAAAGTGTTGGCAGTGAATTGGCAAACTGCATTCACTGCTTTGTCAGCGGAAAATCAGGCCAACAAACTCGTATTGATGCTTGTGACCAATGATGATGCGTTCCTCGCTCCGCCAGCGGACGCCAATCGCCGCAACATAGCTGCGGCACAACCCGCAGAACAAACTAAGCACGGTTGGTGCGCTGCTGAGTTTCATCACACTTGCCAACGGGTCCTGAAGCTTCGTCCAGACTTGGAAAACAAGCTCTCACTTCAGTCAGTCGTTGCAGGCACACCATCCGAACTTTTGGGTGGGAAAGCGAGCAATTCACCGAAGCGGGTTGTACTTTTTGTTTGTGACAGTACTTACCACTTGCTCGCTCTATCCATTGGCATCCCTAGTGCGGCTGACCTGCTGACACTCATTGAAGACGCTCAAGAATTCAAAACACTGCGTGAATTGAACGAGGCCACTCCGGATCAGGCAACCAATGCAATTGTTCAACGCAACAAGACGAGGCTGGGACGTCTTTGGAACATGAAACTGCAGGAAATGATTGAGGCCAAGAAGCAAGACGACGCTTTGGTCGATAATGCAGCAGCGCAACCAACACCACCTTTACATCTGCTTTACAAACTGTTTTCAGCTTTGCAACCGACTTACAACTATGATGTACAAACACGCTTTGGGTTAACGACAGAACTTGATGCCAGAAGACTTGTCATTCTGGAGCAACATTCCGAGGCCCGTTATTCTTGGTGCCAAACGATCACACCATTCATCGCAGGGATGGACGTTCAGCAAGATTGGAATATCTTCGTCGAACTTCTCTGGCAACAGTACGCAGTGACAGCGGGCAGCGATCAAACAGACTTTTTAAAGTGGTTTGATGCTCAGAAGCATGCTGGCACCTTTGTCATGGCGGTTGAATCTCCCAGCCATGTTCAGCAATTCCTGTGGCCACCTACAAAGGCCCCCAAACATCGCAACGGAACCTCGTGGCAAAAATCGCACGATTTGGCAACCGAATTCCCGTTTCGCACCATCACTGCCCAACAACTCACCGCGCTCGTCCGCGAACGCGACCTAAAACCCTTAACTTTTTCTTCACCGTCAATGGTGCGTTACCTGCTGTTCTTACCCGACAACCGCCTCCCCCAAATCATTCGTGAAAAGGATCCTCCTGCACGATTTTGGGGTTTGTTGAGAAGAGCCAAAACAGCTGACAAATCTGATTTGCAACCTATTCAAAAAGAGGAAATCTGATGACCAGATCTTTTTTGAGGCAACTGCGATTATCGACCATCACTGCCAACTCGATCATGGCAGTCACGCTGTTCAGCAGTGCTTGGCTCATCGCGGTAGAACCCAACGCCATTGAACAACAGCGAATTGAACAACAGCGCATTACACAGGGCAAAGCACTTTTTGAGCGGGAATGGTCAAGCCGCAATCCAAGCTTAGGGAATGATGGGTTGGGACCACTGCACAATGCGAAGTCGTGTGTAGCCTGCCATCACCAAGGAGGTGTCGGTGGTAGTGGTGACGCCCGATTCAATGCAAAATCGATCGGCATCAAAAAAATGCGGATTTCGGGTGGCCCCATCAATGACGATGTCATTGCGAATTCAGTCCGTGGCTTCCACCCAGGATTTGTTGATTCCACGGGACGAGTGTTCAATACGATTGGCATTGCACACCACGGTGGCACACCTGCGTTTACTAGTTTGCGTGATTCGGTCATGAGGCACGCGAACGCCCAATTCAGCGAAGAAGGTGGCCCCACCAATGCTGCCGAAATTCGACACGCAAACGCGACGCCGCTGACCTACACGACGCAAAATGGAAAATACAAAGTTGCCATTCAGGCCAGACTGTTTCAACGCAACACAACGCCACTTTTCGGAAGTGGTTTGATCGATCAGATCACAGGGAAGCAACTGAAGGCCTTGGCACGCGAACAGGAAAAGCATCCCGAAATCAGTGGACGTCCTGCAACGCGACCCGATGGACGCTATGGAAGATTTGGTTGGAGAGGAAACATCGCCACATTGCTCGATTTTTGCGATCAAGCATGTGCGGCTGAAGTTGGCCTGGAAACAGCTCGCAAACCTCAACCATCAGATCCTACAAGGCCGGGCTACCAGAATCCAACGATCGATATCTCTGACGACCAGATTCGGACGATGGCAGCATTTGTAGCAGCCTTGCCGGCTCCAACACGCAGATTCCCACAAGACCCGGAGGCACGTCATGCTGCTCTCCGTGGTGAGCAACTTTTCACTCTTGTTGGATGCGCTGTGTGTCATGTGCCCAACGTAAGCCCGGCAATAGGTTTGTACAGTGACTTGTTACTACACGACATGGGTCAGGAGTCGATCGACTTGAACCCAGCCGATCCCTACATCACCAGAATGACTCCGGCCAGCCAGGTGAGACAACGTGTGACCGACAACGCCGAACAGATCAGGTTCTACGACGATGCGTTGACGTCCGACACCTCCCACCTCTACTACGGGGGCACCTCCCTCATGAGCGGTGCCATGTCACGTCGCTCGACTTCCATAAGAGGCTCGCTTGAAGCAAACTTATCACCAGTGACACGCAGGAAAACCAACATCAGATACACGCCAGTGAGCTACGATTTCCAATGTCCACAGCAGCCAGATACAGTTCTTCGATTCGTGAAGACGGGATCCGAGCTCAAAAGATCAGTGAATCGTTCTCAGGCAAGTCGATCGATCGTCGCAAAAACCACTAGGTATCAAACGCTGGCTTCTGGCAAAGACACATACTCGGTTGACATTACCGATCAAAACACAAAGGTGAATGAGACCAAGCAAACCAACTACATTCGCGTTCACATCGACCCCACCAATTTCATGCAGGAGTGGCGAACGCCTCCACTCTGGGGCGTGAAAGACTCAGCCCCCTACATGCACGATGGACGAGCGGCCACATTGCTGGAAGCTGTCAGCATGCACGATGGCGAAGCTTCCGGAACCCGTGACCGATTCCTGAACCTGCCACACAGGGATCGTTCCGCGATCATCAAGTTCATGGAAACACTAGTAGCACCCGTCAATGTGCCGAAAGCAAACCTTTAGTGCAAATCAAATGGTTTTCCGGTGGCTTCCGCCATTAGAAACTCCCTTGTTGCAACTTTGCTGACGGACAGAGGCTGTCGGTATCATTTCGCTTGCAGTAGCCCTGATTTCCCAGCATTAACTCAGCGAGTAAAGAAAAAGCGGCGATGTGCAATGGCAACGAACGCTTCACGCTGTTCTTACAGAACAGCAATTGCAAGACAACTCCTGCGACGAAATAACAAGATGACTTCAACTCAGTAGATGCTTTTCATATTTTGATAATGCATGGATTTCCGAGTCCCACTGAACAGACGATTCCTTCAGTTCCCACGTCACTTGGGAGCAAGTGCATCTTTTCGATTGGTCGTGAATCGTCGAGACCAATCAAGAATCCGCTTAGCGAAAAGCATTGAAACGAAATTCAAATAGGACGAGCAATGACAAGATCACATCCAAAGCGAAGATTCTCTCTGATCTATTCGGCCCTCTTGATCACGGCAATAACAATTACCGCTAGTGATCGCGTCTTGGCGGCGGAACCAAACACCATCGATGAAAGTCGCATCAAAGAAGGGAGGGTACTTTTTGAACGGGAATGGATTAGTAAAAACCCGAGTTTGGGCGGAGATGGCTTGGGTCCACTTCACAATGCCAAGTCGTGTGTCGCCTGCCATCATCAGGGTGGTGTTGGGGGCAGCGGTGCTGCACCTTTCAACGCAAAAACGCTGGGAATTGAAACACTGCGAGTCAGCAACGTGAGGGTCAGACCTGATGTGGTTTCGAGCATGCTGGTTACTTTTCATCCGGGATTTGTGGACGCGGACGGGGGCATGCAAAACACCTTGCCGCTTCACCATCATGGCTCCAGGGCATTCCTCAATGCGAATCAGGCGATCATGTCTGGTATTCCTGCCCAGTTCAGCCCGTTTGGCAGTCCAGCCAACCCTGAAGAAGTTCGGATCGCTAACGCGACACCTATCGTGTATTCGCTCAAAAAGGGAATCCACACCATGACTCTCAATGCACGCTTGTTTCAACGAAATACCCCCGCGTTGTTTGGGACTGGCATCATCGACCAAGTGAGCAACAAGGCACTGGATGCCATTGCCAAAAAACAAATAGCACATCCAGAAATTAGCGGCCGACCATCGACACTCAAAGATGGGCGATATGGAAAGTTTGGCTGGCGAGCGAATATTGGATCACTAATTGACTTCAACGATCAAGCATGCGCGGCTGAACTTGGGCTCGAAACCAGACGAAGAAAACAGCCCACTGACCCCCTTTATCCGAATTACAAAAACACCTCCGTCGATATCACAGACAATCAAATTCGCACCTTGACGACTTTTATCAAGGCACTTCCTGCACCCATGCGTGATATTCCGACCGACCGTGTTGAGCTTGAAGAAGTCGCACGTGGTGAAAAAATGTTTTCATCGATTGGTTGCTCTGTTTGCCACCTACCCAATCTTGAAAATGCAACAGGCATTTACAGTGACCTGCTACTGCACGACATGGGTCACGAATTGACTGATATCAATGCTGCGGAACCCTTTCGAATCAGATTTACACCTGTCGTCAATGCGGAAACGACTCTTCCACCCACCCGCCTGCTTCCAAGTGATTATCTAGGTGGAGGAGAAACAATTTCAACGAACACATTAGGTGATTCAACAGACGCGCTCAACAACTCGCCGAACGGCCGAAAAGTGCCAAAGGTTTTTCTTTTCAAGGCAGCTGAGCAACCGCAAAGACTGATGTTTGTAAATATAGGTCGATCGGAACAGATTTTACGTGAGAAAAACAGTCCGAACGAACAACCTGGAAAACACAGGCAAACTCGCCCCACGCGAACTCTTAAACACCAATTGAAAATCACAATCGAGCCTACCAACTTCATGCAGGAATGGCGAACGCCACCGTTATGGGGTGTGAAAGATTCAGCCCCGTACATGCATGATGGCCGGGCGGCGACGTTACTCGAAGCCGTCAGCGTACACGAGGGTGAAGCAACCGGAACTCGTGATCGATTCTTAAACCTCCCTCACAGTGATCGCTCTGCGATTATCAAGTTCATGGAAACACTGGTTGCCCCCACCGATGTTCCAAAAGTCAATCTTTGATATTTCCGAGGCACACTTTTAATCGGAACCACAATTTTGATAGGAGTACAAATTTGACAGGAGCACTGGGACATCCGCAGCAGTGGCAACCTTCTCGAATATTTTCGTTCCCGAGGTCGATCGGAGAACGCAATTGGTGCCAAATTGAAGCTGATTGCCGCTAGACGCTGGCACTCAGTCGGTGATTTCCGCGGCAGAACGACGGACAGATTCGTATGAATTGGCCCGTGAACCCTCGCCCCGCTGTGTTCGAACCCCCATGAATCAGCCGGATTATCCGTACTTGCTTACCCGTTTTCTGCCAAAACGCTTGGGTAAGATGTGTTCAAGTGACCTCACCAACTTCACCTTCAACCACTATATTCCCATTCAGCAACGTGCTTCCTCTGGTGTTCTTCGCACAATGAATGCCGACTACATCCCTGCTCACTGATGTTCCAGACTGCGGAATATGACCGGACACGAACAGAAAAGCGGCATTGTCCGCACCTTAATTGACAACTCATTTCTGCTGATCGCGGGTGCCATAGCGGCATTGATTTGGGCGAACATGGCATCGCCACTCCCCACTGAATCATCCGACCCGTCGGCTCCTCCTGAAACCAGCTATACGCGATTTGTTGATTTCGACCTGACTTCCCTATGGAGTGCTCACGAGGACGATCACAGCGGTGAGGATACTCAACCGGCAACATCGCCCAATGCGACTGAAGCACCCAATGCGACTGAAGCACCAAATGCGACTGAAGCACCAAATGCGACTGAAGCACCAAATGCGACTGAAGAAACAGACGCGACTGAAGAAGCGGAGGAAGAAGAGCATGGGGGGCATCATGGCCTGACCATCCACTTTGTCATCAATGACATCTTGATGGCACTCTTCTTTGCAATCGCGGCCAAGGAGGTGTGGGAGTCCCTGCTTCCGGGCGGCGCGCTTTCCAATCCCAGAAAAGCTGCAACACCACTACTTGCGACCGTGGGCGGGATAGCCGGCCCAGCTCTCGTGTATATCATTGGTTGCTACTTTACCGGCACTCAGGATGTTTTCGGCAAGGGTTGGGCGGTCCCCTGTGCTACCGATATCGCGTTCAGTTATCTGATTGCGAGAATGATCTTTGGCGTTGGCCATCCTGCCATCGCCTTCCTGCTGTTGCTGGCGATTGCCGATGATGCTGCGGGCCTGATGATATTGGCAGTATTTTATCCACAGGCTCCGTTGCAATACTATTGGTTTTTGCTCACCGCAGGGGCAATGGCCTTGGCGTTTTTTCTACGCACAGCAAAAGTACATTCGCATTGGGTCTACCTGCTGGGTCCAGGAATTTTGTGTTGGTACAGCTTCTATCAAGCGAATATCCACGCCGCATTGGGCCTGGTCCCCATCATTCCGTTCCTACCACATGCCCACACGGACTTGGGCATGTTCGCGAAAGCGGAAAAGAATCGCGAGGACACATTGAATGAGTTTGAACACTTCTGGAAAACTCCCGTTGAATTTTTCTTAGGTCTGTTTGGATTAGCCAACGCAGGTGTTGTGATGAGCAGTCTCGGCACAGGCACATGGCTTGTGCTGGGTGGACTGCTAATTGGCAAACCATTGGGTATCACCGCGATGACGCTATTTGCTGAGAAGGGCTTGAAGCTTCAGAAACCAGCAGGCATGGACTATCGCCATGTGGTCACATTGGGGATGGTCGCGGGCATTGGATTCACTGTCGCCCTCTTTGTATCAGTCGCTGCTTTCACGCAGGCCGGCGCCGTTCAAGACTCGGTCAAGATGGGAGCTCTTCTAAGCTTTGCTGCGGCTCCCCTCGCAATTTTGATCGCCAAAATGCTTGGGGTCCGACCGGAGCCAAGAGTCAACGTTAATGCGGCAGCGGATACAGAGGCGAGTTGAGCGAGTTGGAAAACCAAACCACTCGTTCAAAACACAATAAATCTTCCCTACAGGATTATGATCGCATGAATCAGGACGACCTCCCTCTCGAAGCGATTGGTGAAGACGAGATCCAACGGCCACAACCAGCCGATGACCCTATCAAGCCAGTCGACTCGCAGGACATGTACCGTGTCATGCGGCACACCATCAGCCGACTTGAAAAAGACCAAACGGCGCGTGGTGACCTCAAAATTCTCTCGCGAACCCTGCGAGAACTTCGCTACGCCTTCAAAATTTTCCGTCCCTTTCGACGCCGTCGAAAGCTCACCATCTTTGGTTCAGCAAGAACGAGTCCTGATCATCCCGAGTATCAAGCTGCCGTCGAACTTGGCCAGCGGATGGCCAAGCATGGGTGGATGGTGATTACCGGTGCTGGCGGTGGCATCATGGAAGCTGGCCACCGAGGTGCGGGACGTGAAGCATCGCTCGGCCTGAACATCATGTTGCCGTTTGAGCAGAGCGCGAACGAATACATCGAGGGTGACCCAAAACTCGTCACCATGAAGTATTTCTTCACCCGCAAATTGATGTTTGTGAAAGAATGCAGTGCCGTTGTTTGCCTGCCAGGTGGTTTTGGAACGCTTGACGAAGCGATGGAAACGCTGACGCTGATGCAAACCGGAAAACAAACCATGACTCCCTTGGTTTTGCTTGACCACCCCGGAGGAAGCTACTGGAAGGATCTAGGAGAATTCATTGAAAAACAACTTAACGCCGGTGGCATGATCAGTCCGGAAGATGTCCGACTGTACAAAATCACGAACTCCGTTGATGAAGCGATCGAAGAAACCCTGAATTTTTATCGCGTTTATCACAGCATGCGATACATCAACAACCGGCTCGTCTTTCGACTCAAAGCCCCGCTTGCAGATTCAAAGCTGGCGTACATACAAGAACACTATGCAGACATCCTTGTTGATGGAACCTACGAACAAACGGCTGCTTTACCCGAAGAAATCGGCGAACCTGATTTGAATGGATTGCCACGACTTGTGTTCCACTTCAATCGACGTGCTCTGGGTCGGCTACGAATGCTGATCGATTGTATCAATGGCCGACCTGACTGAGCCGAGCCGTATGGGTAGCGTCTGCTACTACTTGTCAAAACGAATACGCTGGCAGCAGCTTGAATACCTGCATCCATGCCGCGAATGAATCGGTAGGGGCACAAAAAAACGCGTCGAGCAAATGCTACGACGCGATAAGTTTGAACAGCGATCTGGAATCCCCAGATCGAACTTCAGGTTGGTAGCAATTGCTACCTAGCTTTTCTTTTCTGCCGAACCCTGCTGGCTCAGACCGGGGCGAACCCTCTTGTTGATGTCTGTTTCCAGCACACCAAAGACGGACTCATGACGCGCCACTGACATCTGCAACGCGGCCAACAATCGCTTGGCCGTGTAAAAGTTGACAATGATACGTTGTTTGACCTGAATGGGATCCTTAGGAACTCCGATCGGTTGCGGATTCAAACCAAAGTCAACAATCAACTCCTCTGGCGAACCGGTCACGCGACAAAAGTTGGCGTAGGTCGCTGCAGCATTGTCGTCAACTACTTGAACCTGCACTGGCTGTTGTGACTGTGCAGCTGCTGCGTCGGGTTTTGCCGAATCTTCTTGGTTGGTCTCATCTGCCATCGTTGAATTCTCCGAAAGGTTTGGAGTTGGTGGTATGACGCTCACTGCATGAAATCCGTGACCGTCAACAAAAATGAAAAAGCGACTTCAGCGAGTGAAGCCTTCGTGGGCGTTTTGATCATCTTGTGGTGTTGCCCGCCCATGCACCCGTTTGTGATCTGAGCTCAATCAAAACAGCTGCACAATCACAAAGTAAGACGATCTTTGTCGGTTAAAATTAAGTCTGTTTTGCAATTACCTCGAATGACGTCGTCATCTGATAAACCGTGACGTACACAGTCTTGCTTCCTAGAGTTCAAAATTGAATGTTTTTGCGATCACACGCCAGAGCCTGCTCCCCAATGACATCGGAGCAACATGTATTTTTGCCGATCCCCGGTAGCCCGCTCTCAGCGGCGTGCCATCGATTACCAGCGGCACACGTGCTTGATAGGAGACACTTCTTGGCATGATCATGCCTGTTGTCGGATCAATCTCTGTCTGCAAATCACCACCAGTTTGGCTGGACATTCCGAGCGAGGCCGCATCAAGTGGTTCATTTGATTTTTCGTCAATGATACCTTCGAAGGTATTAAGTCTTCGCGAGTCCAGCTTCATGTCGACTTCTTGACCCTTGCGCACCAGTTGGACGTCACCCTGATCGATAATCAGAACAGCCTCGAAATCCTGATCATTCCCGATTTCACAAATCACATCACCTGGAGTCAAAAGCGCACCGATATTCTCTCGATCCAGTGGTGATCCAGTCCAACCAGGTAACCGACCATCGTTCTGTTTCTGGGGCTCACGAGTGGGTGGTGAAATAACAACCCCGGATCGTTTGGCGACCACGGTTAAACGCTCAACCTCTTTTTGTGTCTCAGCAATCATCGATTGAATCGACTTGATCAGTTCTTCCTGAGTATCAATCGATGCTTTCAGATAAACGTCCTCACGGCTTCTCAGTTGAATCGTCTTCAACTGGGCATTGGCAACCACTTCACGTCCCTCAAGATCTGCCAACCTTATTTCAAGATCGGGATTGATCAACCTTGCGATCTGCTGCCCTTCTTCAACGGACGTGCGAGGCTCAATGGCCCACTCAATTCGTCCAGAGGTTCCGGCATAAACCGTTCCGACTTTGCTGGGACGGATTTCGAATGCACAATCAATGTGATGTGGCAACGGTATGTAGCAAACACCGATCACAACACTGGTGGCGATTCCCAATGTGATTAATAGGGGAGTGCGTTTCACTTTGGACAATCTCCCAGGAGTACGACAAAATTTCCACGTTTGGATAAACGGCTGACCCACTAGCCCTGCAAAGCCAATGACAGCAACCATGCGTCCGATCGCTTGAAGCCCATATGGTTCAAGCACTTTGATCACAAACCAACAAATTGAAAAGACAACAACCCAACGGTAAATGACACTGGCAATCGTGAACAATCCAAACATGAATCGGCCGCGTGTCGGCTGAAAAGGATCGTCCTGCAGTTCCAATCCGAGGCAGGTTTCCTGAAACCAACGTTTCAATACCTCGGTACTCTTTTGACGCAAATTGGGAATTTCCAAGGCGTCCATCAAGATGTAGTAACCGTCAAAACGCAGCAGTGGATTACCATTCACCAAGACGGTGCTGACGACATTCAAAAACATCATGTTCAGGCACAGATCATTGATCGTCGTCCCAGGTTCCGTGAACCACCAGACATAGGTCGCAATCGATGCAAGAATCATCTCGACATAGATACCTGCCGCACCAATCCAGACACGCTTCCATTTATTTGGCAGCATCCACGAGTCGGATACATTGCAGTACAGGCAGGGTGTAAACACCAACAGCATGAAGCCAATTTCATGGCACTCACCGCCAAATTTCTTGCAACTCAATCCATGCCCGAACTCATGCAATACTTTCACGATTGCCATGGTGCAAGCAAGGATCAGCCAGCGATCGGCTGCAAAAAACTGCTGAAAAGTCGGTAACTTGGCGTAAACCGTTTCGTACTGAGTAGCGAGCAACAGCGCTGCTGACCCCAGAAACAAGGTAAAGAAGATAAGTGCCGGTACAGTGAAGAGCCATCCAAACCATGGCAGAATGGCGTTCAATATCTTTTCAGGATCGAAACCCCGATACCGAAGCGCAAAGACATTGGCAAACTTGCCCATGGTCTCTTTGTTTTTTTTCTTACGACCACGCTCCCGCAGCGCTTTTCCCTGCCCGGGTGAATTGCTGATCACAAGCCCACTTCGGTGCAACATTCCAATGAATTGTTGGAGATCACCGAATGTGATTTTCTGAGGAGCGAAACGCCTCTCAAAACCATCTTTGATTTGCTGAAGGCTTACATGACCATCGAGCATGTTCAGAATGAAATACTCTTCTTCATGAAAACGAAAATACTGCAATCCAACCGGCTCTTTCACCACCCAGTACGCAGTACCCTGATAGAACTGACGATTGGACGTCAGATCCGGGCGAGTACGTACCGTTAGCGGCCTTGATGAGCTGCTAACGAGGGATTCGGCTAAGGTGGTCATGGAATGCTATGCAAAGAATTTTTGCGAAGTGGATCGGGACGAAGACGTAATATCAAAAGGTTATGAAAATCATGGACGCATGCATTGAGTAGCCCAACCACGGGTCAGGGGATCGTAATATCTGCGGTCATTCCCGGCTTATAACGCCAAACTCCCTCTTCCTTGACGTTATCGATTTCTACCCAAACTCGGTGACGGCCGTTCAAGTCGATTTCCATACTGACATATCCCAGCGTTCCTTCGATTGGCTTCTGATCAGAGCTCGAGCTTTCGTCTTTGTCAAAAATCCGAACTTCAACCTTGGTACCTTTGACAACCTTTCGGGATACCAATGCGTCTATATCACCTTCGACCCGCAATTTGTTCATTTGGATCAATGTCAGGATCGGCGTTCCCGGTTGCACCCATTCGCCAAGCTGCGCCCGTCTGGATTCAATGAACCCATCCCAGGGAGCAAGGACTTGTCGGCGTTTCAATTCATACTCCGCTAGTGCCAGCTCTTGTCTTTTCCCAAACGCCTGCACCTCCGCGATACTCTTTTGCATTTCAGCTAAATCAATTCTGAGCAAAGCCCGCTCAGCCTCCAGCTTTTTCTTTTCAAGCTCCCAGTACGGGATGGCCCTTTCTCGCCGCAGTTCTTCATAAGCTTCGGCTTCAGCCTTAGCGAGTTGTTCGCTGTTTTTGGCGTCATTCAGATTGACTTCATTGGTCGCATTCAGAATTGCTTCTTTTTCCTCAGCCTGTTTTAGGGCCAGGTTGATTTTCGCGGCAGTGTCATCGATTACTGCAAGCACCTCATCCTTGGCAACGGTCAGCCCCTCATCTACTTTCAAAACCGTCAGCGTGCCCTCTGCCCTCGCCGGAACATCAACCTTGTTGATGTACTGCACCACACAGTTCTCAACGATATGTGTCTGCTTCGGAACCGCTGCCTGCTGTGCAAATAGGGGGCTCGTTGCAGCGATAGCGAGATACAAAATGGTTAATGTAAACCGCATCTTGAAAACTCCGGAAAAGATAGAGATTGGATGGCAGAAGTGGCTTCGTTCTAAAAGAAGAACTTATGACACCACTCATAGATTTCGTGGAAGAAAACAAAACCACTACTACGGCGACCGCAGTAGATCTTCGCGATCACTTTGGCCCCGGGACGAGGCTGCAGACCTCGAAGCGTGGCTTGGTCTGGATTAGCCCGCATTTTGATCACAGCACCGTGCTCTTCATTTGCATCAGCACGCTTTGCAATGCTGTCGATCAGCAAGGTGGCATCCATTGGTTCATCAGGATCAGTGGCAAGGATATAAGTCACGGACAACTGATCGGTATCACTCAATCCCTGCTGTGCAATGTACTCGTCGAGGTGCCCTTCTCGCTTCTCCGGCAACTCTACCTCGAGCACCAGATTTTGCTCGAGATCGGCTACTTCCATCAGCACCTGCCCTGTCATGATCGGTCGCAGCCGTAAATTTTTCTCGACATCCCAAGATACAACCGTACCCTGGATAGGCGATCGAATCATTAGTTCTGCTTTACGATCTTTCTGTAGCTGCAGCTTTCGCTGCAAGACCATATCTTTGGCTTGCAATTCATTTTTCTCAGCCTGCAGGGATCGCAATTCAGACGGTTTCAAAAGCTGACGACGGCTCAACTGGCCCTGTACCTTGGCCTGTTCTGCCAGATTCGTTTGGATTTGCCCCTCGATGTCCGCAATTTGAATTTCGATGTCCCGATTGCGCAATTCAATCAGAACATCATTCTGCTTCACAGGATCGTCATGATCAAAATTGACTGCGATGACTTCACCGTCAATTGGTGCAAAAATCTCTCGTTTCTCGGACGGAACTAAAGTTCCCTCTGCTTCCAAGTTGAAATCTTTTTTGATGAAAGTCAGCCCCAGAACCACGATCAGCAGTAGCCCCACGACCCCGATGGTTTTTGGGAGTGTTCTGGCTCGAAGAACCCAAGTCGCCCGCCCCAAAGCTCTCCACAACGGCATCAGGAACAGATTCGAATGTGCTCTTGAATTGGCGATAGCCCGGGTGCCGTGCTCATAAACCAAATCACAACGTGCACGAAACACCTCCTCTGGAATGTCGCTCTCGATTTGCTCGACAATCAAGGCACCAATCACTTCGCCTCGATGAGCATTGTCACGATCAATCTCTCCTGCGGCTCCCGACTCGTTGTCCACCCCTAAGCGACGCTCAGGCTCGCGGAGAGGTAGCACGGCAATGTTTCGGCCGTAGGACTGGTCTACATAATCCTCCAACGCTTCCTCAATCTGAGGCGGCAAATCCTCCGTCGCTCCGTCGTGCCATAAAGGCTCACCCGCAGCAACAACCCGCGTTGCCAGGTTGTTCAAAGCGGTGACAATGTTCGATCGATTCTCGATCGTGTCTTGGCCACTGATTGCCTGAACTTTGCATTGCCGGCCCTTTTTAATTGCAACACTCACTCGGTCGCAACCAATCAAACGCCGCCCTTCATTGGCAACAATGTAGGCCGTTTCCTTCAAATCAAGCGATTCGTGCGTTGCACGGGCGAACGAATCCGCCTGCTGCCACAGGGTCTGGCGATCACCCAAGGTTCGCAACTTTTGGCTTCGCAACCACTCAGCAGCCAGCTCACACATTTGCTGAAGAAAGCGGAGATAGCCTCGCTGTGTGTCCGGCGCGGTTCCCGGACGCTGAAAAATCTCGATCAGTCCATCGTTGTGACCGTCATGCTGTAAAGCACCAAGGCAGAGCAGGAATCCCGTCGGATTGCCCTCTCCCTCACCATCCGTCGTGCCTGAATAGGGAGGCACCAACAGTGACTGCCCCGTGTTTGCAACACGCTGAATCAGGCGGGTGTGACGTGTCGCATCTTCAGAGTCGTCCTCCAAAATGGAGGGCTCCGCATTGATTTGATATTGCAGACTCAGTTGCCGATCCTCGTCCAGCAACCAAATCGCTCCTCCGGCAGCAGCCAGCGCAGTGATGATGCGGGAAAGCAGCTCTGGATAGAACTCTTCCGCGGTAGCCCCACTTTTGGACAGCTGGGCAATTTCGTTCACCAGCCCTCGGATCTGGGCCTTGGTGTCCTCAACGGTTTGCTGATTGACCGACATGGGTGTTTAGCAATCGTGCGAAAGGGGAAGAAGGATGGGACAAAACGGGACACTAATGAATTTGCGGTTTTCCCGCCACGCTGAACTACGCGGGAAAACCCTTATCTACCCCGCGATTTATCGGAATTTTCTGAAATTTATCCGCGTTCGGATGCATGACAACCAACTCTGCTCTGGACATGTTATACAATTTGTATAACATGTCCAGAGTGAAGTGGCGTGGTTTTCTGAATCTCGCCAAACCGATCCAGGTCCCATTTCTGAACATTCGAAACATCGGCATGTCAGCCCCTCAGCCAATCTCGTCCATAGAAGCCGAAACGGCCTTGCTCGAATTGAATCAGGAACTCAATCGCCTGCAACGGACGATTCGTTTGGCGATTCAGGGACAACTGTCCAAGATGGTGGGTCGTTCGTTCGACGACTTGGAAAAAAACCGCCAGTTGGTCGATTCGATCCACCAACTTCTGGATAGCCACGGTTTGCGCGTCCGCTGCTTGGAATGCGGTCATCCCGCCATCCTCCGTGTTTCGCCGCGTGGCGACAGCAGTGGAGTTTTTGTGTTTGACCACACCATTGAAGGCAAGCGAACCTTCCATGGCGGCCGAAAGACAGTTCCTCTGATTCGTCTTGTTGCAAAGCCACCGCGCAAACCGCGTCAAACACTTGCCAAGTCATCGACTGTTTAGCTAGCAAGCAAATTTGCCAACACTGGACACTTGTTTTTCTGCTTGACAGAATGCGGAATATTGTGGGCCGCCTTTGGAGAAGGATCTCGCAGTTGATTTTCAGCGCGTTCCAACAGCCCCATTGGACCGACGCAAACAAATCCCGTGAAGGTTGCGCCGACCGAGGTTAGCATTCATCACAATTTCACTTTGAGCCTTATTACGATTGGCCCCATGTCAATTCCACGCCACCGTGCCCTAGCGCTATTGAACCTCTGTGTGGGCGATGAAATATGGAACGAGGAAACATGCCACAGTTCGGGGATTCCTCCAAACTGGATCCATGAAATGTCGGACGCCATTGAATCCGGCTACAGGACGGACACAGAGACCATCTATGTGGACAACAAAGCAACCAACCAATATCACGGCGTACGTGATTTGGACTTGGCAATTCGGTTAGGAAAAGTCTTGGGTGTCGATATTGAGCGAGCAACACAATCTGCGATCAGTCGTCGAGCAATCGTTCAAGCCATCAAGAACGCTGTCTTTGATGGTGACTGAGTGTTTGTAGCGAATGCAAAGGTCGCTTAACGGTACCCAAGCAGCCTCATTGCATCTGACTCTTTACGTTCGCGTCCTGCCACCACTCGGCAAGAAATGAGGTGGCACGCGATGCGACAGTGTCTGTGCGATACCCAAGCGAGGCGGTGACCCGAATTCCAGCAGGCAACTGCGTGGACGTCATTGCAGCGGGTCTAATCCGCACTTGAAACAACGGTTCCAACAGACGCAACGAAGGCGAATCCCGGTCACCATGAGACTCTCGAACTGGCAACGGCCCTCCCTCAGTGGCGGCCAGTGCATGCCAAGCCAGCGTATCCGTTGCTTGTGGTTCAACCCGATCGAGAATTCCAACTGATGTCATCCAGTCAGCCGTACAAATATTTACCTCCGAGCTACCCATAGCCCGAACGTCATCGATTTCCCGCTGACCTACCATGGCGACAATTTCCTTACTGTCATCATCCGCAACGTTTAGCAGCTGGGAACCTTCTTCAACAAAGGTGCCGAGCATGCTACCCAGATCACGGACAATGACTCTTCCCGCACGTGGCGCTATCACTTTCATGCCTTGAACCTGCCGTTGCAGGTTGGCAATCTGTTCATCTAGTGAAACCAGAACCTGCCGATTCACATACGCATTCGCAGCATCATGCTCATCGACCGCCAACGAGATTTCGATTTCGCACTGCTGTCTCTTGATTCGAAGCTGTTCCAGTCGATTCAGCAGATCATCATTTTCGATTTCCATCAGCAGCTGCCCCAATTCAACGTCATCACCTTCCGTGACATGAATTTTTCGAACAAAACCGTCTACTCCGCTACGCACAATGGTGGAGGGTGTGTATTCAACGATGCCTGGGACCCTGATTGCCGTTGGAAAGGGAATCACAAATAGGCCAATCGAAACGGAAGCCACTCCTACCGCTGACAGAATCACTGATCGCACAGCACGTTCAGGCTCCGATCGCCACAGAGTCATTGCAAACGCACAGAGCTGTTTGACAGGACCCGCAAACCAAAAATAAATCCCAAGCAGCGAAAGCAAAACACCCGCCCCTGAAAACATGACTGCTGCGGCGATCATCAGTGACACACAAACAAAGATCCGCCAAGTAAACACAGCAAGTCCGTACAGAAGGACAAACTTTCTTCGCCAACCGTACAGACGACTCGGCTCGGACGCCTGCCCCACAATCAACCTTCGAAACCAACTTTTCACAGCTTGCGTGGCTTCACCATACAGGTTTGGGACGTCCACGAGATCAGCGAGAATGTAATAGCCGTCAAAACGCATCAGAATATTCAGGTTGAACAATACAGTAGAAAAACCTGCCATCCAAACCACATTGTCCAACAGAAACTTCGCTTGGACATTAGACACGTTCAACCAAAACAGAAACGCGATCGATGCAATCAATAATTCGATGTACATCCCTGCCGAGGCCACTGCGATTCTTTTCCAGCGATCCGACAAACGCCAACAACTTGTGACGTTCACATATGCGAGCGGGGCGAATAGCACGAAAACCAAGCCTGCTTCACTTACCTCGGATCCTGTATGCGCACACACAACGGCGTGAGCCAACTCATGCACGAGCTTCAACAACACCCACGTTAACAGCAAATAGATCCAGTTCGATCGATGAAACACCTCCGTGGAGGTGCTGAGAAATCGATCTGAATGCACGGCAAACTGCCATGCAGCAACACAGCACACCATGAAGGAGGCGGCCACCACATAAAAGGAGCACAATGGCTTGAGTTTGTCTGCAATTCGGGGGACCCATTTCCCAGACTTCGGGAATGGCACTTTTAGCCAAAACGGATTCAATCTTTTCAGAAGGGTTTTGCTAGAACCACCATGCGGCGCCCCGTCACAAACGACGTTTTGAGACGCTGCAACTCGTGATGGTTCCGCATCATTTTCAAGGCATGCAAGTTGATGATCAATCAACCAGCGAGCGATGGTCGATGCCTGCGCAGCCGTTGGTGCATCTGGCCCAAGTTTGACAGCAGCCAACCCACAAGCTTCTGGCAACGTTGTTTTGCCATCCAGCATCGAAATCAAGACATACTCTGCATAGCCCACGCGGAAAAACTGATGCAGCGAAGGTATTTCAAACCTGTAGACGAGTTCGCCACATTCGCGAACAGGCCAGATCATGACGTCCTCTGCGAGACGAAGTTTCTGTTGCACAAGGTCGATTGTGCTCAGGTCACGCTTAGCCATATGCTCACCACCCCAATGCATGCCGCAAGGCGTGATACGGTTTGTGTAAAAAATTCCAGATCAGAGGATGTCGATCACTCTTAATCCTCGCCCTGCCGCGCATTCCAGGTCGATACAATAAATCAGGATTCGCTAATTCCATCCGAGCAATGAAAACATTTTTGTTTTCAACCAACTCAGCTCGGGGGTGAATCCACGAAACAGTACCCCACAATGCCCTTTCAGGTAGCGCATCAAGAAAGAAATCCACGTCCATCCCGACTCGCACATGCCGTACTTCGTCCTCGGGAATAGCAATATCTACCTGCATGACCGCAAGGGGAGCGACCTCAAATAGCGTATCTCCCCGCGTCATCGGCATGCCCCATGAACGCTCCAAATCGCCTTGCACAATCACACCAGCAATGGGGCTGCGGATTTCCAAATTCTGTCGACGAAGCGTAAGTAAATCAGCTTCACTGCGTAGCCGCTGCGAATCGAGTCCAGCCATCTGGCTTGCAGCAACATTTCGTTCCACCAACTGAGCTTTTTTTTCCTGCAAAGCTCTTTCCAGTTCAGCACTGACTCCTGCAAGTTCGTACTCCAATTCCCTAGGGTCAATTTCTGCTAGCAAGTCCCCCGCTTGCACAAGATCGCCCGGACGAACTGTTGACGAGCGCAGCGGCCCATCGAAAGGTACCGCGACGAATCGCCGTTCGTTGGCCTGCAATTCGATATCTGCGGGAACCACATATCGCAATGGGAGCAAACACAGCAGCAGCACCCCGGCCGCAATCGCCAGCATCAAACGACGATTACCAACCCTGAACATTTCCTGCCCCGCACTTACCTTGCGTTCGAGCCAAGTGGGTTGTGTTGCCTCAATGCTCTCCAGCTTGTGTGCGACTGGCTCACTTATTGTTTCGAGCAACACGTCGGCATCACCCTGCTGTTCTGACAACACTAGAATGACACCCGACGCATCCTGACCCACACATTGCAGTGGCATTCCACTTACCACACTCGAATCACAGTGCCTCGCAAACTGTGAAACAGCCAGCATCGCGTCGCGATCTCCCAGCGAACGATCAGGCTGGTCCGAAGCTGGATCACACCAGCAAAAGTAACCTCGTCGCACAACGGTTTCCTCGGCAGCCGCAACCGCAAGTCGCACAAACCCAGCATCCCCAGTCAACTCAGAATCATTCGAGTCACCGACCAACTTCAGTCTGCCACGCAAGTCATTTCGCCAGAACACCAGCACTCGATTTACTGGCAGTATTTCACTGGTTAAGTGGCTGACATAATTTGCGGCCGTTGCAAGGTCTGCGTGGGAGTCAAGGCTTGTTAACAACTCAACAAGCGTGGCCAACATGCGCAACCCGAGATCTGACTGCGATAGCCGTCGATCAACTTCGGCGGCATCGATCGCACGGTCGCAACCAGCCTCTCCTTGCTTTTCCTGACGGGTCAACAGCGATGGATCAAGCATCTCGGATTCTCCTGGGGCAATCCACGTCAATAGGCCCTGCGTGTTGAATCGACTCGACTAGCCGCTTTATTGTTTTCCTGCTGCTTCAAGTCCCAACGACAAACCAAACCACTTTGAATTTTCCCTTCAGCATTTGGAATCCGAACGGTAACGCTGACAGTACCGCTCTTTGCATCGGCCACCGCTGATACATGCTCGATCACTCCATTCCGAGACTCGCGGTCATTGCCGATACTCAATCGCAGCACATGCCCTGGCCGTAGTGACTGTGCGGCATCCACCGGCACTGAAAAGAGAGCCTTCAACGTTTTTATTTGAACCAGATGCACAACCACTGGATCTGTCGGGGACACCTGCTCGCCCACCTCCTTGTCCACGCGAACGACGATGCCTTCAAACGGCGCTCGAATTTGTCTCTGCTCAATTTGTGTCTGCACACGAGCGTATTCCAACTCGCGAATGGCGAGTTCTTCACGCACATTTTCAAGTCGAGCTTGGGCCTGCATGTAGTCACTTTGTGATCGTTCCAACTCCCGTTCGGTCGCATTGCCATTTGCGCGGAGCTCCCGGTAACTTTCGAACAATCGCAAACAGATCGCAGCTTCGTTTTCCGCGATCTTCAGAGGCGCTTTTGCTCGCATTCCTGCGTCAGCCACTCTTAGTGCAGCGTGTAGAACATCATCATTTAACCACGCCAAAGTTTGCCCCAACTGAACGCGACTCCCATCCCGGACGACAATCTGTTCCAAGACTCCTGTTTCAGTCGTCGACAATGCTGCTGCACGATAGGGTTCCACAAAGGTTTCGATCTCCTGCGCAACAGCACTCCCCACAAACAGCAGAGCTACTGTCATCGATATGATTCGCAGCTTAATGACATCCATCATGAGTTCCATATAAATGAATCAGGCATACATTCAACCAACCAGACTGAAACATCGTCCGGGCACTTTGTTGTTCTTGATCAGCCCCACGGCATCTCTGTCTGCTTGCAACATTCGCCATCGCAAAGAAGCCGCAACTCGTTCCTGTTTTTTTTGAGCGCTTGTCAGATGCGATTGAATCGAATCACTGGTTGCGGCACCTGACGTTGCCAAGCGTCTTATCGCACGTCCAATCCAAGGCGAGATCGATGAAGCCAAGGGATCATCTGAAGCGACAAAGAAGCGAAAGCTTCCGGGGTCACCACATCGAGCACACCTGCCGATCAATTGACGGTCCACGCGGGCAAAGGAATGCATCTGCGTTACGATCACATGCAGCCCCCCATCTGCAGCAACCTGCGGAGCCAGTTTAATGTCAGTACCTCTACCGGCCATGTTGGTAGCAACAGTCACTGCCCCAGCCTGCCCGGCATCTGCAATCACATCAGACTCCTGCGCATCTTGCATTCCATTGAGCACACGATGTACGATTCCGTTCGCTGCCAGCAGTCGCGAGATCGTACGACTTTCAGCGATATTGGGAGTACCAATCAGCACTGCCTGTCGACGATCAACGTAATCTCGCGTCTCCGCAACAATCGCCTTGTGTTTCTGCAGTTGATCTTCTGAGTAATGCGTTTCCTTGTGTACTCTCTGCGATGACAAACGAACCGGGACATTCACAACGGGAGTACCGTAGTTTTTGGCGAGTTCTTTTTCGCATCCTGAGGCCGTTCCCGTAAGGCCGCACACGTGCTTGTACTTTCGAAAAAAGCGTTGGCGCGTGATGCGAGCCAGTGGTCGAGACTCGCAACTGACAGGCAA
>Ga0315321_10000437_pt1 | contig 30547 bp, 24 predicted proteins | sample M180m21515metaG_FD_203464 | JGI IMG/M metagenome (GOLD analysis project Ga0315321, IMG submission 203464) | Ammonia-oxidizing marine archaeal communities from Monterey Bay, California, United States - M1 80m 21515 | ecosystem: Environmental > Aquatic > Marine > Intertidal zone | place: USA...
CAAATGCAGCAAATTGCCTCAAGTTCGGCGGCGTAATCACTGGAAGTACCATTGGCACCCCCTTCGGAAGAGGAGGGGACTGGAAACTTATCGGTGTGGCGCACATCGTTGCAGGCTATGACGAAAACAGCTCCGGCACCGACTCGCGTAAGGTTTCCCGATTGCACGGCCGCTTCGGTGACGGCATCCACCTTGTCGTTGGGCACCAAAGTCTGAAGAAGGTGCTGTTCCGGAGCAGGTGGTGGAAACATCCGTTGAAGGAATCCACCCTCGTTCAGAACAGAACCACGGGCGGTAATCTCGAAAATGCCCGAGGCTCCGGCCTTGCCTATGGCATCAGAGACAGGAACTACCGATTCCTTGGGCAGGATGAGGGAGAGAAGAGAGAAGTTCTCGCTTTGGTTGTAGTTACTCATCTTAGGCGGTCTCCGTTGCGGTTGCGGTTTCGTCCTCATCGGCCTTGGGTTTCTTTCGGACGATAAGCCCAACGGTGAGTACGGTAATAATGGGTCCGATGGAAGCGAGGGCAAGCACCCCGAAGCCATCGATGGCTCCGGTCTTTGATCCAATGCCAAGGCCCATGGCCAAAACAAGTGGCACGGTGATGGGTCCCGTAGTGACACCTGCACTGTCCCAACCGAAGTTCACGAACTCTTCGCTCGAAAGGTAGGTGATCAACATCAAGATGAGGTAGGGAGGTACGAGCAGGTACCAAAGATCGAGGCCAAAGGCGATCTTAGCCACTCCGGTGGAGATACCAAGTGCAACGCCCGTGGCTACGGTCTGCATGAGCAAGCTTTTCTTGAAAGCGCCGACGGTGATTTTTTCCACCGTGGCGCCAAGAGCATTAAGGGCAGGTTCCGCCAAGGTAGCCCCGTATCCCAGAATGAAACCGAAGAGAATCGCCAAAGCCTTGCCCATGTTGGAGGAGGCGAACATCGGATCGACGAACCCTTCGGCAGCCCAAGGCTCAATGGCGGCAAAACTGGACACCACGTTACCACCCAATTGCTCTCCCAATGGAGTTAGACCAAGTGCTATGCCTAAGTTAAAGAGACCCATACCTACTACTGCGCAGACAATTCCAATGAATAATTCGTCGTAATGCTTCGGCTTTTGCCTCAAACCAACAACTAGGACTAACAATAAAATGGAGCAGAGTGGAACAATAGCCCACAAGGCACCCTCAATTGCTCCGCGATCCGGATCGGGTTTGTCCAAGCCTTTATCAGTTCCAATTACTGCGTCAGAAGATAATTCATTTGGTTCGTTGTAGACAATCTTTCCACTCGCATAGCTATAAATATCTTCTCCTTCATCCAGAATGCCATTTCCGTTCGTGTCTTCATCGGGCTTGAATGTGTTTGGAAAGAAATCGAAGTTATTGGTCAAAGCCGACATGATTTCCGTTTTAGGATTCCAAACTTCATCGGGTGTAGATACACCGTCTCGAACTATTATGGAGTTGGTGGTGGTTGGCTGAACAATAGAACGAGAATTATTGTCCTCCTTGTCAAGAGGAACGGGGTCGAGGGAACTGCCGGCAATCTGCGTTTGAAGTGAATATCCCGTGGGCAATTCGCCTGTTTCCTTCAATGACGCCTGCACTTTTTCCAAATCTTCTGTTGAAAGAGAGCTCGCCATTTCACTTTCCGAAGCGCCGCCAGAAGAAGCTAGTCTTCTTTGGGCTACGATGTCGCCAAATCGCTGGTAGCCTGGGTCATAGTTTTTGCCATACTTTTCTCCACCTTCCTTTTCAATGGCTATCGTATGCCAGTCTTCTTTTGGGAATCCATTTTCCTCGGTATGATAAGTGGCGAAGTAATAGTCCTTGGTTTCAAAGAGGAAAGTGGCATAGCAGAGAACTGCGAGAATGGGAAAGAGAGAGGCAAGCGTGACGACACCAAAACCGGTATTGCTCGAACCCCCAGTCGAAACAATGCGGCAAACCCCAATGCCGAGGGCAAGAACGAGCGGCACAGTGACCGGTCCGGTCGTTACAGCACCGCAGTCCCAAGCCAGACCGAGCACATGTTGAAGTCGATCATCTGAGAATTGAAAATAGAGCGTAAATGTGGAAAGAACAAGGACACCTATGTAAATGAACGGCTTGAGAGACCAACCCTTGTAAAAACGAAGCACACCCAAAAGAACGGCTATACCCACGCCCGCTCCCACGCAATTCACGAGGTTGGTGGCTCCGGTATTGAGAATCGTCCACAACAAGGGGGCAAGCGTTGGATCCACACCTGAACCTGCTGCTCGCAACACCCCGATGGCAGGTTCGGCAAAGGTGGCAAAAGCTCCTAGGACGAAGCCGAAAGCCAAGCTAGCAGGCAGGCATGGGATGCCAAATATCTTTTTGCGTGGAAGAGTGGACCCGAGAGTTTCCCCAAGGGGCATAAGTCCCAACCGAAGCCCTTCCATGAAAAAGGCGAGGCCAATGATAACAATGCCTATCCCGACCGCGATCATCAAGGAGTACACGATGGGCAAACCGAGAACCAGTAACTGGAACACGACAAGGTAAAGAATTATGAACCAGACGCACTGAATTTGCTCGACTACCTTGTCCTTGGCAAAGGAAAGGATGATGCTCAGCTTTTGCCTGAAAGACAACTGAAGTTTCTTTGTATCGGATGATTGTTCAGGGCACATAATTAAAAGGGAAGATGATTAGATAAAAACAACTTATAGAAGAAATGAGGCAGTCTTGGCAATTCCAATAAAATAAGTAGTTAGATGTGCGTTTACAGGCTCCAACTCGCATTCGCCAAGGTCAAAGACAATTTGTTGGCACCGGCTCGAAGGACGACCGGCACGTCCCAGGTTACGCCGATCTTACCCAGTGATGCCGTGCCCACTACGAAGAATTTGCCGGGGGGGAGGTTTTCCAGGGTAGCCGCACCGTTAATATCGGTTCTTACTCTCTGCCCCTGACCATTCTCAACCAATTTCAAAAGCAAGGATCTGATGTTCTTTTGAACGTTTGGAAACAAAAATGAGTTTTTTCTAGAACGAGCCCACAACTCCGCATATGAATCGATCCCTGAAAAATCGGCAAGTTTGATCCCGCCCTTTCTCAGAACGTCTTCGACGTCTTCATCGATAATGAAAAATTCGGTGTAGAAAGCCTCCTTGTTCTTGCCATTCAAAGCAGTTACCACGGCATCAAATTGTAGATTGCATCCACCGGAAAACAATCGGGTTTCCTTAACGGTATCGACTACGGGGTCAACCGCACTCAGGGAGGAGACGACTCGGGAAAGATCTTTCTGCCTGGGCGACAACCCGGAATCGGAAAGCTTCTTAGACGGGTTGAGTTCCAATACGCTGATTCTTTCCTCCAAGGAATCGTTTCGGATACGCAAATCCTGAATTTCCTTTGACTTGATGTGCAAATTGCCACGTAGGTTTTTGACCTCGGAGCGAAGGCCAAAAAGTTTGTCGCTAGCTGATTCGTCCGGCTTCAAGGCAGAAACCGGTTGCTCGGCACCCTTGCCCTTCAACCGAATGACCTCGGTGACAAGTTCCTGATTTAGCTTGGTCAGAGAGGCAATCGTCCTATCCTTGCGACTGTTGATTTTGCGTAATTCGTCAATCGATCTTTGATGAGAAATTGTACCTTCCTCCAAATCCGAAAGTGCTTTTTCGGCTTCATGGTCAGCCAAAACCGATTTGGAACCAACCGGTTCGCCAAGTAGTGCAGGAGTCTCCCCACTGGGGTCAGAACCCAAGTGTGCACTCCCGTCCACTTCCGCGTCAGGACTTGACTCGGAAAAACCCTCGGTACCCGTTGCAGTCGATGGGAAAAAAGTCTCCTCCTCGCTCAAGAAGGGATCCGGGTCCTCGGCGCCCGTTGCAGTCGATGGGAAAAAAGTCTCCCCCTCGTCAAAAAAGGAGTCCGAGTCAGCGGCACTTTCCGAATGCAGGTCTTCATCGAAGGCAGTTTGATTTGCATCGGCGGGGGATTCGGATTCGTCAGTTCCGCAACTGCAAATGAAAATTGACGTTAGCAAAAAGACGAAGAGCGAAGTGAATTTGGGGTAGATCAGTTTCATGCGATAAAAAAGAAAAAATTGTACTCAAGTATCTTTGCAAGCACAATCATTCATCACTCAATCTTGTTGTTTACAATTTTCGTTCCAGAAGATAATCATTTGACATGTCTCAAGTATCCCCCGAGGAGGCTGAAATCCTATTGCAAGAGAATCGTTTTTTAAAACAGACAATTCTTGCGCTCAGAGGTGAATTGGTAAACAAAGGCCAGCAACAGGACGCCATTCATCAAAAAAATCTGCGTTACCTTGATCAACAAAATACTTCGCTCAAGGAAACGGTTGAAGAACTCAGGGAAGAGCTTGAAGGCAGCCTTGCAAGGGCTGAGGACGACATACAAAAGCACAAGCAAGTTCATCTCAACGAACAAAAGCAGCTCAAGGAGCTCATCGGCAACCTCAGAAATGGATTGGAAGAAGCGAAGGAAAACGCTCGGGAACAATCCCAGAGTATCATGTCGACCGCCAACAGGGAAAACCTTGATCTCAAAAATACCATTGCCGAACTGAGAACGGAAATCGACCGGAGGGAATTCGAAAAAGACGAATTGGTCCAAAAGGAAAAAAGCAAGGCAAACCGGGAAATCGAACAACTTAAGGTTTCATCACAAAACCTCCGCTTGCGATTGGACGGAATGGCAGCTGAACATGAAAGCGACCTGCAAAAGGCCCGATCCTCCGCAAATACGGAAACCCAATCTCTCAAGAACTCGATCGAAGCCTTGAGGGGCGAACTTGACAATGCCCGCAACCAGCAAGAGGAAGCAGTCCAACGAGCAGTTTCCGAATATTCCGCCGAAATAACCTCGCTTAAGGCCACCCTGTTTCTAGCCAGAGAAAAAATGGAACGGCTCAAAGCGGAAAAGGAAGACAGTTCGCAAAAACTCTCCAGCAATCACGCGACTGAAGTCAAATCCCTCAAGGAGACAATAAGCACCCTAAGGGAAGAACTCGACCTTGCTTCCGTCAGGCAATCGGAGGCAGTACAAATTACCCAAAACAAATCCAGGAACGAAATCAGGCAACTGAAAGAATCGCTTGCCAAGACAAGGGAGGGTCTGGAAGGAGCCAAAATCCGGGAGGACGATCGGGTTCAGAGAGCAAGAGTGGCTTCGGCAAGGGAAATTGACTCCTTGAAATCGACGATTTCAGAGCTAAGAGACGAATTGGATCAAGCTTCCGTGGAAAGAGAAGATGCCGTTCAAAAGGAAAGATCCTTAGCTCAGACCGAAATCCTTTCCCTCAAGCATTCGATCAGCATGCTGAGGGAAAACATGGAAGCCGCCAAAGCCCGAGAAGATGAAAACATACAAAAGGCCGTCTCAACGACAAATTCCGAAATTCGCTCTCTCAAAAATACCGTCTCGCAGCTTAGAGATGAGCTTGAACAAGCAGTGCTCGACAAAGACAAGGCCGTCCAGTCCGTGCAATCGGCTTTTCAGGTCGAGACCAAGCAACTCAAGGTTTCCCTTCTTCAGTTGAGGCAAAACCTTGAAAACACAAAGGCTCGACAAGACGACCGCGTACAGCGCGCAATAGCATCCCATGCATCCCTGAACCAAACGCTCCAAAATACGATTGGTGAATTAAGGAACGAACTGGACAAAAGCACAGCCATCCGGGAACAGGAGGTTCAAAACGCGGTCTCCTTCTCCAACAAGGAGATTCAACAGCTCAAAGTTTCACTCACTTCGACACGGCAAAGCCTCGAAGAAGAAAGGGCACGGAACGAATCCGCCGTTCAACGGGCGACACTTCGATCTGAAAACGAGATTCGCTCCCTCAAGTCGGTAGTACAATCCCTCCGGGATGAACTCGACAAAACCCACGCACAGCAAGAGGACAAGGTCAGGGAAGCTTACTCGGCCGCTCATGCCGAAAACAGCCAGTTGAAGCTTTCGCTGCAAAACCTCAGACTCCAACTTGAACAAACCAGAGGCAAACAGGACGATCTCGTGCAGCGAACGGTTTCGAAAAGTGAGACGGAAAAAAAATCACTCCGGAAGACCATTGAAAACTTGAGAGAAGAACTCGAGGGTGCACAACACAAGGAATCAGAAAGCATTCAGAAAGTGGAAGCACGGGCAGCTTCTGAAATCAAGTCACTCAAAGACACCCTTTCTTCTACCCGTGAAAAAATAGATCAAATTCTCGCCGAGAAGAACGCCCTCGTTCAATCGAACTTGTCGCAAAAGGAAACCGAGATCAACTCACTCAAGCAAAGTATCTCGCAAATGAGAGAAGACATGGATCAAAAGGGAATAGAAAGAGACGAAGCCGTGCAAAAAGCTCTTTCTTCCTCAGCCAAGGAAAACCAACAGCTGCGTGAATCCGTATCGACCATGCGCAAGCAAGTCGAATCCGCCCGCAACCACGAACAGGACGCAGTGCAAAGTGCCACCAACACGGCTACCGGCGAAATTCGTTCACTTCGGGAAAACATTGCCAATTTGAGGAGCGAGTTGGATAGAGCGGAATACTCAAAACAGGAAGCAGTCCAGTTGGCCTTGGCCACCCATCAGAATGAAATCAACCATTTCAAAAGAATGGTCAATGCATTAAGGGACGAGATCGATCAAGAGGGACATTTGCACAACGAAAGCATACAAAAGGAAAAACAATTGAAAACGATGGAGTTCAAGGAACTGCAGGAAACCATCATTGAACTTAGATCAGAACTGGAAAAGACACATGCAAGATAAAAAACAATCCGATTCAAAAAACGCCGGAGGCTCGAATTCAAAGAGAACCTCAAGGTTTTCCGATATGCTTTTGCAAGTCACGACCGATTTGGCGAAAACCAAAAGCCTGGACGAGGCCCTGGAGGTTCTCGTCAAGATAACCACCTCTACCATAGGGGCGGAGCGAGGTACGATCTTTCTCAATGATCCCGCAACCGGTGAGTTGTATTCGAGAATTGCCCAAGGCAATTTCCGGAGGGAAATCCGCATTCTCAACACCAAGGGAGTAGCCGGTTGGGCCTTCACCAAAAACGAAGGGGTCATCATTCACGATGCCTACAAGGACGAGAGGTTCAACAAGGCGGTGGACGTACGGACCGGTTTTCGAACCAAGAGCATTCTCTGCGCGCCTCTGCGCACCGTAAACGGCGAAGAGATCGGAGTTTCCCAAATACTGAACAAGATTGACGGGGAATTCGATCAGAACGACCTGGATATGCTCGAGGCCATGACCGAGCAGGCAGCAATCGCGATTCAGGGAAATATCATCGTGGAGCAAATCGAAGCCGCCCGAAAGCAGGAACTGGAATTTCTGGATGTCGTCTCGCAAGTATCCTCCGAACTCGAGCTCACTCCCCTGCTCCAGAAGATCATTACCACGATCTCGACCATGCTCGACTGTGAACGGGCCACCCTCTTCATCAACGACGAGAAAACCGACGAACTTTACACCGAGGTCGGCGAAGGACTGGATGAAAAATCAACCATCCGCATTCCCAATCATCTGGGAATTTCGGGAGCGGTTTTCACCTCGGGCAAAGCAGTTAACATTCCCCACGCCTACGCGGATTTGAGGTTTAATCCGTCCTTTGACAAGCAAACCGGGTTCTTCACCCGCTCTATCCTCTGCATGCCCGTCTTCAGCAAGGCGGGAAAAACCATCGGGGTCAGCCAGGTCCTCAACAAGAGAGGCGGGTCATTCAACGCAGAGGACGAGAAGAGGCTTGCCGCTTTTACGTCCCAAATATCCATGGGCATTGAGAACGCCAAGCTCTTCGATGATGTTCAGAGTCAAATGAACTACTCCCAGAGCATCCTTTCGAGTATGCACGACGCCGTGCTTACCTTTGATGAGCAGGGAGTGGTCAAGACTTGCAATCCGGCGGGTCTGCGTATTCTTAAAGTTCCTCACGAGGAGGCCATTCTCGAACAACAGGCATCCAGTCTTTTCGGTGGCCCGAACGCATGGCTCCTTCAAAAGCTCGAAGCGGTCCATGAAAACGAGGAGTTTCTTGACGCTGAGCTTAAAATCGAAGGTGAAACCCTTTCCGTCAATATCACTTTGACCCCTCTTTTGGGCAAGAATGACAAGCGGCAAGAGGTGGGTTCCTCGCCCAAGGACAACATCATCGGTGCCATGCTCATGATCGAGGACATTAGTTCCGAAAAAAGGATGAAATCAACCATGTCCCGTTACATGGATCCGGAATTGGCTGACCAATTGATGACGGCCGACGGAAATGACGACGATATCATGGGAGGCAAGCAAAGCGTGGGAACCGTCTTGTTTTCCGATGTCAGAAGCTTCACAACCATTACTGAGGAGTTAGGTGCCCAAGGTACCGTTAAGTTACTCAACGACTACTTCACGATTATGGTCGACTGTATCACAGACGAGGGAGGAATGCTTGATAAATTCATCGGAGACGCGATGATGTGTATCTTCGGGACGCCCGTCCCACATGAAGACGACCCGGACAGGGCCGTACGGGCCGCCATCCGGATGATGACCGACCTAAAGGTCTTCAACGACAAGAGATCTACCGAAGGGAAGATGCCCATCGATCACGGAATGGGGATCAACACCGACTCCATCGTGTCCGGAAACATCGGTTCCCCCAAGAGGATGGACTATACGGTCATCGGAGACGGAGTGAACTTGGCCGCCCGGATCGAGAGTGCCTGCAAGCAATACGGCGCACACATTCTGATAAGCGAATTTACACACAAGGCGGTCAAAGCGACCTATAGAACGCGGCAAGTCGATTACGTAATCGTAAAGGGGAAAACCGAACCGGTCGGGGTCTACGAGGTTCTGGACTTTCATGACGACGAGTCTTACCCGAATCTAGTCGAAGCTCTTGGCTTGTTCAACGACGGGTACCGCAGTTGGAATCTGGGGAAATGGGATCAAGCGACCAAGCTCTTCAACTCGGTCAAGAAAATCAACCCGAGCGACAAAGCTGCTCAGCTCTACATCGATCGTTGCAGTCACATGAAGAAAAACCCTCCCAAGGAAACCTGGGACGGTGTCTGGGTGATGACCTCCAAATAACCTACAACCCTGTCGCTAGATGAATGCCAAAGCGCACCTGGAGGAAGCCATTGCCCTCAACCCGGATTTTGCGGAAGCTTATTATAAGCTCGGCCTTCTGCTCAAGAACCAAGGCGAGCCTGAAGCCCTCGAGCATTTCAGGAAAGCGGTTTCGCTCAATGCAGAATACGCCGAAGCAGAATGCGAACTTGCAATCGCACTGGTTGCTCAAGAGGATTTCGAATCAGCCCGCAATCATTTCCTCAACGCCTTGGAAATCAATCCGAATTATGCAGATGCATATTTTCACTACGCCCTTCTTCTCGTTGAACTGAACGATTTCGAGGAAGCCAAGAACAACTTCGACAAGGTAACCGAAATCAATCAAAACTATGCTCCGGCATACTTCCACAAAGCCAAGCTTCTGACGAATGCAGACGATTTCGAAGAAGCCCGCAAGAACTACGAAACGGCACTCGACATAGATGAGAAGTTTACCGAAGCCCATTACTATATGGGAAAGTTACTTTCCGGCGGTGTCGCTACCGACAAGGAAGGAACCCTGATTGACAGGACTAACCTCCCGCAGGCAAAGGAACACTACCTCCGAGTACTGAAAATCAACCCTGGGCACACGAAAGCCCTTTATAACTTGGCCGACATCCTCTCGACTGAAAAAAATTACGATGATGCGAAGAAATATCTTCTCAATGCGCTGGAGATAGACAGTGCCTACTCCAAGGCTCACTACTTGCTTGCGCATGTGTACGCAGAATGCGGGAAGATTGACAAAGCCAAGGAGCATTTCCAACTTTCCATTGAGCACTTTGCGGACAATGCCTTGGCTCACTTTAGACTAGGCGTCCTTCTCTTCGAGGAAAACGAAATGGAAAAAGCTGCCGAACACCTCAGGCAGTCCGTAACGATCGATTCGAATCATGCTGAAGCAAATTTTTATTTGGCGATGATCCTGAGAAGCGACGATGACCCGAGCTTGGCCAAGAAGCACTTTTTCAGAGCGCTTGAACTCAACCCTGACTATGCCCTAGCCTATTATGAACTCGCTCACCACAGTGAGAAAAATGGTGATCTCAACGAGGCCAAGATACACTTTCAAAAAGCCACCGATATCGATCAGAATTTCGTCAGGGCATATTTTAACCTAGCAAGAATCCTGACGAATCCATCCGAGTATGACCAGGCGATCAGGAATTTCGAGACGGCTTTGGAAATCGATCCAGATTTCGCGGAATGCCATTATTGGTTTTCCAAAATTCTTATTTCCGGCGAGAAGCTGGAAGCTGACGGCACCTTGATCAAGAAGCCTGATCACGAACGGGCCGAAAGGCACTTGCGCACAGCCATCAAGATCAATCCAAAATCCTACAAGGCTTTTTACCGCTTGGGATTGCTTCTCAAAGAGCACGAAAAGTACAACGATTCGTTTGAAAACCTTACCAAGGCCATCAAAATCAACCCGAAGTTTGCAGAAGCGCACTACCACCTTGCCGTACTGCTGATGGATGAGAATGCTCGAAAAAGCTTGAAAAACCAATCAACGGAAGGCACTCGAGGTTCCCCCAAAAAAGCCAAAAGAACCCCTGCCAAAAGACCTGCCGCAGGAAGAGCCCCCCCTCGGAACAACAAGAGAACGGGATAGATTTTTTGGACGGCCTAACTGCAGAAGCCTTGCGGCACTTGGACAAGGCATTGACCCATGAACCGAACCATGTTCCTGCCCTCATTGCCCTATCCAATGCCTACCTGAACCAGGGAAATTTTCATGAAGTAGAAAAGTTATTGAAAAAAGCCCTTTCTGTCAGGCAAGATCAAAGCGAGGTCTTCTTTCTAAACGCAAGGTTGCTTGTGCTTCAGAACGATCATGATGCAGCCGCAAAATCCATCGATGAGGCAATCAAACTCGAGCCCGATCAGCCCAAGCTCTACAGGCTTGCCTCAGATATCGCAAAAGATCGGCGAAAATCGTTTGAACGCCAGCTCTTCCTCGAAAGACTTATCGACTTGGAACCACTTGACGGGGAAGCGCATTACGAACTCGGAAAACTTCTGCACCACCCCGATGACTTTGATCGCGTAAAACTTCTTTTTGAAATTGCAATAGATTTGCTGCCTGATGACACGCATCCGATGTTTTCTCTTGCCCAACATCTTTATGTCGGAGAAAAGTCCTTGGAAGACGGGACCATTAGCGTCCAAAGAGAAACGGAAAGTGCGAAGAAACTACTAAGGGAAATTCTTTCCATCACCACCCGCCAAAGCAAGGCAAAGATTCTGCTTGCGGAAATTGAACTAAAAAGTGACGAGGAACTTAGTGCCACCCGACTTCTGGAAGAGGCCCTCGAAGACAAAACAACAAAAGGAGAGGCTTCTTATGAACTCGGTTTGATCTGGGAAAAGAAGGGTGATGCGGCCAAAGCCTTGAGGTACTACAAGTCGGCCATGGAACACGAAGAGTGGGAGGCATTGGGTGAGTTCCGACTTGCCGTCGTGCTGCTTGGAAAAGGCCAAGGCAAGAACGCGGGCAAACACTTTGAGAAATGTATTTCTTCCTTCAAGAAAAAGGAGAAGTATTTGGTCAAATCAAAGGATCATAATCTGGAAAAGTTGGATTTTCAGGCATCCCGCAAGGAACTGAAATCCTTGCAGTTGATCAGAAAATGTCTTGGCGAAGCAAACTTGGGAATTTACAAATGCAACTACGAATCCCGAAATGACGAAAGCTTTACGCGGCACTTGGATGAAGCACTCATCCATTACCCTCATTATCCGGAAGCGAATTACGAAAAAGGATTGTGGCATATGCAATCCGGCGAAGAGGAAAATGCAAAAGCGCGGTTCGAAAACTCGGTCGAAGGGGACTGGAACCATTGGCCTTCACACTTAGAGCTGGCAAAAATTGCAAAGATTGGGAACGAACTGCAAAAGGCGGAAATGCACCTTAAGATCGTGCTTGATTTGGATCCAGAGAACAAAACTGCTTCCACGCTCCTGAAGAAAATTCACAAGTCCTCAAAGAAATAACCCCTGAGGCGGAATGTTCTCATGGGCGACCAGCAAATAAACCAAAGGTATTTGGAGGCGAAGACTTTAGTCTCCGACCGAAGGTTTTAGCCAGCATCCTTGCGATGAGTCCAGCAAGAGAAAGGGATACTCAGAAAATAAAGTACTCCCAAAGAAAACAAGAATATCCATTTCTCCTTCATGAACACAGCCACACCCAAGCAGACCGCGAGCAAAACCAACAAGGCCCTGTTCCTCGCGACATTGAACCTGACGTTGCGAAAGGAAAAAGTCGGGAGACGGGAAATCATCAACAAGGAAATAACCGAAACCCAGCCAATCACCCAAATCGGATAACTGGACAGAAAGGATTCCTGTCCAAAGCGAGCCAAAATAAAATCAAAGCCAAGGGGCATCAGCACAAGACCCGCTGCCGCAGGGGCGGGCACGCCGATGAAGTAACTTTTTGTTGGTTTGTTTTCTGGTTCACCGAGATGCATGACATTAAACCGAGCCAACCTGAATGCGTTGCAGGCAGAGAAAAAAAGAAATGGGATCCAATACCACTCAAGAAGGTGACTTTGGTTGGATTCAACAATCGGATGTCGTATCCACAGATAGGTAATGATAGCGGGAGCAACCCCAAAACTAATGGTATCCGCCAAGCTGTCGAGCTCTGCCCCAAATGGCGAGAATGCCTTGAGCAGGCGCGCGGAAAGCCCATCGATCATATCGAAACATGCAGCTATCAAGATCAAGCAAACTGCATTTTCCCAATCGTCTTCCAAAGCGAACCTTATACCGGTAAGGCCCGAACATAAACCGATAGTTGTAAAAATATTCGGTAAGAGCTTTGGCAAGGAAAGACTGCCGGGCTGTTTTCCCATTACCAAAGATTAAGGACTGACGAGCAAATCGCGATGATAAAATCTACGCGGTGGCAATTGCTCTACTCCATAGGAGTATGTGATCAACCTGGTCCAAAGCTCGCAATTTTTAAGGTCGAATGGATTGGTAATGCCTTTTGCGATGCAATCATGCGAATCGGTAAAGAAAACAAAATAATGGGAATCCGCACATCCTCCGCTTAAATTTGAACTTAGCTCAAAAGGAGTCCCGCGTCGAATTTCCCTGACGAGGGGCTCCTCGATTTCGCACACCCCGGAGGAAAGCTCAACGGGAATTCTGTTTTCATGGGACGGGGTACAATCTTCTTGCAGAAATTCGACCAGTTTCCTCAACGGATGAAGGATTCTCGACACCTTGAGAAAAACCCGACTTCCCTTCGAGTAGAGATCCACAACCGTTTCCACACCATCCTTGGGCAACCTCACCAACCGGAACGAAAAAAGACCAGAATGCGGTTGAGGCAAATTTATGTTTGCCGAGAGTTTGGAAACTCGTTGCTCTAGTAAAAGCGGGTAGGATGGGTTTTGATCGATCAAGACCTTTTCCTAAAAGCAACTTCAATGCCATTCATTCAATTTTAGTTATGCCGAAGACATTATCAAAGCAATTGAACTCTCTATTTTGGCTCTTTTTTCTCTTTTCCTGCGGATGCGAGCAGAAGTGGGATCCTGATAATCAATTTCAGCTTGAGGTCCAAAACCTAAAAGCTCAAAGAGAGGTATACAAACTGAACCGGATTCAAGAAGCTCAACGAAATTTAAGTAAGACCAAGGGAGAGCTTCTCCTCAATGTCGTACGCAAATTGCCAATCCGTGAGCTTGATCTCTTGTTGGGTTACAAATACAAAATTTTGGCTCAAACCACGCAGCAAGGAGACTTTTGGGAAAGAAGACAGTATTACTGGGAAGATATTGTGGAAGGGAAATGGGGGTCGACCTCGCAGGAGTATGAAATCTGCGCAAAAAAAACCGTGTTTATGATCCTAAGCATCAATTCGAATGAAGTAATTGGTGTCGAATACTGACGAGCAATCCAAATTAAAATGAGGGTTTCAAGATAATTTCCTCTCAAAAGTAAGTAACAACCGCACGACTGCACCCTCGCTTTTCAAAGACGGTATCATGGAAATCAATCTCCAACCATCATTGGAATAAAACGCGCATTCCTTGTCTATCATGGATGCAAGTTTTTCAGTGACGTCATCCCCTTTTACGCGAATTCCATCAGGGGTAAGGGAAATGGATTTGTATTCGTACTTCATGTATTCGAGAATATATGCAAATGGAGGGAAATGAGTAAGCGAAAAAATCCGCGGTCTTCACATCGTCGAACAGTCGAAATCCAATCGGAAGTTCGTTAGGGCGATTGTTTCAGCCCCCCTTCAACCGGAAACTTGATCCGAAATCTAACCCGATGCGGGAGTTTTGCGTTTTTCCTCTGCATCGGACTTGCCGTAGTACTTGTTGTAGTACTTGTACCTAAAGTAACCGTAACCATAATAGCCGGAGTAATAATAGCCAGGAGTTTTCTTCTGCGGCAAGTCGTTCAGAACAACACCCAAAAGGTTAGCTCCGGTTTCTTTGATGCTACCGATTAGGCTTTTCACAATCTTTCGGGAAACTTTTCCGTATCGTGTTACGAAAAGCACTTCGTCCACTTTTCGGGCGATCGCAAGAGAATCGGGAAACAAACCGATTGGCGGGCTATCGATGATGATGACTTCGGCGTTCTTTTTCAGAGACTCAATCACTACTGAAAAATCATCATGCTCAAGCATCTCCGTTGCAGCTCGAGTTTTGCCCCCTGAAGGAAGTACGAACAAGTTCGGGTGAATTTCAATCAAGGTTTGGGCAACACATTGATCGATTTCTTTGTCCTTCTGCCCAACTTCATTTACAAGAGAAAGCAAACCCCTCTCATTCTCCAGATTGCAAAACTTGTGTAAACCCGGTCTTCGCAGATCAAAATCAACCAGAATCGTCTTTCTTCCATGGTTGGCACAACTATAGGCTAAGTTTGCCGAAATAAGACTCTTTCCTTCACTAGGAATGGCGGAAGTAACCAAAATAAGCTTCGGGTAGTCCGTATGTGAATTCATTTGAATCCTACTGTACATGCTCCGGAAAGATTCCGTCAGTCCATCATCCAAGTCATTGCCTACGATTAACGGTCTCTCCATTTCTTCAATTTCTGAAATCTTGGGAATACCCCCGATCAGATCATCTCCAATAAAAACTTCGACATCCCAAGGTGACTTGACTCGGTTATCAATGAATTCCAGACAAATGGGAATCAATATGAAGAGCACTAAAAAAATCATGATCCCGTGCTCCTTGATTTTTTGTTTATCCGGAGAATAAGGCCCTCCTGGCTCGGTCGCGAAAGATTCCATGCGCAAAGGTTCGTCCTGCTCGGAAGGCAATGCCTGTTCTATTTTCACTTCGTTGAGCCTGCTTTGGATTCCGTCGGTGCTTCTTTGCACCACAGTAAGTTCCCGAGAAAAGTTCTTCAGCCTATCCTCGATTTCGCTAAGCTTCTCCGACTCCATTTGAACCTTGGCCATTTCATCCCCAAATTCCTTTTCCTGGGCACTTAATTGAATGTGCTTGTCCCTCAAGTCTTCAATAGAAGAAGTGACTTCCTCTTTCAGGGCATTCTTGACTTGCTGGACACTCCTTGCATTGTCAATCATTTTGGGGTGTTTTTCCAAGTACCCTGAGCCCGTTTCCTCATAATCTCTTCGGGTCCTCTCAAGGTCATACAACGTCTGTCTGAGGGCAGGTATGTTGCCATACTCCTCAATCGCATCAATTTCAAAAAATTCCTTTATCACCGCAATGTCATCATTCACGGCTTTCGAGGATACGGACTCGGTTGGGCCGATCCTCGTCTTGATCGCCAAGATTTGACGAAGCAAAGAATTGATTCTTATTTGCTCGAGCCTTGATTTGGTAACTTCCGATGAATACTGGCTTTTCCTGTTTCCGGTATCCCTTTTCTCGTCCTCCAAAAAAGGCAACTGATTGATCTTTTTGAAACCGGACATATCATCGGCGATTTTTTTCTCCTTCGACAAGCTGTTTTCCAGTAGATCCTCCAAGGTTTTCTTAACAAACTCCACCTTCTCGCTTTTACTGCTCTTGTGCAATTTCACGTATTCCTTTTGCACGAGATCGGCAATAATCATGGCACCCTTTGCGCTTCTCGAATCAGAAGTGATAATGAAACGGGGCCGGCTCTTGGTACCCGCTTGATCTACTCGGTAAGAAACCGTTGAAGCCAAATCAACAATTATACCGTCCTTTAGAAAAGGTGCCAGAAGAACGGATTTGTACTCCGGGGAGTTTTTCAGGTGCAAGATAACATTGGTTTTTAATTGTTGACTGTTCAAGCCCTCCGTATGCTTGGCAATCAACCCCTCCACATGTTGATCCCTGTCGACGCTACGTAAATTCAAAATGGCTGGAGGAGGGATCAGACTGAAGGAAGAAGATGACCTGTAGTACTCATGAACCTGTTGCTTGACGACAACATAGCCCAAGGCAAAGGGAAGAGACAAAGCCAAGGAAAGCAGCCACCGATCCCTTATGATCAAGAGAAAATCAGAAACTCCTTTGATCTTTGACTTGCCCTTCGGCTGTGAAGGGGTGTTCAAATTTTCGAAATTTTCTTCCATTACAGCAATCGCTCAGGTACTTGAATGCGATCTCCGGGATATATCCAAAACCGTTTTGCAGAACCGGATGAGAGGGTTCCATTGCCTAGGGCCTCAACATCCACTTCGTATGTTTTGGTATTCGTAGCCTCGCCAATCTTGTTATAATATGTGCGGGTGACGAACACTTTGTTTTTCCGGGCAATGCTAGTGAATCCACCGCTCCGGGCAATTACCTCGACGATACTCATTGCCTCAACCTCAGCTGGAAGCACATAGGGGCCTTTTTTGTTAACCGAACCGGAGAGAAAAACCATCTGCTGGGTATATTTCGTCACCAAGACACTCACGGATGGCCGTCGGTAAATGAGCTGACGCTGATATTGTCTGGCAATTTCCACTGACGCTTGATCCACATTCAGACCAGCCACTTTGATCTCATCGATATAAGCGGGTCGTACTCCGCCGGAACTGCTCAACAAAGTATCAACGGTTGCATCGGATTCCCCTTTTACAATGATTCGTATTCGGTCCCCGGACCTAAGTTTGTATCCAGTGGGATCTTTCACAATGGAAGGATCCAGAGCATACTTTTGCTGAGCCAAAAGAGGGTGGAACACACATGACAAGACAAGGAAGAAAATGGCGTGAAAAAACAATGTGCAGTTACCTTGCATACTCAGAATCTTCCGGTTATTTGAGCTTTCAACAAATGCCTTCCGAAAGAATCTATGTCGCGGTTGGAATACGAATAATCATAACCCCCGCTTGTACTGAAATGTTCGCTCAAGACCTTTTGAACACTCAAACCCATTCCGAATTGGTCGAGTGTCGACGTATCCCTGGACGGTATCGAAGGTATGTTCGCATAGGTGTATTCGACCGCTCCGTAACTCAAGTATGCGGTGCCCGAAAGTTCCTGGGTAAACCGATGCGTTGCCCCAACCCTGCCCATTGTACTGAACATTGAAAACCCTTGAGCCGAAGGCGAAAAGGATCTGTCGACATCAAAATTAAAAGAAGTCTTTTCATTGAGCTTCCAATTCAAAGCCACTCCCATGGTCAGGTTGTCTTGATTTGGACTTGTGGGGTTTTCGTAATCCATGACGGTATAACCCATTTGTGCGTTTCCTGATAATTTGGGAGAAAGATCGCCATTTGCGCCGAATGAAATCGAGTGTGAAACACTATTGGTCAAGGAAGGCGACGAACTCCCCTTTCCCTTGGTCAGACTAAAGCCATATTGTGTGAAAAAGTCCAATTTCTCTGAATATATGTAGAAGGCACTGGCATGCAGAGGAAGGGTCGAAAGATCTTGGTAGGCTCTCTCTGAAACAGATCCAGTCTGATAATTTCTCAGAGAATATGCCGTTCCAGCCGATACTCCGAATTTGGGGCTATGGTTGTACCTGACATTTAACCCAAGAGAAAAATAGGAATAGGAAACCAAGTCCTGCTCCAGAACACTCGTGTCAATGTGCTGCCCTAGGTCAAAGGTGGCCGAGAAGCGGATCTTGGCATTGTTTGAAATTCTTTTCTGGAGCGATTCGTCGAAATCAACTGCCAACATGGTAATGGGAATGACATAACTCTTGTCATCGTTCTTGAGGTATTGAGTAATTTGCACACCGGTGGATCCAGTGACCGAAAACCACCTGAGTTTTTTCGAAAGATGGAGGGCGGGGGAAAAACTTATGATGAAATCATCTTCGCTCTTGATCTCCTCAGACGCGATAAGAGAAGAGGAAGAATTCCTAGATGCCTCGTAGGCGGAGGATGAAATTCCAAAAATCCGCGAATCATACGTTCCCGAGAGCGTCGCCGACACATCGAGTCGACCAAATGCCGTGTCTTTCAGGCCAAAGGAAAATTGCGGCGCCAAAACTGAGAAACAAAAAAGGTAAAGGATACTCGTTCTACTCATCTATGAATAAAGGGGGGGAACATTGGGTATTGTCTTTTGACGGGCAAACTAATTAGACCATTCGCGACTGTGAGTGTCAACAACTACGTATTTCCATAAAACGCCGGTACAAGATCCAAAACCATGAACAATATGGCAAAACTGTTGCTGGCCACACTCATTTTCACCTCGTGGGCCAAAGCTGGACTCGGATATGAGTGGAATCTGTGGGTGATTGATGTGGTCGTATTGTTGGTGGTGCTATCCGTAATTACGGCCCGTTCCGGCAAAAGAAGAGCTTTCGCCCTTTCTTTGGTACCCGTTCTTGTTTTTGGCTTATTTGTTTTTCTTTCTTTCCTGAACCCGAGATACGTGACGCTGGACAAAAAGGAATGGAACGAAATTAACGCCGGCAAATATTTCTCCGAAGAAACGAACCTTGAAAAGGTTGGCATGTTAAGCAATGGATTCCGGAATATCAAAGCGGTTCGGGAAAAAAACCCCCAGTTGGCCCTTACCTTGTTCTTCGATCTTAAAAACAGATATTTCGATCGGTTCGACGGCCCTGATTCGCCAAGCTCAAATTTACTCAATGCTTATGAAAAAAAGATTGGGAGCAAACCCATTGACTCCTTGCCCTCCATACCATTGCGAAATCCTCCATCCATCCATGCATCCATTCATTTTCTTTTTCAACTAACTTTCGGAATCGTCACCTTTTTTGCTCTTCGCACAAAAAATGAAATTCGTAATTTCGTATGGGTGATCGGGGTTAACGGAGGTTTGTTAGCCTTAATCGGAATAATCCAAAAGTTTCATTATGTCCCCTCTGACAGTCTGAAGGAGATTTTCGGTATTTGGGATGCTCCCGAACCAAGGTACTTTTACTCGAGTTTCACATACAAGAATCATTGGTGTGCCTTTGCCCTTCTTTCGCTATTCTCGGTTATTGCTCTACTTTATTATCAATTCAAGCATGCGTCCAAAAAAATAATTCACAGCAAGAGTATTCTTTTTCTAGCGTTAATCACCGTATGCATCCTAATCAGCATACCGCATTCCGGTTCAAGATCCGGATTCGCCATTCTGGTTTTCTCTTTGGCTTGTTTCATCTACAAATTCCTTGTCAGATCAAAAATATCCGGAAGAAAATTCAATTGGTCATTGGCTACCTCTTCGATTGCGATTTTGTCCGCTATAATTGCATTTTCCTTTTACATAAACCGAGGTACGACGAAGGAAATGCTGATCAACACGAACAGCCAGTTCACTGACGCATCGAATCAACAACTTCCACTGCGAATCTTGCTATGGACCGACTTGGTTAACCAAATCAGCACTGAAACGCTTTGGGGTTACGGATTCAATTCCTACCCTGCCATCAATCCGATTCATCAATCCAGAGAGGTACGGGAGAGAAGGTCCATTGGCTTGGACAACGCCCACAACCCATATAGACCATTGATCGGTCACGGTCACAGCGATTTCCTAGAGTTCATCTCGGAGTTCGGGATTCCATTTTTCATGTTACTCATCTTTTTTCCGATCCTCGCTACCGCTGGAATCATTCACAACCCTTCCCCTTTTCCCAAAATCATACTTATGGGTTGCTTGGCATTCTTGCTATACTTTCTTGTGGACTTTCCAACTAGGTCACCCGCCTGTCTTTTGCTCTTCTCCTCAACCTTGGGATTCTGCTTCAGATACGCACAATTAACGGACTCCCGTCATAATTCGAAGAATTAAGTTGCCATTGGATACCTTGTAGACTGAAATTCATCTTGCCCCTTCATTAAACAATGACGAAATCCCTGTTCACGACACTTACTTTCTTGCTGTCCTGTTTTGCGTATTCGTTTTTGTACACTCAAGCGGCTGACCCTCCCACTTTGGCCAACAGTTTCGATAAATCAATTATCGAAAGCTCGGTTCTCATAAATCTGAAATCCATTCTCCAGAATGGTCAAAACGATTCGAAAACCAGAACAAATCGGCGACTATCGTCCCAATACACACCCATTGGCGCCAACTCAGCCCAGTCAATAGATTCAAATGTAACCCAACGAGGGAACGGTGGAGTCCTTCCCCACTTCAACACCGTCCCGGACGACTCCAATTCAAGTTTCCCTACTCTCCCCGTTACCAGTCCGATCAACATCGACAATAATTTCGTTACCTCTTTGACCAATATTTACGACAGCATGCCGGCAACCTCTTTGGTCGACGGGGTTGATTACACAATCAATTACCTTGCCGCCAACAAAGTTGCTCTCGGATTAACCGATTACTCTTTGATTCTTGCCATCAAGTCCGTCTATTCCGCCTTCATCCAAAGCGCCATCAACTCCAACACGGATTTGACCCAAGCCATCAAGGATGTGCCGTTCCGAACCCTTTCCAACATCATTCCCAACAGAATCAATTTATGGAATCAGGGAGCCCCCGAATGGGCCAAACAAACTTCTCAGGCTCTCGTTGAAGCAATTTTGGAATCTAATTTCCCAGGAGATAAAAACTCAATGATCGGCACCGTCACTCACGCCACAATTTCCGGGGTGCTCAAACTAATGAATGACGAGACCGTCCCAGCGAATGGCTTTTACCCGGGGATTGAAACCGTCGACTCGACAAGAGCGACCCTGAATGTAACCATGAAGTTCGACGGTAATCTTGCAAAGTTTAAAAACTTCGATCCGGCAAAAACAAGAGTTTTGGAATTTGCCGCTAAGGGATTGGCCGACGGTTACTTTCTTAACACTCCGCTGGACGCGACAAACATTCCCGACCTCTCAAAAACCTTAGGAGAAAATTCCATTTCCGCAGCCTTGGAATTTCTATCTACTCTTACAGGAGATCACAGTCAATTTGGCTACGAGGTTTCCAAGTCAATCGCGTCAGGCCTCTCTCTCGGGGCGGTGCACGCCACCGCGAGTCAGTCAACCTATGTCACCGGCAACCTGCCTGCCACTACTGCAGAAAAAATCGCCGAAGCAGTTTCATCCGAGGCAATTAAAACTGCACTTATCCTTGGAAATGGTTACGACCTCAACCGACTCGCCGAAACTACGGCTTTTGGCTCATCCATGGGCACACAACTCGCATCCGTAGCGGATGAATCATGGAATTACCGAAATGAATGGGCATCTTTTGCAAGGCACTTGCTTGCGGAATCCAGTTCCAAAGGAAGCGCCCGTGGTGCCCTCGATGGTTCCATTGGGTATGTCCCGACACAGGAAGACATTGATGCAGGACGGGCCAATCCCGGTGATAATTTCGTTTTCTTTTTAGTACAAGATCCAGCCGTGGCAGACACCGTTTTCAAGACTAGCCGCAAGGAAATTGTGGCTGTCGCAAATGGATCGGCATCGGGTTCTCTTCTTGGGAATACGGCCTTTGCCATATACTACCCCACCCTATTGCAATCCATAATCAATTTCTCCGCACAGGGTGCGACCTACGGAGGGATGTCTACCAAGAACCTCCACGAAGTAGACCCGGTACCGGGCTTAACCGAACAATTTGAGATTGAGGTTGCGAGGGCGCTCGCCCACGGAGCCGCCATGGGGGCAGTCTTCCAGATAGTTGGCATTAAGGAAGATTCCATGCCAGACAAAAGAACTTATGACTTGGAGACTGTCTCTGCAGTTGAATCCGTAACCTACGGCTCGACCTTTGGCGCGATAACCGGAGGACTTGAAAAAGCAGGGGAAGACGCAGTCATCATACAGCAGGCAATCAAACAAGGATCCAACGAAGGTGCCACGGCTGGTGCAGCATTGGGACTCGGAGTTACGGAGCAATATGCAAGCACATTGGCTCTCAAATCTCAAGCAGCCATAAAGACAGCGGTCAGGAGTGCCAATGACAAGGCCGCAGCGGATGCCAACAGCAACATGGCCGTCAAGACCGTACAAGCCTCCTCCCGTGATATGCTCCAGCTCATGAAGCTTTACAATATCAGTCCACGATATACGAATCCTTCGGGAATTTTCAGTAACCCGAATCGCAAAGAGCAGGACAAAAACATATTCAATGAGGCTTTTCCAGTGGCTTCCCCGATCTAAGAACCGTTGGACCGCATAGGTGGCTGATACCAAGTTTTGCCACAAGCTCCTTTCATGTATGGAAGAACTATCGGGATTGATTGTTCTCGCAGAATTCGGCTAAGTTTTGTAATTCAGAAACCATGAATTCCTCCGTCTCAGAAATAGGTTTAATTGGCTTGGCCGTAATGGGCCAGAACTTGGCACTTAACATAGCCGATCACGGCTTCAGAATATCCGTCTTCAATCGGACTTCTTCCAAAACCTTGGGCTTTTTGGAAGAAAATGAGGAAACAAAGAACCTCGCCGGTTTCGAAAAAATCGACGAGTTCGTCAACTCCCTTGAAAGGCCCCGTAAGATCGTGATCATGGTCCAGGCTGGAAAAGCGACGGATGCGGTCATCGAAACCCTTCTGCCCCTTCTGGACGAAGGAGACATTGTCATCGATGGCGGAAATGCCAAGTGGACGGATACCATTGACCGAGAAAAACGCCTACGGGACAAGAACTTGCATTTTGTCGGTTCCGGGGTGAGTGGAGGAGAAGAAGGTGCCCGTTACGGTCCTTCTCTCATGCCCGGATGCTCGGAAGAAGCTTGGGAAGGAATCAAGGATATTTGGACTTCCATTTCGGCAAAAGTCGATCCGGATACCGGCAAACCAATCGAGGGAGCCAAACCGGGTCAACCTGTGTCCGGAGGGGTTTCGTGTACTGCCTACATAGGGACCGATGGTTCGGGCCATTACGTAAAAATGGTTCATAACGGAATCGAATACGGAGACATGCAGATGATTTGCGAAGCCTTTCATCTGATGTCCCGAATAACAAAACTTTCCCCATTGGAGACTGGTAAAATCTTCGATCGATGGAATGAAGGCGAACTGGACTCATTCTTGGTTGAAATTACCGGAGACATCCTCAAGCAAACCGATCCACGGACAGGAAATCCATTTGTTGAAATCGTAATGGATGCAGCCGGACAGAAAGGAACCGGGAAGTGGACTTCGGTCAATGCGCTGGACATGGGGGTACCCGCCCCGACAGTGGCTGAAGCGGTCTTTGCAAGATGCCTTAGTGCTGTTAAGGACGAAAGGGTTTTTGCTTCCAAAACATTGAGTGGTCCCCCCGTTGCTCCTGAAACGGAAGACTCCATGGAAGAAATTGTAGATGCCATAAGAGACGCCCTTTACTGCTCCAAAATTTGTTCATACGCACAAGGCTTTCAATTGATGAGAGAAGCCCAGAAGGAATATGGCTGGAAACTCAACTTCGGAGAAATAGCTCAGATTTGGAGGGGAGGTTGCATAATCCGGGCTGCCTTCCTGCAAAAGATTACCGAGGCTTATCACCGCGACCCGGAACTACCGAACCTTCTTCTCGACGATTATTTTCAAACTTCCATTGAAAAATATCAAGCAAGCTGGCGGAAAGTCGTTTCCCTGGCCGTTGCCTATGGGGTGCCGATTCCCACCTTCTCCTCCGCCTTGGCCTACTACGATGGCTACAGGCATGAAAGATTGCCGCAAAACTTGCTACAGGCTCAAAGAGACTACTTCGGGGCTCACACCTACGAAAGGGTTGATGAACCGAGAGGCAATCATTTCCACTTGGACTGGCTCCATCCGGACCGACCTGAAAGTACGATCTAGTCTTTTCTTTCGGGTTATTGTTTGCTGGAACAACTAAGATAGCAATCCCTGAGCCTTTGGTAATCGGCGTCCCTTCCCTTTGAGGGAAGAATGTAGTCGAATTGATCCTTTCTGCCTATTTCATGTTCTGCAGTTTTCAATCGCGTTTCGATTTCCGTCTGATTGTCGGAACCTCTTTGGAGCAGCCTGTCTCTCAATTCTTGGATTGAAGACGGTAACACGAAGACGCTGAATACAGAGCCGCGCAAAAAGGTATTGTCGTGGGCAAATTTCTTGAGGGAGGAGGCTCCATTTACGTCGATGTTAAGCAAAAGGTCATACTGCCTCGCTTCCCCATGCAAAACAAAAAGGGCATTCTTTTGGGTTCCGTATAGATTTTGATGCACCAACTCGTATTCTAAGAAAGACCCTTCGTTGACCTGCCCGAGAAAGTCCTCCTTGGTAAGAAAATGATAATCGACCCCATCGACTTCTCCCTCGCGAGGCTTACGAGTCGTGGCCGTTACCACCCTTCTCAACTTATTCGGGAATTCAGAAAGCAAGCGATCGCACAAGGTTGTCTTCCCTACCCCCGCTGGCCCAGATATGACAAAAACAATTCCTTCCACGGATATGAAAATCAATAACTAAAGGAAAGCCCAAGCAAAACTACTGCACAACTCAGAATTCCCCAACCAAAACGCACCGGTCTGGCTGGCTTGTCAAAAAGCCAATCAAGAAAGTCTCTCATTCTGTAAGGCCACGCACCGAAATAGATGGCTCCGACAATGATAACATAAATGACCGAAACCAAAAAAAGCCTCGTCGTGGGCTCTTGCAGAAAAGCTGCATCCAATACCTCCCTCGAGTAGAACAAGGCTAGAATACAAAAAGCCCTTACTGCCAGAAAATCCGGAACGAAAACATAGGATGAAACGCCTATGAAAATAGCAATGCCACCGATATACCAACGATATTCGCCGAAATCAGCCTCACTTAAGTTCATCACGTGACGGGCAATGAACCATGATAATCCCAACGCTAGCAAGAACACGGACAGCTTCAAGGATCGGGGGAAGCCGCGAATGTAGGCATGAAACGAACTGCGACCCGATGCAAACAGGAATCCGACGGCAAAGAGGAGGAAGGAGGTTAGAATTGAGAGCTGGAAAAGTTCCATAATTTATTGTTGTTCCGCAATTAAGGTGAACGGATTCGCCTCCTTGATACGAACCGTGACAAGGGAACCAATCACTTCGATCGGTCCTTCGAAAAATACTTTTCTGAAACATCTCGACCGCCCCATAAGTTTTCCATCCCCTTTTCCAGAAGACCCTTCCACCAGTATTTCCATGCTATGCCCAACAAGCTTCGCGTTTGAGGCATAGGACAAGTTTTTCGTTAAAGAGAGAAGATCTTGGTTCCGATTTTCCTTGATGACTTGAGGGACCTTGTCCTCGAACTGTGCCGCAGGCGTACCCGACCGCTCGCTGTACTTGAATACAAATGCGTGTTCAAAGGCTGCCTGGGAGAAGGCTTCCTTGGTAAGCTCGAAATCCTTGTCCGTTTCTCCGGGAAAACCGACAATAACATCGGTGCTCAATCTCATGGACGGATAATTCGATCTGAGCTTGGTGACAATCGAGAGGAATCTATCGATGGCATACGGTCTGTTCATAGCCTTAAGAATACGGTCGGAACCACTCTGCATAGGCAAATGCGCGTAGGAACAAAGCTTAGGCAGTCTGCCAAAAGCATCAATGAGATCATCCTCGAAAGAAGTTGGGTGAGGGGAAGTGAAGCGAATTCGTTCAATCGTTTTGATTTCGTGAATCCGTTCCAAAAGCTGAACAAATGGAGTCCTGCCGTCTTTGCGAGGAATACTTCCTCTGCCATAGGCATTCACAATCTGACCCAGCAAGGTTACTTCTCGAACCCCACTCACGCCTAATTCCGTAACTTCCGAGACGATGTCCTCCATGGAGCGGTAGCGTTCCTTTCCTCGCGTTTTGGGGACGATACAGAAGGCGCAATTCATGTTGCAACCTTGCATGATGGAAACAAATGCAGTCACTTTGTTGCGTTCGACAAAATGCTCACGGATTTCGTTTTCGGAACCGGTTTCCTCACCAATTTCCAAAAGGCTTGGAGAATCTTCGTTGCGACTGGTCGGGGAATCAAGCAACTGATCAAGATAGTCCGGCACACGATGGAACTTCTGAGTGCCGACAATCAAATCAAGATCCGGCAACTGATCCACCAGATCATTTCCGCGATTTTGAGCCATGCAACCCATGACCCCAAGAATGAATCTCGGGTTGTTTCTTTTCTTCTTGGCCAATTGACCGACTTTCCCAATGACCTTTTGCTCGGCTCGTTCCCGTACGCTGCACGTGTTAAGCAAGACAATGTCAGCCTTGTCTTCATGATCAACGACAGTATATCCGCGCTCCTGTAGCTTGCATGCAACGGATTCGGAATCTCTCTCGTTCATTTGACATCCATATGTCTTGATGAATACACGATTCATAGAGGAGGAAGGCTATAGGATGTAAACCTATGGTCAATCGATAACGTGAAACAAAACCTGCCGAAGATCATCGATCAAAGCGTTCTCGCAACCCTCCAGAGCCTGGACGGAATTATGCCCCCCCGTGAAAAGCAAACATTGTATACCCAAGTGAACGGAGACCTCTTCATCATGAACCGTATCGCCAACGAGCAAAACGTTTGAGGGATCATGACCGACTTCGGAAAAGTGCACTTGAGAGATCTCCTTCTTTCCGGCCGCGTGAATATTCGATACCCCCGTAACAGGATCGACCTGCTCCGAAAGACCGAATTCATCGACGAAAGTGATCAGATCCGATAATTTACCTGCCGAAAGAATCGATTGACCAATACCGGCTTCGGCCAATCCCATTATCACAGAACGCGCATTCACTTGAAGATTGCAAGATCTCCAGTGTTTACGGTACTCGGAGATAAATTTCTCGGAAATCTCCCGATAGGAAGCTTCGTCTGTAGGCAACCCAATCTTTTCATAATAGGAACGGACAGGGAAACTGAAATTATCACGATAAAATTCAAGAGAAACCTTTGGCATGAATAGATCGGAAAGGATTCCATTGACAATATTGACGCATAATCGGGCATCGTCCACCAAGGTGCCGTTCCAATCCCAAATGACATGTTCGATTCTATTCATCAAAGGCAAGTTTTTCGAAAGCCAGCATTGTTTTCTTTCTCAAAGGATTCCAACGATAACCACCGGCATGACCATTGTGGCGTATTAACCGATGGCAGGAAATTAAATAAGCAATAGGGTTTTGGACTACTACCGATGCAACGGCTCGAACACCTCCAGGCTTCCCCATTCGTATTGATATTTCCAAGTAACTTCGGGTATGTCCTTGCTTGATCCCGGCAACACAACCCCAGGTTTTTCACTGAAAAGGGGTACCCTGAAGGGGCAAGGGAAAACCAGAACAATAAGCGAGAATTTTCTTAATGAGCAAGTTCGCTCGAAAAGGGCAACAAAGTGATGAAGAAAAAACGGAATTATCAAAATATGCTGCTACGACCGAAGATCCGGTGACCTGCAAGTGAAATTGGCCGAAAGGAGATTCAAGAGTTTTGCGCATGTTAATGAGTGTCAAATTCCGACAAAATTTGGTGAATTTCAAAGTTTATGAGAAAACAGCTTGATTCTGACTTGATAGCGATCAATGTAAAAAATCTCCATCAATTTTCAACATGGCAAAAAATACATCAAACGACAAAAAGAATCCGTCCTCGAACCAAGATCTTGAACTAGCGTTTCAGGGTATCAACAAAAAATTCGGGGAAGGCGCCCTGATGAGACTCGGAGATGCGACCAAGATGAATGTCTCCGTAATATCGACAGGATCATTGGCTGTTGATTTGGCTCTGGGAGCAGGCGGACTTCCCAGAGGAAGAATCGTGGAGATATATGGACCCGAATCGTCCGGTAAAACCACCTTTTGCCTCAGCGTAATCGCCGAAGCTCAGAGACAAGGAGGAAACGCGGTTTTTGTAGACGTCGAGCACGCACTTGATCCAAGGTATGCGAAAATCGTTGGCGTTGACCTTGACAACCTAATGGTCTCACAGCCCGAAAGCGGGGAAGACGCCCTGAACATCACGGAAACGCTCATTCGCTCAGGGGCAATTGACGTCATCGTATTGGACTCGGTCGCGGCCCTTGTTTCGAGGCAGGAACTGGATGGCCAAATGGGAGACACCACCGTTGGATTGCAGGCAAGAATGATGAGCCAGGCCATGAGAAGGCTGACCGCTGCTATTTCCAAAACAAATTGCGTATGCATCTTCACAAATCAGATTAGGGAAAAAATCGGTGTCATGTTCGGCAGCCCCGAGACAACCCCGGGCGGAAGAGCTCTTAAGTTCTTTTGTTCGATCCGGATGGACATTCGCAGAATTGGTCAGATCAAGGAATCGAATGGTACGGTTACCGGATCACGTACCCGGCTAAAAGTGGTAAAGAACAAGGTAGCCCCCCCCTTTACGGCATGTGAATTCGACATTATGTACGACGAAGGAATTTCGCGTACCGGTTCAGTGGTGGATCTAGGCATAGAGCATAACATTCTTACCAAAAAGGGGGCATGGATCTCCTACGAAGGCGACCTGGTCGGTCAAGGGAGAGAAGCAGCCAAGCAAGCCTTGGCTGAAAGTCCCGAGTTGATGGAAAAGATTACCTCAACCATACTTGAAAAAGTGGAGGTTTCGGTTGGATCCGTTCTCGCCCAAACCAACGATGAAAACTCGGATTGAACTGAGTTGAAGGAAAGCCCGCAATGACTGACACGATCATTGCACAGTCCACGCCTCCAGGGCAATCTGCTCTGGCCATGGTAAGGGTCAGCGGTCCTCTATGCGAAGATATCGCCAAAAGGGCCCTTGCCCTCCCCTGCCCTACTCCAAGAGTTTGCCATCTGCGCAATTATCTGTCACTGAACTCGCAAACAATCGTCGATCAGGTAATAGCTGTCTTTTTCCCAATGAAAAATTCGTTCACTGGGGAATCTACACTAGAGATTTCATGCCATGGTAACTCCTTCATCGTAGAAAAGATAATAGAGGATTTGCTCAAGCGGGGATGTAGAATTGCAAAACCCGGTGAGTTCACCCAAAGAGCATTTCTTTCGGGCAGAATTGATTTGACTCAAGCTGAATCGATTGCCGAATTAATTTCTGCCAAAAGTGATGCTGAATTGAAAATTGCGAACCTCAACTTGGCTGGATCACAAGGGAAAGTATACAAAGCATTGCAAGAGAGAATATTACATCTTCAGGCACAACTCGAAGCCTCCATTGATTTTCCCGAAGAAGAAATTGAATCAGAATCAAAATCAAGCATTCTGCATGTGATTGACTCGATCATTGAAGAAACAAGTCTATTGATTGATAATTCCGCCAAAAAGAAAATTCTTTCGAATGCAATCAGAGTTTTGATTCTGGGACCTGCAAATGTTGGGAAAAGCACTCTTTTTAACTCTTTCCTGGGTCTTGAACGTGCCCTTGTCAGTCATAAACCTGGCACTACGAGAGATTATATCTCCAGTCAGGTATCGATAGGAGATTATCGAGTGGAGTTTATTGATTGCGCAGGCATAAGAAAAACGGACAATTCAACGGAAAACCTCGGCATAGAAAAAGCAATAGAATTAATTGATGACGCTTTCCTTATCCTATTCGTAATTGATGGTTCCCTACCCTACCCCACTGATTTTGATCAAAGAGCGTTGGATAAGATCAAGGGCAAAGAAATCGTTATCATTGAGAACAAAAAGGACATTTCAAAAGTTGTGTCGTCAGAGCAATACCCAGCTCACATCCAGAGGTTCGAAATTTGTGCTCACGAAACAAGCGATGTTTCAAGAGTAACCTCTTTCATCAATACCCATTTAACAGACAAATTTTACCAAGATCCATCCAAAGAAGTGATTGTAAACGCCAGGCACCGCAAGTTGCTCGACAACTCTTTGTCTCACCTTAGACGTGCCAGGAAAAGTATGGATGAAAACGACGGTGAGGAATTTGTTCTCCAGGAATTATTTAACTCCCGAAGCTTCATTGACGAGATAATCGGAGTTAAAACGAACGAGGATGTACTGGACAAACTCTTTGGCGAATTTTGCATAGGCAAATAAATGTGACCACATCACTGAGAACTGATTCCGATCGCCCGTATGACGTAATTGTATGCGGAGCCGGACATGCTGGTTGCGAAGCTGCACTTGCAGCAACAAGAATCGGAGCGGATGTCCTGCTACTTACCGGTAATCTTG
>Ga0315321_10000438_pt1 | contig 30520 bp, 28 predicted proteins | sample M180m21515metaG_FD_203464 | JGI IMG/M metagenome (GOLD analysis project Ga0315321, IMG submission 203464) | Ammonia-oxidizing marine archaeal communities from Monterey Bay, California, United States - M1 80m 21515 | ecosystem: Environmental > Aquatic > Marine > Intertidal zone | place: USA...
TGGTTCAGCTTCGGCCAATAGCGCTATGCCTGCATCTTCTGCGACGGGTTCATAGAGTTCAGTCACATCTGCCACGATGTCCGATAGATCAATAATATCGCTCGGCCCGGCATCCGCAGCTCCTTCCAGGCGGGCGATATCCAGCAATGCATTGAAGGTGCCGAGCAGGGCGTCGGCGTCCTGCAAAGTGCGCTCAAGCGCTTCCCGGTAAGCCTCGGGTTCAGCCTCACTCATCAGGGTGACTTCGGCCCGGGCGCGGAGCCTGTTCAAGGGTGTGCGCAGGTCATGGGCGATATTGTCTGAGACTTGGCGGACAGCCGTCATCAGGTTTTCGATCCGGTCCAGCATGGCGTTCAGGCTGGCGGCAAGGCGGTCCAGCTCGTCGCCAGAACCGTTGACTGGCACGCGGCGGGAAAAATCACCCGCCATGATCTGCTGGCTGGCCGCACCCATTGCATCGATCCGGCGCAGCGTTGAACGTGTCACCAGCAGGCCGCCAACCAAGCCGAATGCGAGAATCCCGCCGCCTGCCCACCAAAACGCCGATTGAATGAGGCTGACCAGCTCATCCCGCTGCTGCACATCCCTGCCGACCAGCAGGCGGAACCCGCCCGAAATATCGATCTTGCGGGCGCGGGCGCGGCGACGCTCCGTTTTGCCAGAAACTGCCAGGTCGTATTCGAAATCCATCCAGCCGCCCGGCATCACATTCGCTGTCGGCCATCCGTTGATATTGCCTGCGAGCGGGCGCTCTTCCGGGTTCATCAACATGTAAAGGCTTTGGCTTTGTTTACCGGATCGCTCTGCTACAACTTGGCGAAGACCCGGAATGCCCAGCAAGCGATAGCGTTCATTCAGGCCTTGCAGTTCAGCCGCAATCGTCTCGTCAATCTGTTGCGCCGTGAACCCAGCACTCCGCCAATAGACGAGCCCCAACAGCCCGGCGGATGAGACCCCGAAAATCAGCAGATAAAACGCGGCCAGCCGGAATGCGGTGCTGCGAATAAGCTTACGAAGGCCTCCCATCACCGCTTTACCGCTCCGAGAAAGTCTGATGGATGCCCATCACCCAGCTTCACTCAAGCGATACCCTGCACCCCGCACAGTGTGGAGCAGGGGCGCGTCGAAGCCTTTATCGATCTTGCCGCGCAGGCGGCTGATATGCACATCGATCACATTGGTTTGTGGGTCGAAATTATATTCCCACACATTCTCCAACAGCATGGTGCGGGTGACCACCCGGTCCGCATTGCGGGCGAGATACTCCAGAAGTTTGAACTCCCGGGGCTGCAGGTCAATCTTCTCGCCAGCGCGGCTGACGCGGCGACCCAAAAGATCGATCTCCAGATCGCCGACTTTAATTTCCGTTTGCGGTTCATCCCCCCGGCGTCGGGCCAGGGTTTCGATCCGGGCGAGCAGTTCAGCGAAGGCATAGGGCTTCACCAGATAATCATCGCCGCCGGCGCGAAGGCCCTTCACCCGGTCATCGACCTGACCGAGTGCCGAGAGAAACAGGATCGGCGTGGCGTCGCCTTTGGCGCGCAGCGTTTCCGCAGCCGCCAGCCCATCCATGCCCGGCAACATTCGGTCCAGCACGATCACGTCATAGGCGGTTTCAGCCATGATGAGGCCGGTTTCGGCATCAATCGCGTGGTCAGCGACATGGCCATGCTCGCTCAACCCCTTGACCATATAGGCTGCGGCTTCGGCATCATCTTCTATCACCAGAACCCGCATGGTTCTTCTCCTCAAAAATGCGGCGCGGGCGGGACTGGGCACAGCACCTCGTCCCGCCCTTATACTATACCAGCGCCGGTTAACCTTTCTTGAGGGTGGCAGCGACGAAGCGATCATTGCCGTTCTGGCGGACCAGCAGCAGCACCGCACTCCGCCCAGATTCCTCGGCTTTGGCGATGGCAGCAGCAGCAGCGCTTGGGCTCTTCACGAGCTCACCAGCGACGGCCAGCAGCACCGCACCGGGCTCGACGCCTTTCTCCACCAGCGGGCTATCGCGCTCAATATCTGTGATCAGAACGCCGTCCGTACCTGCATCGACCCCAGCCGCACGGCGGGACGCGGCGTCGAGCGGGGCCAGCGTTAGCCCGAGCGCGCCGGATGTGCGTTCCGGGCCGCGATTATTGGTGGCAGCCAGTATTTTCTCATCCGGCAAGCGACCAATCTTCACGTCGATCGTGCGCATCCGACCATCCCGCCAGACCTTGATTTTGGCCGTGCTGTCGGGGCGTACGCCAGCGACGACACGGGGCAATTCCGGCATTTCCTCAATACGCTCGCCGTTCACATCCAAGATCACATCGCCGATTTTCAGGCCGGCTTTATCAGCTGGCCCGTCTGCAGCAACGCCTGCAATAATGGCCCCTTCCGCTTTCTCCAGCCCAACGCCATTCGCGATACCATCAGTGACGTTCTGGATGGAAACGCCCAGCCATCCACGCTCTACCGTGCCGCCATCCTTCAGCTGCGCAATCACCGTTTTTGCAAGGTTGGACGGGATCGCGAAGCCAATGCCAACGCTGCCACCGGTTGGGGAGAAGATGGCCGTATTCACGCCAATCACTTCACCAGAGAGATTGAACGCCGGGCCGCCTGAATTGCCCTTGTTGATGGGCGCATCGATCTGCAGGAAATCATCATAGGGTCCAGCACCGATGGAGCGCCCGCGGGCTGAAATAATGCCGGTCGTGACTGTATGGTCCAGCCCAAACGGGTTGCCCACCGCCACAATCCAGTCACCCACTTCGGAGCGGTCACTATCGCCGAACGCCACATAGGGGAAGGCTTTCTTGCGGTCTACCTTCAGCAGCGCTAGGTCTGTCCGGCTATCCGTACCGACCAGTTTAGCATCCAGCTTCGATCCATCCTTCATGGTGACGAGGATCTTTTCCGCGCCCGCAATAACGTGGTTATTGGTGACGATATGGCCTGCCGCATCCACGAAGAAACCGGAACCAAGCCCCGTGGTTGGGCGGGAGGGGCGCCGCCCGTTCGGAATGCGGTCCCCAAAGAACCGCTCCATGAACTCACGCATGCCGGGGGGCATATCTTCCAGGCTGGGGGCTTTTGAGGACGCCGCAGGATCGCGCTGCGTCACCTCAATATGCACCACAGCCGGTGCGACCGCCTTCACAACGGGGGAGAAACTGGCCGGGCCGCTCGCAGGCACAATCGCCTGGGCGTGTGCCGCACTTGGGGCAGGTGCGCCCATGCTTGGCGGCAACAAAGCTGCACCCGCCGCTAGCCCAAGCGCCATCAGCGAAACCATGCCAAGCCGCTTCGCGCGGACGGCATGTTTGCGCGGCGCATCCGGCATATATTGGCTGCTCTGGTCAGAATTTGATTTTGGTGGCGTCTGCATGGCGAACCTATCCTCAATGCTGTGTTCAACGACCCTCAGGCCCATGTGTCTGACCCCTATATAGGTACGCCAAACTAACTAAGCCCATTCACCCGCATGAAATCTTCGTAATGTGGCGAGATTTTGGGGGGATTTAGTGACGGGTGCTGCAGTTTATGGGGTTGAGGCCCGTAAAACCGCACGGCCTCTCGGCATTTGCTGTGCAAAAGCCTGCCGGTCTACTGAGAAGGTGTGGGTGCGTCCGCCTTTTGCAAGGCAAAAGGCGCTGCTGGTGCTGCCGCGGGGAATTGAACCCCGGACCTCTCCCTTACCAAGGGAGTGCTCTACCCCTGAGCTACGGCAGCGAACTAGCGAGCGGGCTGACCCAAAATGGAATCACCCTTTGAATGCGGCGGGACAATGCCAGCGGGCGGGCTTTGAAGCAAGTGTAATTCGGGCCGGTTTACGAACGCTTACGAATGATCGCCATTAACCTGTCCGCCAGGGCTGTATCTGGTGGCGGCGGCGGGTGCCAATCGAGCGTGATTTCTGTCTCCGCCGTCAAGCACTTGGCGTAGCCTGCAGCAGCCAGATCATCCAGGAATTGGCCAAGATCCCGGGGCGGTAACAACATCCCGGCGGCCCAGACTTGCCGGACGGCCCACGCCAATGGCCCATCAAGCCCATGCAGCCAAGCCGCCGCCCGTTCTACCGCCATACGCGGACCGCCGCGCGTCGGCACAGGTGCGAGATATGTCGGCAGGCCCGCCGCAATCGCTTCCGCTGCCATGCTTTCACTATCGCCGGTAACGATGGCGGCATCCGCAGATGCCAAAAGCGCCAGGAATGGATTGGGGGATTGGTCCCATGGGAAGAACACCGCACCGGGTGCCGCATCCTTCACCGTTTGCTCCAGCGCAGCGCCACTCCGCCGACTGGATACAATGGCGAGGCTGCCGCCAAGACGCGCTGCTGCCTCCCGCGCCTGCACAGTGATACGCGCCCCAAGTGCTGGCGGCAGGTCATGATCAAAACAACGACCACCCAGAACCAGAAGCAACCAAGGGCCGTGTGTGGGATCAAGCAGGCCAGTGTCTGCCGCTTTGGCCGCCGCGAGCCGCGCAGGCGTGGCCCCATTGGGCGGCGTCAAAATCGTCTCGCGGCGTGGATGGGGCGGCAGGCGCCAATGGCCGACAACAAACGCGTGGTCGAGGCCCGCCATCAGGTTCGCACCCTTCTGGCCGAACTGCACCGCCAGCGCCTGCCCGCCACTCAACCGTTTCACATGGCGAACCCAGGGCGCGGATCGGCGACCAGTGCCGATCACCATATCCGGCCAGGGAGCGACCAATGCATCTGAACGGTGCCGGTCAATCGACAATCCGCTAGCGCCTAGCAGCGCCGCCCCCAGCATATGCCAACGGTTTGAGCGCAAGCGCTTCACTTGGACATTCGCCCCCTGGTCAGGCAAATGCGCTGCCAACCCTTCGATCTGGGTCAGGTTGCCGGGCTGGCCATCGGTCAGCAGCCAGATTGTGGGCGCGGGATCAGTCATGCCAGGGCGTATAGGGCCTATTCGCCCATCGTGCTAGCGTTTGCGAACGACAAAAGGATACGAGAACCGATGCTGAATAACGATGCGCCATCTCTGGATCACCTTGGATGGATCGGGCCAGACCTTGCTGCAGGGGCCGCCGCATGGGAGCGCCTGGGCTTCACACTAAGCCGCACCAGCCCACAAATGGGCTTCACGGGACCGGATGGTGCGTTGGAACCCTGGGCCTCCGCCAATCGCTGTGCCGTGTTTGAGCAAGGCTATCTGGAGCTGATTGGCATCGTCGCACCCGAGCGCTTCAACCCTTGGACGGCCTATCTCGTTCGCGGTGCTGGTGCGCATATCGCTGCTTTCCGAGTGAATGAAGCGGACGCAGCCTATCCCCCACTCGCCGCCCGTGTGGACGGGTTTGATGCGCCGGTGCAACGTCGCCGCATGGCACCACTGGGGCTGCATGAGGACGGCGGTGAGGCTGAAATGCGCTTCCGCAATATCTTCAGCCAGGACGATCATTGGCCCGAAGGCCGCTACATCGTGATCGAACATCAAACGCCGGATATTCTTTGGCAGCCGGACCTGCTGGTCCATGCAAACGGCGCCAAAGCCCTAGTCGAGGCGCTTTTTGCTGCACCCGATCCCGGCCCAGCGCGGGACCGCCTGGCTCGCTTGGCGAATCGTCCAGCCGTCGAAACGCCGGATGGATGGCGGATTGATACAGACGGCGGCGCCCTCACAATCATGACCATCGCCGCATTGGGTGCGCGCTTTCCTGGCGTCGATGCGCCCGCGCGGCCAGCCGTGATCGGTGCCGTCGTGGGTGTGGAGGACCTTGGCGCTGCGAGAGCGTTCATGACCGCCAATGCGATTGAACTGGAATCCAGCAGTGACGGCCTGGAATTCACCGCCGGGCCAGACGCGGCAGGCGGCATTATTGCCTTCAAGCAATTATAGAAAGGGAGCGCCCCCATGGCCGATATTATCACCGACGTAACCCTGGACCTCTTTGCGTGGGATGATATCCCCGCGACACGGTATGGCCATCACACGGGCCTGTTCAGCGGCTCTACCAAGATGGGCCTGCTGACGATCCGCACCCGTGACGGTGTTGAAGGCCATGCGTTCCTTGGATCCGCCAGCCGGGGCGCGGATATGGATGGCCTCAGCTTGATCCACTACCTCAAGCCAATCCTGATGGGCCAAAACCCGCTGGATCGCGAGCGCCTATACCGCCAGATGTATCGCAAAGGCCGCATGACCACGCTGCGGGCGATCGGCGCTGCGGACATAGCGCTTTGGGACATCGCTGGCAAAATGGCAGGCCTGCCAATCGCGCGGCTCATCGGCCAGTACCGGGACAAACTGCCCGCCTATGCGTCCTCCGCCGTGCTGCAAGCGCCCGAGGCATATGCTGAGGAAGCCGTGCAGTTCTGGGATGATGGATGGGCCGCATATAAAATCCATCCGCCAACCATTCCAGCAGACGATATCAAAGTGTGTGAAGCCGTCCGCAAGGCCGTTGGTGATGATTACAAAATCATGCTGGATGCGACCTGGTGTTACAACTATCCGCAAGCGCTCCGCGTTGGCAAAGCCATCGAAGGACTTGGGTTTTATTGGTACGAAGACCCGTTGGATGAGGAGGACATGCTGAACTATCCAAAGCTTCGACAGCAGCTCTCTATACCCCTAATGGCGACAGAATATTCGCCCGGCGGCCTCTATTCCTACGCACCCTGGATCATCAACCAAGCGACAGATTATCTGCGCGGCGATGTAGCGGTGAAGGCCGGAATCACTGGTATTTTGAAGGCGGCGCATCTGGCAGAAGCATTCAAGATGAACTTCGAAATCCACCACGGCGGCAACTCGCTGAACAATGTCGCGAATCTGCATGTCGCCATGGCGATCCCGAATACAGAACTGTTCGAGGTGCTATTGCCCTCAGGCGCGCAGAAATACGGCCTGAACCCGGACATTGAGATCATAGACGGCCACGTCCATGCCATCGAACGCCCTGGCCTAGGTGCCGATATCGATTTTGATCTGATCAAAGCAAAAACAGTTGGAAGGCTGGACTAGAGACCCCTATTCCAAACACTGTCGAAGGTTCGTCGCAAGCTTCTGAAGCAGGGTTGGGTATAGCGACCACCCGGCCTCTAAATCCCAACCAAGCGGGTCGAGAACGCCGGTACGCACGTCCGGCCCAGCGAGCCCAGCCGCCAGAGCGGATGAGTATTGCGGCTCCCGGAAAATGCACCGCGCGCCGCTAGCTTTGATCCCACGACGTAGTGTTGCCAATCGGCGCGGGCTGGGCGCTGCGCCATCAGATAGGCGGATCGCACCGAGAGCTGGAATACGAAACCGTTCCTCGAAATACTGGAACCCATCATGCAGAACGACGTAAGGCTGATTGCGGATGGGTGCTAATTTGGCGTTCAGCGCTTCTGTCAAAGCCCGAAGTTCAGCCTCGCCAGCTGCAGCGTTAGCAGCATATGCGCCTGCATTGGCAGGATCGAAGGCCCCAAGCGCACGCGCAATCGCACCCAACCACACAGCACCATTCGCCGGATCCAACCAAGCATGGGGGTCAATGGGTCCGTGGTGGTGTCCATGATCATGGCCATGACCGTGATTGTCGGCATCCCGGGGCGCGAACACCGCATCCTCTCGCAAGTCATGCTGGATGCTGCCTGAAACACCAAGCAGCGCAAGGCTTTGAGCGTCCTGATTGAGTTTTTTCCTTGCACGATCCAGCCAAGGTGTCAGTTCCGGCCCGATCCAGATAAGCATGTCAGCTTGCGCCAGCGCTGACGCTTCTGATGGGCGCATATGGTACCCATGGGGCGATGTACCTGGCGGCAGCAATGCCACCGGCACACCAACACCATCCATAACCTTTGCCGCAAACGCATGCACTGCTGGAATGTCCGATACAACCTTTGGTGCTGCCGCTGCTGGCAACGCAATAGCGCAAAGAGCACAAAGGGCTGAAGCTAGTCTGATGATTTGCTTAATCATGAGCGTGGATATATAATGTGATAACATAACAATCAATAGCCTTTTGTGATGCCATCTGAACCTGATGCAAAAAATAAGCCTGTGGCCTTCGACAGCCATGACCACGGCCGCTGCGTGCAAACTGCCGCCGCAGACGTGGAGGCGGTGTGCGCGAAAGAAAATCTACGCCTGACCCCGATCCGCCGCCGCGTGCTGGAGATTCTGCTGGAAGAACATCGGGCGCTCGGCGCCTATGATGTCTTGGACCGCCTCGCAGCAGAAGGGCAACGCGCGCATCCGCCTGTCGCCTATAGGGCGCTTGAGTTTCTGGTGAACCACGGCTTCGCGCACAAGCTAGAGCGGATCAACGCTTTCATCGCCTGCGCGCACCCGGGGGAAGATCACCGGCCTGTATTCCTGATTTGCAGCGCCTGCAACGCCGTCGCAGAAGATGCCGCCGCTGGCGTTGGTGCGGCCCTTGGCCAAACAGCTGGTGCCGTAGGGTTCGCGATCGCCAGCACTGCGATTGAGGCAGAGGGTCTCTGCCCCGGCTGCCGCGGAGATGCCGCTATATGAGCCTGCTGACCGCGACCAACGCCGCCGTCCAGTTGGGCGGACGGGCAGTACTGCACGGCATAAACTTCGCCATCGATCCCGGCGAAATCGTGACGATTGTCGGCCCGAATGGATCTGGCAAGACAACCTTTCTGCGTATGCTGATTGGCGCGCTTCAAGCCACATCGGGCACCGTCGCCCGCAAGCCTGGGCTAAAAATAGGCTACGTTCCACAACGTTTAGCCGTTGACAGCACGATGCCCGTGACCGTCGCCCGCTTCCTAAACCTGCCCGTTCGGCGAGATCGTTCCGCCATTGCTGAAACCCTAACCTTGACGGGCTTGGAGGGCATGGAACGCCGCCAGCTTACAGCGCTTTCCGGTGGGCAGTTTCAGCGGGCACTTCTGGCGCGTGCTTTACTCAGCAAACCGGACCTTCTCGTGCTTGATGAGCCGACCCAAGGCTTGGATCAGCCGGGTGAAGCCGCGTTCTACAGCTTGCTGGAAACTGTCCGCGAAGACATGGGCTGTGCAGTGTTGCTGGTCAGCCACGATTTACATGTGGTGATGCGCGCGTCTGATCGTGTTATCTGCCTCAATGGCCATATATGTTGCCAGGGCGCGCCGACCGTTGTTTCCGAAGCCCCGGAATACCGCGCCCTATTTGGCCTCGGCAGCCAAGGCGCGTTAGCATTATACCGGCATGATCATGACCACGCGCATGATCACGACCACTGCCATAGTCACGATCATAGCCATGCGGAAACCGCCGCCGATGCTTGACGATTTTATGCTGCGGGCTGGGTTGGCTGGAATCGGTGTTGCGCTGGCGGCAGGGCCGCTTGGGTGTTTCGTCGTTTGGCGCCGAATGGCCTATTTCGGCGATGCCACCGCGCATGCAGCTATCTTAGGCGTCGCATTGGCGTTGGCGCTGTCGGTTTCAACCTTCCTCGGCGTCCTCGCTGTCTCGTTGCTCATGGCCGTTACAGTCGCTGGATTGACCGGCAGGGGATACGGTGCTGACACACTGCTTGGCGTTTTGGCCCATACCGGCCTAGCACTTGGCTTGGTCGCCGCATCCCTGATTGCAGGCGCACAGGTTGACCTAATGGCGTTCTTGATCGGTGATATCCTGGCAGTTGGGGTCACGGATCTTGGTATCATTTGGGGCGGTGCAGCTTTGGTGCTAGCCCTGTTGGCTTGGCGTTGGCGGGCACTGCTGACAGCGACGCTCAACGCTGATCTCGCCTTTGCATCCGGCCTGCCGCCACGGCGGGAAGAAATGGTGCTCACGCTGGCGCTGGCTATTGTCGTAGCCGTCGCAATCAAAGTTGTTGGCGCACTGCTCATCACCGCAATGTTGATCATTCCGGCGGCAACAGCACGGCCCCTGGCCCGCACGCCAGAAATGATGGCAGCGCTCGCGGCAGCCATCGGTGCCATTGCAGCGATCTTTGGCCTCGCAGGCTCTTACCTTGCGGATACGCCCACAGGACCAAGCATCGTAACAGCCGCAGCGGCCCTGTTCGCTATCGTCAATATCGCCGCATCGCTCTACCGTCGCCTTGACAGGAGCGGCCCGAGCGCCTGAAAAGGCGGCTATGGGTAGAGTGATCAACATCTTCTTCCGGGCGCGGGAGACGCGGCCATTCGTGGTGCTCGCCTGCCTTGTGCTGGGCGGCATCGCGGAATTAGCCAGCATCAGCACATTACTGCCGGTCGCAACGTCCATCGTCGGTGGGGATGATGAAAACTCCTCGCCGCTGAACCAGTTCGTGCGCGACACAATCCAATCAGCCGGTCTTGACCCATCGCTTGGCGTTATGATCGCCATTGTTGTGGCGTTTATCGCCCTCCGTGCGCTACTGCTGTTCGCGGCGTTAAGCTATGCTGGCATCACGGCAGCGCGGGTCTCGATCAGCCTCCGCCGCCGCTTGATCGCGGCCGTGTTCGACGCGCGCTGGCGCTTTTATGCGGACCAGAACAGCGGCCGCTTTGCCAATACCATCGCCAATGATGCTGGCCGCGCGGGGGACGCTTACCAGCTTGCCGCCCGCGTTGTGGCCTATGGCGTGCAGGCCGTCGCTTACGTGATTGCGGCACTTCTAATAGACTGGAAGCTAGCACTGGCAGGCCTCGCTGCCGGTATCTTTATCGCCCTAGCGCTCAGCTGGTTGATCCGCATTTCCCGCAAAGCCGGATACAAGCAAACCGATCGCACGTCTGATCTCACCAGTTACATGGTCGACATGCTGGGCAATATCAAAGCCCTGAAAGCCATGGCGCGGCATGGTGCGATGCTGGCGCAAATGACGGGCACACTGAAGCGGCTACGGAAGTCGCTCGTGACACGAGAAATCTCTCGCCAAGGCCTATTGCAAGGCGGGGATGTGCTTGTCGCCGCGCTGATCGGTGGTGGCGTGTTTCTGGCGCATACGGTCTGGCAAACGCCCCTGCCGGAGCTGATGGTAAGCGGCGTCATCTTCTTCCAGTTGGTATCCTTCGCCAACAAGTTACAGAAATTTCTGCAGCAATCGGCGCAAGTTGAAAGCGCTTATCTCCGCGCCGAGCGCCTGATTGAGCGGGCGGAAGAGAACCAGGAAGAATGGACGGGCACCCACGTGCCGTCGCTTGATGACGGCCTCCGCCTAGACAATGTCAGCTTCGCCCATGGCGACAACCAGGTGCTGGCAGACCTCAGCTTGGATATCCCGGCGAATGGCATCACGGTTTTCATGGGGCCGTCTGGGTCCGGTAAAACCACAATCGTTGATTTGCTGATCGGCTTGAATACGGCAGATACAGGGCGGGTTATCATTGGCGACGCGCCGATTGACGACGTAGATATCAAGGCTTGGCGTCGGCGGATCGGCTATGTGCCGCAAGAGCTTAGCCTGCTCCATGCCAATATCCGCGAGAACATTACACTTGGGGATGAGACGATTTCAGACGATCTGGTCTGGGCTGCATTGGAGCAAGTGAGCGCCAAAGAGTTTGTTAGCGCAATGCCAGACGGCCTGGATACAGACGTCGGCGAAATGGGCGGCAAGCTTTCTGGCGGGCAACGGCAGCGCATATCGTTAGCGCGGGCGCTGGTCACGGGGCCAGAAGTGCTTGTGCTAGATGAAGTCACCAGCGCGCTTGATCCAGAAAGTGAGGCAGCGATTGTAGAGAACATCGCTGCGCTCAATGGCCGTTACACGATCATCGCCATCACGCACCGACCCGCTTGGACGGAGATTGCAGACAAGCTTTATCAGGTGTCGCCCGGGTCCGTCACTCTCATCGAGCAGCCTCATTAGCTAATGAGGTGCTGGCGGCGCAGCACCAGCCAGCACTTCATCGCCCCCTCCTCAGCAGGCCAAGGCTTACCTGGCCGCTAAGGGGTTCAAGGTTTGGCTATAAGGCCTGGCTTTAATTTCCTGCTATAGCGCCGCTTCTGCGATGACGCGCATCGCGTCCTTACTGGCGCCGCCAAGCAGGATGGCACCAACGGAACCATCCTTACCCGCATCTTTCCAGACCTGCACCCGATCCTTGATTCGATCTGTCGGGCCGACGAGGCAGAGCTCATCCACCAATGCATCCGGAACTGCGGCCATCGCATCCTTGCGGCGACCACCGAGGAAATTGTCCTGAATCTCACGGGCGGCATCTTCGTAGCCAAGGCGCTTGGCGTAGTCGTTGTAGAAATTCTTCTCCCTGGCACCCATGCCGCCAATATAAAGCGCCAGTTCCGGCTTAATCTTGTCACGGCAGGCCTGGAGGTCATCTCCCATGGCAACGCGGACATAGGGCGAGACGTCGAAATCCGCCATGGTCTTGCCGTCCGTGCGCTTGGCAATGCCATCTTGGACATGGTCCGTGATCAAACCCGCCTGTTCTGGCGACATGTAAATCGGCAAGGTGCCGTCAGCCACTTCACCCGCTGTGCGGAGGCCTGCGGGAGAGAATGAGGCCGTATAAATTGGGTTGGTTGGATCACCGTGCAGAATGCTCTTTAGCGGTTTGCCCAGGCCCGTCGCACCCTCCCCTGCATAAGGGATCTGGTAATGCTCACCCTCATGCATCAGCGGTTCATCGCGTGCCAGGGCTTTGCGCAGGATTTCGATATATTCCCGCGTCCGCATCAACGGCTTACCGAATTTCTCGCCATGCCAGCCCTCAATCACTTGCGGGCCAGACGGGCCAACGCCCATGAGGAAACGGCCGCCAGACATGGCATTCAGCGTCATCATCGTCATTGCGGCACAGGCGGGTGTGCGGGCGGGCATCTGCATAATGCCAGCACCAGCTTTGATTTTAGTGGTCTGCGCCAACACCCATGTCAGCGGCGTCACGGTATCAACACCCCAACTTTCGCCGGACCAAACGCTATCGAACCCAAGGCGCTCAGCTTCCAGCACCACATCCATATCCGGCCCACCGGCCTCGCCCTTATATTTGAGCAGCATTCCCAATCGCATCGCGCACATCCCATCCGATTTACAATGTTCAAGACATCATAGGCAGAGGCCAAAGGGTTCGGGAAGTACCAGGCACCTCAAATAGAAACGCCCGGAGCAGCTTGAGGGGCAAGCGGCTCCGGGCGATCCATCAGCAATCGCGCTAGTGCTTCTTAGCCCCGCCAGCAACTTGGCGCATGGCGCGCGCCCAGTCTTCAACATGGTATGAGCGAACAATTCGACCGTCCTTCAGCGTGTGGATGTCGATGCTCATAATCTTGAAGCCCGTCTTAGCCTCGATGCCGAATAGTTTCCCCTTTGGCGTGCCGGTCGCGATACTGCGGACAATATAGCGATTACCATCTTGGAGAATTTCCTGGGGTGCCCAACTCAGGTCTGGCACAGCTTTGCCAAATCCAGCCAGAGTTTTAACCATGCCCTCAGCGCCAGGTCCGCCGCGCGGCTGGGGTGTTGAAACCCAGTCTTCTGCAACCACCTTCCGCACCCGGTCACCCAAGTCATCACCGCTTGGGTTTCTGGGTAGATCTTCGTAAAAGCCCTTAACGACAGCCATATCATCAGCTGCTGCAGGCGCTCCCACCAACAAACCCATCGCCAAAAGTGCGCCGACTAATTTTCTCATTGCTCAATCTCCCTTGTTGATTTGCTTCACACTGGCGCTATTCAGTTCAATCTTTAGCACCTGTAGGAGAACAACTAGCGCCCATTCCTAATATCCAGTAGAACCCAAATATCGAATTCTTTCTTCGGCATTTACGAATAATGGCTTCACCGAAATCCTTGCGGCTTCTCAGCTATTTCGTCCACATCGCGCGAGCAGGCTCAATTAGCGGCGCGGCGGCGGGGTTGCGATTATCGCCACCTGTCGTCAGTGAATACTTGTCAGAACTTGAGGCCGAAATGGGTGCAACTTTGGCACGCCGAACAACACGATCCTTCACGCTCACGGCACTTGGCGAGGCAGTCTTAAAGCACGCCGCCGCATCGCTCGATGCCGCAAACGCTGCCCTGGAACTTGGCACAAGCACGAAGACCAGCGTTTCAGGGGTTGTCCGCATCACGGCACCGACGGAATTAGCCACAAACTGGCTACCGCCACTCCTAAAGCGATTCGAGGCGACCTACCCTGATGTCCAGGTAGAAATGCAAGCAGATGACACACTGCTACACTTAGGCTCCAGTCCCATCGACATTACTGTCTCCGCTGGATACGAGATTGCCGCACTTTCGCGCCGACGCCTATCTGCCAGGCTGCCGCTCGTCCTCGTTGCAACGCCGAGCTTGCTTGCTGGCGGCCCTGCGCGGGAGACGCTACCAGCGCGCATTAAACGTATCGGCGTCGTTGGGCGCCCCGGCATTCGCCCAGACGCTGCCGAAATTTGGGGGCTCCCACTTCAGCCTAAGCGCTCTAGCAGAGTGCTCAAACTAGCCGCCTCCCAGCGATTTGCGGCGGATAATCAGCTGTTCGCGCGGGAGCTGGCGTTAGCAGGTCTAGGTGCCGCGCTGCTGATAGAAGACTGCGTGAAAGATGCCCTCACGGACAATCGACTGCAGATGGTTGATACCCGCTACAGCTATGGCCATGTCACTGTTAGAATCCGTATGCGGGACCGGTATCCAACAGCTGCTGCCCGCAGTCTCCAACAATTTCTGGAAGTCGCTGCCGAGCCATCAAACGGCTGACTTGCCAGCCCTATCATGACCATGTTGAATTAGCGTCAACCAACGCCGTACAGGATTATCCGCCATGGACTTTACTTTTACCGAACAGCAGCGCGAAATCCGCGACGCAATCATGAAGCTCTGCGAGGGCTTCGGGCCGGATTATTGGCTGGACCGCGATAATACTGGCGAATATCCAGAAGATTTCTATCAAGCGCTGGCTGCTGGCGGTTGGCTTAGCATCGCCATGCCAGAAGAGTATGGCGGGTCTAACCTCGGCATCGCCGAAGGCTGCGTGATGATGGAGGCGATTGCGGAATCGGGTGCAGGGCTCTCGGGCGCATCGGCTGTCCACATTAATATCTTCGGCCCCCACCCCGTCGTGAAGCATGGCACCAAAGAGCAAAAGGACCGGTTTCTGCCGCCCCTTATCGCTGGCAAAGAAAAAGCCTGCTTTGGCGTGACGGAACCGAATGCCGGCCTCAACACATCCGCCATCACCACCAAAGCTGAGCGCACCGACAATGGATATGTCGTGCATGGCCAGAAAATGTGGACAACGACCGCCCAACGCGCCGACAAGCTCCTCCTCCTCGCCCGCACCACTCCCAGAGATCAATGCAAGCGCGCTTTCGATGGCATCACGCTATTCTACACGGACCTTGATCGCAATAAGGTTGAAATCCGTGAAATTGCCAAAATGGGTCGTAAGTGCGTTGATACCAATGCATTATTCATCGATGGGCTAGAGATCCGAGAAGAAGATCGCATTGGGGAAGAAGGCCGCGGGTTCTACTATTTGTTGGATGGCTTGAACCCAGAACGCTGCCTGATTGCAGCAGAGGCCATTGGCATTGGCCGCTGCGCGCTGGACCGTGCCGCCAACTATGCCCGCGAACGCGTTGTGTTTGACCGGCCCATTGGCCAGAACCAGGGCATTCAGCACCCCCTCGCCGATAGCTGGGCAAAACTCGAGGCTGCGCGCCTGCTCACCTATAAGGGCGCTTGGCTATATGATCAGGGCGAGCCATGCGGTGGCGAAGCAAATGCAGCGAAGTATCTAGCTGCAGAATTTGCGTTTGAAGCCTGCGAACGTGCTGTCCTTACCCATGGCGGCATGGGCTATGCCAAGGAATTCCATGTCGAGCGGTTATTCCGAGAGATCATGATCGCGCGCATCGCACCGATTAGCCGCGAGCTCGTGCTATCCTATATCGGTGAACGCCAGTTGGACTTGCCAAAAAGCTACTGATTACCGGCTTAGGACTCGACCAGGGTCAACGGGTCATCCTCGACCCCAGCGCCCGGCCTTTGTGGACGGCCGGTTAAGCGCTGAACCAAAAGATCTAGCTGTTCGAGATCGGTATAAACCAACGTAAGCTTACCGCCCTTTTTTCCAGTTGCGGCGAGATTAACGCTAAGGCCAAGCGCTTCCGTCAATTCCCGTTCCAGCGCACGAACATTCGGGTCCTTCGGCGCTGGCGGCGGTTTGGCGGCTGCTGGCATACCGCCTTCTTGCACCAATCGCTCGGTCTGCCGAACGTTAAGGCCGCGCGCTTTCACGATGTCCGCCAACCGCTCCGGGTCGCTTGCCATTAGCAGTGCCCGCGCATGGCCGGCAGAAAGCTCACCAGAAGCCAACCGCGCTTGCGTCTTCTCCGGTAACTTCAAGAGACGCAGCATGTTCGCGACGTGGGGTCGACTTTTGCCGACCGCTTTCGCCAGATCATCCTGGGTATAATCAAACGTATCGATCAGGTTCTGATATCCGCCGGCCTCTTCAACCGGGTTCAAATCCTCACGTTGGACATTCTCAACGAGTGCGACTTCCAACGCATCCCGATCCGTCATCTCCCGAAGGGTAACCGGTGCTTCGGCCAATCCGGCCCGCTGTGCTGCCCGCCAGCGTCGCTCACCGGCGACAATTTCATACTGGCCCGGTGCGCCATCAACACGGCGCGCAATAATCGGCTGCAACATTCCGCGTTCGCGGATCGACTGCGCTAGGGAATCGAGCGCATCCTCATCAAAATGCCGCCTTGGTTGTCCAACACCCGGACGCAATGCTGCGATCGGAATCGCACGAGCCAATCGTGCAGATACTTCCTCAACGCCGGCGTTCATCGCGTCGCCATCATCGCCCAACAAAGCCGCAAGCCCGCGCCCCAGCTTTGGCCGTGCGGCTTTACCACTGCTCTTCGCGTCGTCGCTCACGCTGCCTGCCCGATTCCGGATTGACCTTTTGGCAGCAAAACCTTCTCACGCCGCAGGAATTCCCGTGCCAGCTTCAGATAAGCCCGACTACCGGAGCATTGCAGATCATAGAGCAAAACTGGTTTTCCATGTGATGGCGCTTCGGATACCCGCACATTGCGTGGAATTTCGGCCTTATAAACGATGTCACCGAAATGCGACCGTACATCCGCAGCGACCGCTTCGGCTAATCGCATCCGCCGGTCCATCATTGTCAGCACAATCCCCTCAAGCGCCAAACGTGGATTGAGCCGCTCTGACACAAGGTCGATCGTGCGCTTCAAATGGCTCAGGCCTTCAAGCGCCAAAAATTCCGCCTGTAATGGTGCCAGCGCCCCATCAGCCACCGTAAGCGCGTTCAGCGTCAGCAAACCAAGTGACGGCGGGCAATCAATGAGAATGTAGGCATAGTCCAGCGCGCCGGCACCAATACTCGCGTCCAATGCGTCCGCAAGCCGACGTTCCCGGCGCGGCATGCCAACCAGCTCGATTTCCGCCCCGGACAAATCCATGGTCGACGGGATAATATGAAAGCCAGGCGTTTCTGTAGGCATGGCAGCGTCATGAAATGCAGCCTCCCCAATCAAAACGTCATAAACGCCAATGGCACGCTTGCTGGCAGGAATACCAACCCCGGTGGAGGCATTGCCCTGGGGGTCCAAATCGACCACCAACGTCTTCTTGCCGCACGCAGCAAGTGCTGCGGCAAGGTTTATGGCCGTGGTCGTTTTACCAACCCCACCCTTCTGGTTGACGACGGCAATGATGCGCGGACGCGGAGCGGCCTGTTCAGCCTGCCTCGATGGTGCGTCAAGAACTTCTATCATGCTGGGCGATGCCCCATATTTTGACAATTTGACCGCCACCCCCAGTAATACTGGGCGTTAGGGCATAGCGCAGTGTCCAGGATTTCTGCGCCTCAGTCAATTCCTTTTCGGCCTGCGCTCCTTTAAGCAGCAGTGCATAACCCTCAGGTTTCAGCGCTTTGCTCAGGATCGGCATCAATTTTGCGATGCTGGCGACAGCCCGCGCCGTCACAACATCGTAGGAACCAGCTTCATTCGACAGTGCTGCATCAAAACGCTGGGCGACAATACGTGGGTTTACACCCGCTGCACGAGACGCCTCCCGCAAAAATACGGCTTTCCGCTGATCGCTATCTACGAGCGTCACATTGCTCGCGCCCAGAATTGAGAAGATCAGGCCGGGCAATCCGGCACCTGACCCAAGGTCCAAAAGCGGCCCACCCATCTCCGATATCTGTGGCCAGACCTGGACTGAATCCAAAACGTGCCGCCGCCAGATATCATCTACGGACCCTGGGCCAATTAGATTGATCCGCTGCCGCCATTTATCCAGCACAGCGACATAGGTCGTCAAACCTTCAAGAGCCGTGTCAGAAACACCCAATTCAGTTAAAGCGGCTAGGACGTCCTTCGGTGGGTTCATCGAGCCGCTACACGGCGTTTAGGGCCGTTTTGCATATAGCGCAATAGCGCGCTTATGGCCGCTGGCGTGATCCCTGGCATCCTTGCTGCAGCGCCCAGCGTATCGGGGCGCACACGTTCCAAGCGTTGGCGCGCCTCATTAGAAAGACTGCCAATGACTGCGTAATCAAGGTCTTTCGGCAGTTGTAAAGCCTCGTCACGCTTGAAAGCCTCAACGTCAGCCCTTTGGCGGTCTAGGTAGGAGGCATATTGTGCATCCACTGTCAGGCTCTCACGGGCCCATAGCGGGATATCCGCCAACTCGGGCCAAAGGATGCAGAGATGCCGGTCCTCAGCGCCAAAGCGCCCCATAAGCTCCAGGGCAGATCGACGACGCCCATCGTCATTTGCCGGCGCGCCTATTCGACTGAGCTCACCAGGCGTGGCCGTCCATGCTTCAAGGGTCGTCCGTGCGCTCTGGAGGGCCGCATGTTTCACGTGAAACAAATCAGTCCGTGCTTTACCAACGCATCCAATATCAATCCCGCGCGCTGTGAGGCGGCTATCGGCATTATCGGCACGCAGGTGCAATCGAAATTCTGCTCGGGATGTGAACATTCGGTAGGGCTCATCAACCCCACGCACTACCAGATCATCAATCAGAACGCCCATATAGGCCTCCGAGCGATCAAATGTGACTCGGCCTTGGCCGGAAACCGCACGGGCTGCATTCAAACCAGCGATCAGGCCCTGCGCGCCTGCTTCCTCATACCCGGTTGTGCCATTGATTTGCCCCGCGAGATAAAGGCCGGGGATCCGCTTCGTTTGCAGACCATGGTCCAGCTCACGGGGGTCAACGAAGTCATACTCTACAGCATAACCAGGTTTGGCGATCTCAACGCTCTCAAGGCCTTCAATGGTTCGAAGAAATTCTACCTGGACGGCCTCCGGCAAACTGGTCGATACCCCATTTGGATAGACAAGGGGACTATCCAATCCTTCCGGTTCAAGGAAGATCTGATGTGCGTTTTTCTCCTGAAATCGAACAACCTTGTCTTCGATAGAAGGGCAATAGCGTGGACCGGGGCCAGTGATCCCACCACCATAAATCGCCGACTCATGCAGGTGTTCATGGATAATCTTGTGGGTTTGATCGTTCGTGAAGGTGATATGGCAGTCCAATTGTCGCGTTGTGATTGCCTTTGTCATCGCAGAGAATGGTTCCGGTGGATCGTCCCCCGGCTGAGCCGTCAATGTTGAATAGTTGATGGAGTCACGAAGAAGTCGGGCAGGCGTACCAGTCTTAAGGCGACCCATTGCAAAGCCGTGGGACTCAAGCCGTTGGCCAAATGTAGTTGCGGCGGCCTCACCAATCCGGCCAGATGCGATCTGCGTATTGCCGATATGAATGATACCACGCAGAAATGTCCCAGTGGTTACAACGACGGCACCGGACCGGATCTCTCGACCATCTTCAAGAAGAACACCGCATGCCTGAGGCCCATCCATCAGAATGTCATCGACTGCACCCGCGATAAGCGACAGTCCATCTTGTTTTGCGAGGGCGGCCTGCATTGCCTCCCGATATAGTTTCCGGTCAGCCTGCGCCCGAGGACCCCGGACCGCAGGGCCTTTACTCCGATTCAGGAGGCGAAATTGAATACCAGCCGCGTCGGCAACGCGTCCCATCAATCCATCTAGCGCATCGATTTCCCGAACGAGATGACCTTTTCCAAGGCCACCTATCGCTGGATTGCAGGACATTTCGCCGATTGTGTCGAGCTTGTGGGTAACGAGAGCTGTGCGCGCGCCCATGCGCGCGGCAGCCGCAGCGGCTTCACAGCCCGCATGACCTCCACCGACCACGATGACATCGTATTGATAATCATGATGTTTCACGTGAAACATTGTCCCTGCTTATCCTATTTTCCAATGCAGAACGCACTAAATATGCGGTCTAATAGGTCTTCAACATCAACCAGTCCGACAACACGCCCCAGACTCCGCATCGCTAGCCGTAAATCTTCTGTAGCAAGTTCAGGTGCTGGCGCGTGTTCCCAGCGATGCAAAGCCGCAACACAATCTTCAAGCGCGACCCTATGGCGCGCTTGCGTGATGCCTGGTGATGGGCCCGATTCAAATGCATCCCTCGCTACCTGCCGTATGGCATCTTCCAAGAGTTCCAGACCGGCACCGGTCTTCGCGGAACCCCTGATTGCGGGGTCTACATCATCCAGAACAGGCTGCATCTGAACTGCATCTGACTTATTCCAGAAGACGAGGTTTGGCGAGTCCTTTTCGGAACTGCCTTGCGTGAGAGTTGCAGGCGCATTCGGCCAGTTTTGGCATTCGGTAACCGTTACGACCATATCAGCATTTGACGCGGCTATCCGTGCCCGGCGCATACCTTCTTGCTCAATGACATCCTCACTCTCACGCAGACCAGCAGTATCAGCAACGAGGACTGGATATCCACCGATATCCAAACGCACTTCCATCACATCCCGCGTCGTGCCAGGGATGTCTGTAACAATCGCAGCGTCGCGACCTGCTAGCGCGTTTAGCAGGCTGGATTTACCTACATTTGGCGGGCCCACCAGTGCAACATACAGTCCATCGCGCATACGTTCAGTAGGGCGGTTTGAGCCAAGCTGAATTTCGAGCTCTGTCCGCAGGGCTAGGATCGCTTCACGGTTAGCGGCCTCCAGGTCATCTGGCAAAGGCTCATCCGCGAAATCTAGACTGGCCTCCCCGAATGCCAATCTGACCGCTAAGCGCTCTCGCCAATCTGCATAGAGCGCACTCAGCCCGCCTTCTAACTGCCAGAGCGCCTGCCGCCTGGCCGCAGCCGTATCCGCCGCGATCAGGTCCCCAAGGCCTTCTGCCTCTGCCAAATCCAATTTGCCGTTCCGGAATGCTCTGCGTGTGAACTCTCCGGGCTCCGCTGGTCGAAAACCTCCTATACCCGCCAACGCTTCCATGACGCCCGTGATAACCGCAGCGCCGCCATGTACATGCAATTCCGCCGTATTTTCACCGGTAAAACTATGTGGGGCCGGGAACCAAAGCGTCAGCGCCTGGTCCAGCATGGCACCATCTGAAGGGTCTATTAAGCGGCGCAGGCTCGCTCTGCGCGAGGCTGGCGGGGGTTTACCGGTCAACACAGGGAACAGATCACCTGCAGCATCGCCGGAAACCCGGATAACGGCGACGCCTGCTTGGCCGGATGCTGTTGCACAGGCGAATATGACGTCCCCGGCGCTCATCCTATTGTGCACCCATCATTTGTCGTCCGATTTACCGCCGGTCATGGCCGTGCGCATAGCCTGTTCCCAGAACTGGCGCATGGCATCCATACCGCCAGGTATGTCTGTGCCAGCGCCACCAATGCCAGCGCCGGCGACCGGCATCCACTGCCGCCACATCTGCTCAGGATCCATAGACCCCAACGCATCCTGCATTTTGGCTGTCATGTCTGCCACAAGCGCTTCCTGCATCGCCGCAATGTCTGGTAGGCCAAAAAACCGACGGGCCTCGTCAGGCGTCGCATCGAAATCTATGGTGATCTTCATCGCAGACCCATTCCTTGCTTGTGGCGCACGTACTATATAGCCATTGACGCAAGCCATGCCTACGGCTGAAGCCAATGTGGCACATCGCCATCAGATTGGTGCAAAGGAGCGACGATGGACGAGAAGATTGCACAGACCATAGTAAGCTCGCCTCTTGGCGGCCTTGAAGTAACAGCGGAGAACCGCGCGGTAACCGCTCTGAATTGGGTAGACGACGAACCAACGACGCCAGTGAATGCGCACCCGTTGGCCGACGCAACGGCTGAGCTCCAGGCTTATTTCGCGCGTGATCTCAGAGACTTCACCGTTAACTGCTTGCCCGCGGGAGATGCTTTTGAGCGGGCCGTGTGGGCAGCGATGTGTGAAATCCCCTATGGCGTTACGGCCACTTATGGCGACTTGGCAGCGATTGTCGGGAAGCCCGCACGGGCGGTTGGTGGTGCGTGCGGCCGGAACCCAATTCCGATCATCATTCCGTGTCACAGGGTCGTCGGGGCGGGCGGCCGCATGGTAGGGTATTCAGGCAAAGGCGGCGTTGAAACAAAGCAATGGCTGCTGCAACACGAAGGAGCGCTTTTACTGTGAAGATGACTGGGATGCAGGTTGGCCTTTATGCGCTAGCCATGGCGGTGATACTGCCCGTTAGCGGAGCGCAGGCAGATTTCAAAACGGCAATGGACGCCTACAAAGCCGGCTCACCCGCCGCTGCCCGCGCCGTACTGCAGGACCCTTCAACACCAAAAGAGAAAGCACTTCTCGCCCATTTGCTGCTGCGTGGCTTTGGCGGTGACCCGGATATCCCACGGGGTGAGGCCTTGCTTCTGGACGCAGCGATGGCCGGATACGCTCCAGCGCAGTCAACCCTAGCAAATATGCTGGCGACAGGCGGTGTGATTGCAAAAAACGAAGCTGCCGCCATCAACTGGGCCAAACGCGCAGCCGAGCAGAAACGCCCTGAAGCGATGTCACTCTTAGCCGATGTCCTACAAGCAGGCGGAGATACTGAGGTCGCACTGCGATGGCGGAAGGCAGCTGCAACCTACGGAAACGCAGCAGCACTGATCACCCTTGCGAAAGAAGACCAAGCCGCTGGCGAGAATGCGCCTGAGCGACTACGCAGCGCCTATGTTCGCTATTCCCTCGCCGCCGCCTTCGCCGCCCAGAGCTATCGGCGGACCAAGAGTGAGGCTGACGCCCTTATATCCCACGAAGCGCAGGCACATCGCGCGTCACTCGACCTTTCCCTCTCAGAAGAGCAACTCACACTTGGCGTTGAAGAAGCAAATGCTGAGCTGAAGGCAATTGTCGGACGCCTGAAGGCGTTGCGCACGAAGTAGTGCCACGGTTATGCTTTCAGAAAGAACCAAGACTTCTGGAAGGATATGAGCATGGCCGAGTGGATTGATATTCAGGCGAATGATGGCGGGTCTTTCAAAGCCTATGCAGAAAAACCAGCAAGCGGCCAAGGGCCGGTTGTCATCTGCATCCAAGAAATCTTTGGCGTCAACCACGCCATGCGCGATATTGCCAAACATTGGGCAGATCAGGGCTACATCGCTGTGGCACCCGATTTGTTTTGGCGCCAGGAACCAGGCATCGATATCACCGACCAATCCGAAGCGGAATGGAAGAAAGCGTTTGAGCTTTACCAAGGCTTCGATGTTGAGAAGGGTATTGATGACCTGAAGGCGACTATCGTCCATGGGCGGCAAATGGACGGCGCCAATGGCAAAGTCGGCTCCGTCGGGTTCTGCCTTGGCGGTAAGCTGGCTTATTTGCTTGCAACCCGGACAGATGCAGATTGCAATGTCGGCTACTACGGCGTTGGCATCGAGGACCTTTTGGGTGAGGCCAGCAAGATCACAAAGCCGCTGGTGCTACACATCGCTGAAGAAGATGGGTTTGTGCCAAAAGAAGCCCAGGCGAAAGTCAAAAACGGGCTGGCAAACACTGGTGCAGCCAGTATTTTCAGCTATCCGGGTATGGATCACGCTTTCGCGCGTATCGGTGGCATTCCATACGACGAAGAGAATGCGAACCTTGCCAATGGCCGCACACTCGATGCTTTCAGAGCAGCACTTTCATAAAACATACTTATAAGTATGAACGCACTTGGGGAGGTCTGATATGGCTCAGGAGATAGGTCCATTCCAGGGAGCTGTCGCATGGACTGCGGCCGATTTGGACCAAGACCAAACCTGGCGAGTGCAGTTGACAGACTCAGAGCGCGATGAGGTTCGTACAGCGGCCAGAACCGCGATTAGCAATGGGAAACCCACCACAGCACTGACTGCAACAAACTTCCCGCTACCAACCCTCGGGCCGCGGGTCATTGGCTTCCGGGATGAGCTTGAGGGCGGGCGGGGCTTTGTTTTGTTGCAGGGGCTGCCAGTGGAGGATTTCTCAGACACTGAAGCGCCTGTGCTGCTATGGGGTATCGGGCAATATCTAGGAATTCCTGAACCACAAGATAAAGCTGGCGCGCTTTTGCATGTTGTGACGGATACCGGCGCTGAAGTTGATAAGTCTGACAATATCCGCGGATTTCAGACCAATGAAGAACTGAATTTTCATACGGATGGCGCAGATATCTTCGCTTTGATGTGCCTTCGAAGGGCTAAGTCTGGCGGACGGTCCCGGCTTGTCTCATCCGTCGCGATCTATAATGCGATCCTGGAAGAACGGCCTGACCTTGCGGCTGAACTGCGCGCACCATTCCATTTTGATGCCCGCGCGCAAAACCCAGATGACGCTAAAGTCCAGACATTGCCCGTATTTACAGCCCATGATGGGCTTATGTCAGCGCTTTATAAACGCCGATATATTGAAACTGCGCAACGCTTCCCGGAATTGCCGCGTCTGACGGATAAACAGATCGAAGCACTTGATTACCTGGATAAAACCGCGAATGATCCGCGCTTTCATCTTGCGTTGACGCTGGCACCAGGCGATTTAGAAATTGGTAATAACGCAACCTGTTTCCACGCCCGCGACACCTATACAGATCACGCAAACCCAGCAGCCCGCCGGTGCATGCTGCGCCTCTGGCTAACGCTGCCAAACGGCCGCCCATTGCCAAAAATCTATGAAACAACCCGTGAGTGGGGGCCGACATACCGTCGCCGCATGCTCCAGCAGGCAGCCGCCGAATAGCGCCTGCTACTGGTTCATCTGATCGAAGAAGTCTTCGTTGCTCTTGGTTTCACGCAGCTTGCCGACCAAGAACTCCATCGCGTCCTGGGTACCCATTGGCATTAGCACACGGCGCAGCATCCACATTTTGTTGAGATCCTGACGGTCTACCAGTAGCTCTTCCTTGCGGGTACCAGACTTACCGATATCGATAGCTGGCCATACGCGTTTGTCGGCAAGCTTCCGATCCAGCACGATTTCCGCGTTCCCGGTACCTTTGAACTCTTCGAAGATAACCTCATCCATACGGCTGCCTGTATCGATCAGTGCTGTTGCGATAATAGATAAGCTGCCGCCTTCTTCGACGTTTCGGGCTGCACCGAAAAACCGCTTCGGGCGTTGCAGAGCGTTCGCGTCAACACCACCCGTCAGCACCTTGCCGGAGGACGGCACAACCGTGTTGTAGGCGCGGGCGAGGCGGGTGATGGAATCAAGCAGGATGACGACATCATGCTTATGCTCAACCAAGCGTTTGGCCTTTTCGATCACCATTTCAACGACTTGAACGTGACGCGAGGCCGGTTCGTCAAACGTTGAGGAAATAACCTCACCCCGAACAGAGCGCTGCATATCCGTGACTTCTTCCGGCCGCTCATCAATGAGCAGCACCAGAAGCTTCACTTCCGGATTGTTGGTCGCAATCGCATGGGCAATGGATTGCAGCATGACCGTTTTACCAGTCCTGGGCTGCGCTACAACAAGAGCGCGCTGTCCCTTACCGATGGGCGATACAAGATCAATCACCCGCGTCGTCAGGTCTTTGGAGGTCGGGTCATCAACCTCAAGCTTCAGCCGTTCTTCTGGATAAAGCGGCGTCAGATTGTCAAAATTAACGCGCTGGCGGACTTTCTCCGGCACCTCATAATTCACATGGTTCATTTTGACCAATGCGAAGTAGCGCTCGCCATTCTTTGGCGCCCGAATTTCTCCGCCGACAGTATCACCAGTCCGCAAGCTAAAACGACGGATTTGCGCAGGTGCAAGATAGATATCATCTGGACCTGGCAGATAATTTGAATCCGGAGACCTCAAGAATCCGAACCCGTCCGGCATCAATTCTAACACACCGTCGCCAGTAATAACGACGTCCTGGTCCGCCCATTCTTTTAGAATAGTGAACATCAGGTCTTGCTTGCGGAGAGAACTTGCGTTTTCGATCTCAAGCTCTTCGGCGATCTCTAGGAGAGCGGCCGGTGTTTTCTGCTTGAGTTCTTGCAAGTTCATCGTCTGGGGAGCGTTATCCAGCACGATCAAATTCCATGTTTTGTGGCATCAAGGTCGAGAATAGCAAAGGGTGGCTTGTCTGGTTTCTGCTCAGCTCGCTGTCAAGCAGCGAATAGAACCAATCTGCGGCAGAAGGCAGGACCCAAAGGGCGATTGCCGCAGGAACGCTGGCTTAGTCGCGCGTTTGACGGCGTTTGTCAAGCAGATTACTGTAGAAAGTAGGATCAAAACGGCCGGACGATCACCATGATCACGATCACGATCATCGCCAATGTTGGAACCTCATTGGCGACACGGAAATATCGGCTAGACCGTGTATTCTGATCCGCTGCGAAATCCTTCCACCAGCGCCCCATCAAATGGTGAATATGGCTAAGTCCTAGCACCAGAACGAGCTTTACCCAGATCCATCCACTCGACCAATCGATCACGCCAGGTGTCGCCAGTAGTAGGCCACCAAATAGGAATGTGGCGATCATGGCTGGGTTCATGATCGCCCGTAACAGGCGTCGTTCCATGATCTTGAAACGCTCAGATTCTAGCGATCCAACGGCTACTTCGGTATGGTAGACAAATAGGCGCGGCAGATAGAGCAATCCCGCCATCCAGGCGATCATTGAAATTACATGAAGCGCTTTGGTCCAGAGATATATATTTGCTAGAAAATCCAGCATAATCAGCCTCTAACCGTCTCAATCAGGCGTTCAACATGGGCAATCGGCGTATCTGGTGTAATGCCATGGCCCAGATTGAAAATATGGCGATGATCTTCCGTGGCAGCAAGGATACGGCGAAGCTCACGATCCAAAATATCGCCACCTTTAACGAGCGCCATCGGATCAAGATTTCCTTGCGGAACGGCCCCTGAATTGGCCACGCGGGCCATCTGTTCCGCTGGCAGACTTTGACCGCAGGATACTGCATCGATCGACTTAGTGGAGGCATAGCCCTCAAGGTAGGAATCTGCGCCACGCGGAAATGCGATCACATAGGCATCTGGACGAGCAGCTTTAACTGCCCCCGCAATCCGCTGGATCGGTGCCAAGCTCCATTGTTCAATCCCATAAGCAGGAAGTGCGCCGGCCCAGCTATCAAAAATTTGAACGATCTGGGCACCAGCATCGATCTGGCGGATCAAATGATCAGCAATTACCGTTTCCAGCATGCTGATCAGAGCGATGAACGCATCCGGTTCATTAACAGCGAATTTCCGGGCGGTTGCATAATCCCGACTACCAGAACCTTCGACCATATAGGCCGCCAATGTCCACGGAGCACCAGCAAACCCGAGGAGTGCCGTTTCATCTGGCAAAGCTGCGCGCGTTTGCCGAAGGGCCGTGTAGACAGGCTGCAAGTGTTCTTCCACAGCATTCGGGGTCAACGCCTGAACATCTGCTGGGGATTTGATCGTTTCCAAGACAGGGCCCGTGCCTGGAATGAATTTAACATTCACACCAAGCGCATCAGGAATGACCAGGATATCGGAAAAAATAATCGCTGCATCAAACCCAAAGCGCCGGATTGGCTGCAACGTTGCTTCCGTTGCCATATCTGGCGTGTAACAGAAATTCAGGAAGTCACGAGCGGCTTTCCGTAATTCCAGATATTCAGGCAGGTACCGGCCTGCTTGGCGCATCAGCCAGATTGGTCGGCGTTCGGTGGGTTGGCCAGCCAGGACATCGCAAATCAGCATGGTGGAAATATCTGCCTTCAAACCAGGGTCGGAGGAATGACAAGGATGATACCTTTTCCACCGAGCTCATAAACCCTTCCTTAGCTAAAGATTCTAATTTTAATCTTGATAGTGAAGGTAGCTGGGGGGTCGAGTCCCGTGGAAAACCTTGTCTTGCATTAATTTAGGGCTGGATATGCACAGCTTCAATTGGTGGGCCTAAATTGCGCAATTCATGTGTATTTTCGAACTTAAGCCGTGGCTGTCCTGCATTGAGCGCAACGTGAATCATGGGGATAAACAATAATCAGTGCTGGTCATCCCCAGCCTATTAAACCCACAGTCAACATGTGAGAAACTCCATAGCCGAATAAGCCTGTTTAGTGTGCTTATCCCCATGCATCCGCCTAGATGAGAGTTATGATCATTCCATGCCCGAGTTTTCCAGCTGTTATACAAGCTATCCACGCCGTTATTTTGGACCCGACTGATGCCAAATAAGCAAGTTCACCTCCATTTGGTCTCCGATTCGACTGGCGATACGGTCCGAAGCGTCGCTCGTGCATCCCTTGCCCAATTCCAGCAGGCTGAAGTGACGGAGCACTTCTGGACCCTGGTGCGCAGCCCTGCTCAGATCGACCGAGTGATCGAAGGCATCGCAGATAAACCAGGCGTCGTATTCCTAACGATGCTGGATGATAACATGCGCAGCCAATTGCTGAGCGCCTGCCGATCTATGAGCATGCCGGCAGTGTCACTACTGGATGGGGCTATTTCGGCGCTAGGATCCGTGTTGGGTGAGCAATCCAAAAATCAGCCTGGCCTGCAACATGCAATGGATGAGGCCTATTTCGATCGAATTTCAGCAATGAACTACGCCATGGCTCATGATGATGGTCAATCGCTTTGGTCATTGAATGAAGCTGATGTGATTTTGTGCGGCGTTTCTCGTACATCAAAAACGCCGACCTGTGTGTATCTGGCGAACCGTGGCCTCAAGGCTGCGAATGTGCCGTTTGTACCAACGTCACCACCGCCGCAAGAATTATTAGACGCTAAGGATACGTTTGTTGTCGGGCTGACGGCAGACCCTGGCCGCCTCATCCAAGTTCGCCGACACCGCCTTGTGCATCTGCATGGGGAAGATACGGAAACCGATTATGTGGACACAGATCAGGTGCGCCAGGAAGTGATTGAAGCAAGGCGTTATTTTCTAGCGCGGAATTGGCCTGTGATTGATGTGTCCCGTCGCTCGATTGAGGAAACAGCAGCTTCAATCATCCAACTATATGAACGGCACCAGGAGGCACAGCATGCAAACGCATAAACCGCTTGTTCTCGCCACCGCTAGCCGCTCCCGGCGTCAATTACTGGAGAACGCTGGCGTCGCATTTGAAGCACTGGCAACAAACGTAGATGAAGATGCGATCAAAGTGACAGCTTTGGCGGATGGTCTGTCTGTTGAAGATACGGCATTGGTGCTGGCGGAGGCAAAAGCGCGGGCGGCACAATCAGCGCACCCCGATAGCTTGATCGTTGGTGCCGATCAAATGTTGGCCTTAGGGCCAGAAAGATTTGACAAACCTGTCAGTATGTCTGCCGCACGCAGTCAGCTTCAATCCTTTCGTGGAAAGCGTCACACCTTATATTCTGCTGTCGTATTGCTTGGTCCCCAAGGTAAAATTTGGGGCCATGTGGAGCCTGCCCATATCCAGATGCGGGACTTTTCTGACACGTTCTTAGACAGATATTTGGCAGAAGTGGGAGAGGACGCTATGCGATCCGTGGGTGGATATTTCATGGAGGGCATTGGTGTACAGCTTTTCGACCGCGTAGATGGCGACTTTTTCACAGTTCTGGGTCTCCCATTAACGCCACTCCTGGACGCTTTGCGGAAAGCTAGAGTGCTTGATCAATGACTGTTACCGGAAAAGCAAAAATCGCTGGCGTTATGGGGTGGCCGATCAGTCATTCACGCTCGCCGTTGATTCATGGTCATTGGTTAGAACGATACGGAATTGATGGGGCCTATATCCCATTCGCGGTTGAAACAGAAAACGGCGCGGCGGCACTCCGGGCGCTGGCCAAACTCGGATTTTCTGGAACGAATGTAACGCTACCGCACAAGCTCACAGCTTTCCAAACTGTTGATGTACGCGACGCGGCTGCTGAAGCCATTGGTGCCGTAAATACCGTTATTGTGCAGTCTGATGGCTCACTCCATGGGTCAAATACGGATGCACCTGGCCTCTTAGCCCATTTGCAAGCGTCAGCACCGAACTGGGATGCATCTGCTGCGCCAGTGATGGTCCTGGGGGCTGGTGGCTCTACCCGCGCTGCGATTTTCGCGCTGCTCCAAGCGGGCGCACCTGAAATCCGTTTGTCCAATCGAACCCGGGCTAAGGCTGAGCTTCTGGCCGATGCATTCGGTGAGAAAGTCAAAGTTATCGATTGGTTTGAACGGTCTAGCGCGCTCGCAAGCTGCGGCCTTCTGGTGAACACCACTAGCCTTGGCATGACGGGACAACCGGCCCTGGATATCGTGCTGGAGGACCTTCCTGGCAGCGCCGTTGTATATGACATCGTCTATA
>Ga0315321_10000439_pt1 | contig 30454 bp, 27 predicted proteins | sample M180m21515metaG_FD_203464 | JGI IMG/M metagenome (GOLD analysis project Ga0315321, IMG submission 203464) | Ammonia-oxidizing marine archaeal communities from Monterey Bay, California, United States - M1 80m 21515 | ecosystem: Environmental > Aquatic > Marine > Intertidal zone | place: USA...
CTCACAGACGCCTCCACCGCTTCATCAGAGATCTCAGCGTGATGGTGGTCCTCATATTTGACGCGCAGGCCCTTGAGGATTTCCACCGCTTCATCAATCGACGGCGCTTCCACTTTCACAGTCTGGAAACGGCGTTCCAAAGCGGCGTCTTTCTCGATGTATTTGCGGTACTCATTGAGCGTCGTGGCGCCCACACATTGCAATTCGGCGCGACTGAGCGCGGGCTTGATAATATTGCTTGCGTCCATTGTGCCTTCCGCCGAACCGGCACCCACGATGGTGTGTAGCTCGTCGATGAATAGAATCACGTTCTTGGCCCGACGGATTTCATCCATCACCGCCTTGATGCGTTCCTCAAACTGACCCCGATACTTGGTGCCCGCCACCATGAGGGCAAGATCCAAAGTCACTACACGGCGATCGCGCAGGAGTTCCGGCACATTGCCGGCGATAATTTCTTGGGCCAGCCCTTCCACAATCGCCGTCTTGCCCACGCCGGCTTCACCGAGGAGCACGGGATTGTTCTTGGTGCGACGGCAGAGAATTTGGATAACCCGCTCGATTTCATCAGCACGGCCAATCACCGGATCCATCTCGCCTTTGCGGGCGATCTCCGTGAGATCCCGCCCAAAGGCGCGCAGCGCGGGCGTCTTATTGCCCTTTTTGCCGCCCTTAGTCGGTGCTGCCTCCTCGCCTTCCTCTTCCTCCTCCATTTCCTCATCACTCATGGCGAAATTGGGATCGAGTTCCTTGAGGATTTCCTGACGAGTTTGTTCGATATCTATGTCGAGATTCTTAAGGACGCGCGCCGCCACGCCGTCGCCTTCACGCAGGAGTCCCAGTAAAATATGCTCGGTGCCAACGTACGTGTGCTGCAGTTGCTTGGCCTCCTTGGAGGCGAGATTTAAGACTTTCTTAACGCGCGGGGTGTACGGGATATTGCCGACCTGTTTTTGGTCTGGGCCCGTGCCGACCTGTTTTTCCACCTCAAGACGCACGGTTTCCAAATCGAGCCCCATTTTTTGGAGCACGTTAACCGCCACGCCCTGCCCCAGCTTGATGAGCCCCAAGAGCAAATGCTCGGTGCCCACAAAGTTGTGGTTGAACCGGTCCGCCTCCTTGCGCGCCAGCGCCAGCACTTGCTGCGCTCGCGGCGTGAAATTGCTCATGCCTTCGTCACTCATTTCTAAAATTCAATTTAACTGAAAATCCCGTTTTCGTCCAGCAATCCGGATGCCAACTTATGCCCAGAAAGCCGGAAATCTCTATTGAATTGGACGGATTTCTAGGGTCACTCCCTCCTATTCACTCACCTTGGGGCCTTGCATTCCGCTCAGACGACTGCGCAGCAGATCCGCCCGCTGCACATCGCGTTCTTCGCCGGATAATTTTTCCCCCACCAACTGCTGCAAATGCGCCGGTTGGGTGACCAAAAACAGCTCATCCACCACCGAAGTCTCCAAATCTTCAAACACCCCCAGCTTCACGCCGAGCCGAATCAACGAAAGTTGGTTCATCGATTCCTTACTGCTCACAATATGTGCATTGGCCAGCACGCCGTACGCCCGCCCGATGTGGTTGAACAATTCCTTAGGCTTCCCCTGCTGCAATGTCGCCCGCGCGTTGGATTCGTGCTCAATAATCTGCAGCACCACTTTGTGGATTCGTTCGATGATATCCGCCTCGCTCTCGCCCAGTGTCATCTGGTTGGACACCTGGAAAATATGCCCGAGCGCTTCGGTTCCTTCCCCGTACAACCCGCGCACCGCATGGCCCAGCTTGGTCACCGCTTGGACAATTTGGTTCACCTGATCCGTCAAGACCAGCCCCGGCAAATGCAACATGGCACTGACACGAATGCCCGTCCCGAGATTGGTGGGGCACGCCGTCAAATAGCCGTAGGAGGCATCAAACGCATACTCCAGCTTCTTCTCTAAACTCGTGTCAAACCGGTCCATCTTCTGCCAAACCTGCTTGATCTGCATGCCCGGCAGGAGCGCCTGCATGCGGAGATGATCCTCCTCATTGACCATCACGCTGAGCGTTTCGTCCTTGTTCAGCACAAGCGCACTGCCGCCGCCCTTGGCGGCGTGTTCGCGGCTGATCAAGTGCCGTTCCACCAGCAATTGCTTATCGAGGGCCTTCAGGTCGCCCATGCCGGTGGAGAATCCCCCGCGCATGGCCGAAGCCCCGGAGACGGGCGGTTTGATGGCTGCGCACGTTTCTTCTCGACTGGCTTTCTTAGCCCGCCCGGGAAACGGCACGCCGGAAATGTTACGTGCCAACCGTACCCGACTGGACAGTACGACATGATCCTCTGGACCGCCACTAGCCGATAGTTCATCTGAAGGCGTAAGAAAATCTAGCAACTCCATCAAGTTCCCTCCTCTGCCGAGCCGACTGATTCCAGTTCTTTCAACTGATCGCGCAAGCGCGCGGCATCTTCGTAATTCTCCATCTCAATCGCCTTTTGCAATTGCTCAGACAGCGTATCGCGCTGCTTGGTGATATTGAGCTTCGCCCTTAACGCCTTGGGCACTTTACCAACGTGCTGAGTGCCCTTGTGCATTTGCTTGAGCATTCCTACCAACGGCTCCGCAAAGACCGTGTAACAGGTGGAGCAACCTAGGCGACCGGTCTTCTTGAAATCCGCATGAGTAAAACCGCAGGTCGGGCATTCAAGCTCCGCGCTCACCGATTCCATTTCGGAGGAAGCCCCTAGGCCGAGCAGCAAATCCGCCAGAGCAAATCCCTGCGGATCAGTCACGCCCTTGTCCTTGGCGCATTCCTCACAGAGATCGATCTTCTTCATCTGACCGTTCACAATTTCGGTCAAGTGCACCGTAGCCTCATTCTCGCAGTTTGGTTGGCAACACTTCATAGTATCCCTATATCGCCTCTCCCGTGGAGTTCGTCAAATCCTGATATGCCTTGATCAGTTTCTTGGTCAATTTGCCGGGCTTCCCCGAACCAATCTGGCGGCCGTCAATCTTCACCACCGGCACCACTTCTGCCGCTGTACCGGTGATAAACACCTCGTCGGCATTGTAGAGATCGTAACGTGTCAAATTCGGTTCCTTCGCTTCGATGCCCAGTGATTCGGCCAGTTCAATCGCCACGCTGCGCGTAATGCCGTACAGCGCGCCGGCCGCAAGCGGCGGGGTCAGCAGCTGCCCCCCCTTGAGCATAAAAACATTGTCGCCCGTACATTCGGCCACAAATCCCTGGCTGTTGAGCATAATCGCCTCCACGCAGCCGGCATTGATCGCCTCGATCTTGGCGAGGATGTTGTTCAGATAATTCAAAGATTTGATCGCCGGATTCACTGCGTTGGTGTGATTACGCGTAGTCGGCACTGTAACGATCTCGAGGCCTTTTTTGTAAAAGGTCTCCGGATAGAGCTGAATCTTGTCCGCGATAATAATCACCTGCGGATTGCTGCAGCGGTTGGGATCCAGACCCAATGTACCCGCGCCGCGCGTCACCACCAATCGGATGTAGCCGTCGCGGATCTTGTTCCGCTTGCAGGCTGCACGCACCGCCTCGCAGATCGCCCGATGGCTCATGGGGATTTTAAGCAGAATGGCTTTGGCCGAGTAAAAGAGCCGGTCCACATGCTCGCTGAGCTTAAAGACACGCCCGTTATAAGCGCGGATGCCTTCAAACACGCCGTCGCCATAAAGTAGGCCGTGGTCAAACACGGAGACCACCGCCTTCTTTTCATCCACAAATTTTCCGTCGACAAATACCTTCATCGGTCGGCGCACCTTAGCCGCATCCTCCTTGCCGGAGCAATCTCTCACTATTCACACACCCGGCCATCCTTCAAATGCACCACGCGCTGGGCGGCTCGAGCCACCGTTTCATCGTGTGTCGCCACCAACAGTGTCAACTGTCGCTCGGCATGCAATTGCTTGAGGAGGTCAATGATTTCCGACTCCGTGCCTGTATCCAGATTACCGGTTGGCTCATCAGCCAGCACGATCTCCGGTTCATTCATCAGTGCCCGGGCGATCGCCACCCGTTGTTGTTCGCCGCCGGATAATTCCGAAGGCCGGTGATCCATCCGGTCACTGAGCCCAACGCTTTCCAGCAAAACCTTAGCCCGTTTTTTTGATTCGGCCTGTAATCTTCCTTGTACTTGTGCGGGGAGAATTACATTTTCTAATGCATCCAAATCCGGCAACAGATGATACGCTTGAAAAACAAAGCCCACGTGGCTCCCTCGGAATTCCGCCGCCTGTGCCGGGGTTTGCACCCGCAACGGATCGCCATCAAACCGAATGGTGCCAACCGTCGGCCGATCCAAGCCGCCCAATAATTGCAGCAGCGTGCTTTTGCCCGAGCCAGACGCGCCTTGCAACGCCACAAATTCGCCCGCCTGCAATTCCAGACTCACCCCTTGAAGCACGGCCAACTCCTTGCCGCCCAGAAAGTACGACTTTTCCACAGCCTCGGCCTGGAGGACCACATTACTCATTGCGCAAGGCCTCCACCGGCTGCAACCGGGCCGCGTTCCAAGCCGGCAATAAACCGGCCACCACACAGATCACCAGCGACACGCCGCAAATGATTAACACATCGCTCTGGACAATTTGCGCCGGCAAATCCCGAAAGCCGTACAATTTCTCCGGAAATAATTCCACACCTCTGCCGCGCATAATCTCTAGAAATTGATTGCGATACTTGAGCACCAACATGCCCAACCCCACGCCAAAGACCGTACCCAACACCCCCACCACCGCGCTTTGGATCAGGAACACATTGCTCACCTGCCCATTGGTCGCGCCCAAGGCCTTGAGCAAGCCGATCTCTTTAGTTTTCTGAACGCCAAAAATGATCAGCGAACTGGCGATACCGAACGCCGCCACAATCACGATGAAGAACATCAGAAATTGCGTCACCATTTTCTCCACCTCCACCTGCGCCAGCAGCACAGGGTTCAGGTCTTCCCAAGTACCAATGTGAAAACCGGCGCCAAGTTTCTGCTGCAGTCCGGCTTTGATCGGCTTCAGGTTTAACGGCTGATCGGTCTCCGCCCAGACCATGTGCGCGACGTCATCCTCCATATGATACAAGTCCTGCGCGTTCCAAATATCGCAAAAAATAAAATCGTTCAGTTCACCCTGCCCTGCATCGAAGATGCCTTTCACGGTGTATTCTTCGGGCAAAATCCCAAGCGTTTCGCCTTCCTCCTTGGCGTCCTTCATTTCCTTAAGGCTTTGCGGAGAATAAATCAGGACGGTGTCGCCAACGTTCAGCCGGAACGCGCCATCAGGCCTTCCAAAATTCCAGCCCACCACCAAGCCATTGCCCGACAAATCGAACTCACCCAGCACCGTCGACTGCGGCACCTGACTTACCTTGCGCATGCCTTCTTCATCCACCCCAATCAATTTCGGCGCATCAAAGGCTGGCTCCATACCTTCCCGTTGGGTTTCAAGCATCACCTTCCCCACTACTATCGGCATGGCTCCGGTTACGCCTTCCACTGACTCCATTTGTTTGGCTAGATCATCATAATCCGCAATCGGCACGCCGGCCATGCCACCGAAGCCATCGTCTACCACCTGCCGCACTTGGACATCAGCCGAGAATTGAAAGAAGGTTTTTTTGAGCTGCAGATGAAAACCCGAGAAGACGGAGGTAACTATGATGAGCACGGCCACTCCGAGCATCACGCCCACCACGGAGATGAGCGTGATAAACGACACTGCAGTTCGCTTGGGCCGCAGATAACGCAGCGCCAGAGAGAATTCAAACGGCAGCCAACTCATCACCGCGAAGCTAGGGCCGCAGCGTGGCCGGCGCAAGATTTAGACGTTCACCGCCCAAGATCTGCCGGCGAGGCACCGGTAGCGCGTCATCCCAATCGGCCTTCGACCAGTGATTCGACCACGCCGGGGTCGGCCAGTGTGCTGATATCTCCGAGGTTTTCGGTATCGCCTTCGGCGATTTTGCGGAGAATGCGGCGCATGATTTTGCCGCTACGGGTCTTGGGTAGGCCCGGGGTGAACTGGATTTTGTCGGGCGACGCGTGCGGGCCAATGTCGGCGCGGACTTGTTTCACAATTTCCGCCTGCGTGGTCTCGGTCACTTCCTCGCCGGTTTTGAGCGTCACATAGGCATAAATGGCATTGCCCTTGATATCGTGCGGATACCCCACCACAGCCGCCTCGGCCACGGACGAATGTCCGCCAATGGCGCCTTCAATCTCGGCTGTGCCGAGATTATGACCACTGACAATGATCACGTCGTCCACGCGGCCGGTGATCCAATAATAACCATCGGCATCACGGCGGCAGCCGTCGCCACTGAAATATTTACCCGGGAACCGCGCGAAATAGGTGTCGTAGAAACGCTGCTGATCGCCGTACACCGTGCGCATCTGGCCCGGCCACGGCTCGAGCATGCAGAGATTGCCGGACACTTCATTGCCTTCGATGACATTGCCTTCCTCGTCTACCAAGGCCGGCTTCACCCCAAAGAACGGTAGCGTGGCACTGCCCGGCTTGGTGGGCGTGGCGCCGGGCAACGGCGATATCAAAATGCCGCCGGTCTCGGTCTGCCACCACGTATCGACAATCGGGCATTGTTCTTTGCCGATGACCTCGTGGTACCACGTCCATTCAGGCGACTTGATCGGTTCACCCACCGTACCCAGCAATCGCAGGCTGGAGAGGTCGTGCTGCGCTGGCCAGTCATTGCCTTCCTTCATCAAGGCCCGCAGGGCGGTCGGCGCGGTATAAAAAATGTTCACCTTATGCTTGGCAACAATCTGCCAGAACCGGCCGAAGTCCGGATAGTTCGGCACGCCCTCGTACATCATGGTGATGGCACGATTGGCCATGGGCCCGTACACAATGTAGGAGTGGCCGGTGATCCAGCCGATATCGGCCGTGCACCAGTAGACATCGCCGGGTTGATAATCAAAAATGTAATGATGCGTCGTGGCCGCATAGGTGAGGTACCCGCCGGTGGTGTGCAGCACGCCCTTTGGTTTGCCTGTACTGCCGGAGGTGTACAAAATGAAAAGCGGATCTTCCGCATCCATCGGCTCTGCAGGACACACTGGGGCCGCAGCTTCACAAGCCTCATGCCACCACACATCACGCCCCTCGCTCATGCTCACCTCTGCGCCAGTGCGTTGGACAACCAGCATTTTCTCCACCGACGGCGTACTCTTCACGGCCAGATCGGCGTTGGCTTTCATCGGGATATCGAGCTTCGTGCCACGCACGCCGGTGTCCTGCGTGATGATGGCTTTGCATTCGGAATCGTTAATGCGCGTCACCAAACTATCCGCACTAAACGCGCCAAAGACTATCGAATGCACCGCGCCAATACGCGCGCAGGCCAGCATGGCGATCGACAGTTCCGGGATCATTTGCATATAAATACATACGCGATCACCCTTGCCAATTCCCAGCGCCTTGAGCGTGTTGGACGCGCGCTGCACTTCAGCCTGCAGTTGGCGATAAGTGTACGTGCGGCTCTCGTCCGGATCGTTCCCTTCCCAAATCAACGCCGTATCGTCGCCGTGCCCATCTTCCACATGCCGATCCACGCAGTTGTAGCAGGCGTTTAATTTTCCACCGAGAAACCAGCCGATTTCCGCCTTATGATAATCCCACTCGCGCAACGTGTGCCACGGCTCAACCCAATGAAGCCGCTGGGCGTGCTCAGTCCAAAAACCCTCCGGATCATTGATCGAACGGTCATACAGCTCGCGGTATTGGTCGAGGGATGATACATGCGCGCCGGTTACAGCCTCAGCAGATGGGGGGAAAACAGATTCACTCATGGTCAGTCGGTCCCCCCATCTTGGGAAAGCGACGGGCGGGCGTCAAGTCACTCAACTCTCGACCCATGCGCAGTGCCCCGTTACATTCCGCCCGTGGCCGACCACGCCCATACCGTTTCCGCCCGCACACGCCTGTGTGCCGTATACGGATTTCCTGTGCACCACTCTGCCTCGCCAGCCATGCAAAACGCCGGCATCGCCGCGCTCGGGCTGGACTGGCGCTACACAGCCGCCGAGGTGCGCCCTGAGCAGCTCGCCGAAGCCATTGCCGGCGCGAAGGCCATGCATTATGTAGGCCTCAACCTTACCGTGCCGCATAAGCTGCTTGCGCTGGAGATGGTGGATGTACTCGACGAAAGCGCTCGCGAATGGGGCGCGGTAAACACCATTCTCTTCGAGGGCCAAACTGAGTCAGGCGACTGGCGCGCCATTCATGAATTTGAAACCGCCCCGAAAAACGTGCGCAGTCACGGCTTCAACACCGACGCCGACGGCATCACCCAAAGTCTGCGAGAAGATCTCGGCATGGAGGTGCGCGGCGAAAGCATCCTGCTCCTCGGCGCCGGCGGTGCCGGTCGCGTGGCGGCCCTGAAGATCGCCGCCACCGGCGTGAAGGAACTCTTTCTCGTCAACCGCACTGCCAGCAAGGCCGAAGCCATTACTACGGAGATCCGGGACCGTTTCCCCGCCGTGCAGGTGCAAGTAGGCTATCCGCCGGCCGAGGTGGATCTCGTGCTAAATGCCACCTCCCTTGGCCTCAAACCCGTTGATCCCCTGCCCTTTGATCCCGCCGCCTTTTCCCTCGGCAAATCCCGCGCTGTGTATGATATGGTTTATCGGCCCGCCGTAACCCCGCTACTCGCCGCTGCCGCCGAAGCCGGCTGCAAAACCGCCAACGGCCTCGGCATGCTCCTCCATCAAGGCGCCAAAGCGCTCGAGATTTGGACAGGCCAAGCGGCTCCGCTTGATGTGATGAGCGCGGCGCTGAAGGAGACGATCTATGACTGATTTCGTCGTCTGGCTCGGCAGCACGCTGGTGTTGTTCTCGATCATCTTTTTCATGTTCGGCTGCATTGTCGGCAGTTTCCTCAACGTGGTGATCCATCGACTGCCGCGCGAAATGAGCGTAGCCAATCCGCCCTCGCATTGCCCTCAATGCGGTTACACGATCCCATGGTATCAAAACCTCCCACTGATTACATGGCTATGGCAACGTGGCCGTTGCGCCGGTTGCGATCTCTCTATTCCCGCTCGCTACTTTCTAGTCGAGCTCCTAACCGGCCTTGCTTTCCTCGGGGCATGGCTTCTGGTGCATTATCATTTTGCCGGCGGCGCTGAGGAATCATTTCTCAAACAACCCATGGTAGCTGCGCTGGTCACCTTAGCCTTGGTAACCTTACTAGGCGGCTTGATTGCCTCCACTTTCATCGATTTCGAACACTTCATTATTCCGGACGAACTGACCAAGGGTGGCATGGTTACCGGAGCAGTGTTTTCCCTCGCGGCCCCTCAACTTCACGGGGCGTTTATGGGGGAAGACATTTCACACGGCATGGCGCTGGTTCGCAGCCTACTTGGTATGGCCTGTGGCGGAGCAATCATCTACGCCGTCGTGCGCATGGGCAAAGCCATGTTTGGCAAACAAACCTATTCCGCCGAGCAACCGGTGCGTGTCACCTTCGGTCAACATGCGATGACCATGAGTGGCGAGGGCGATGAGCCAGATCTGAAATTGCCGTACGAGGAAATTTTTTATCGCGAAGGCGACACCATAACATTACACGCCGAAAAGGTGGAATACATTGATCGCTGTCTGTGGGATTGTCAGGTGGCGATCGACGCAAAATTCGCACGCATTGGCGATGAGGAATTCAAGCCTTCGGATATCAAACATTTAGAGGTTATGACTCACGAAGTCGTTGTGCCGCGCGAGGCCATGGGGTTTGGCGACGTGAAATTCATGGCTGCCATTGGCGCCTTTCTCGGCTGGCAAGCCACCGTGTTCAGCCTCATGTTCAGCGCGGTATTGGGCGCCATCGTGGGGTCACTGCTCATGGCATTCCGAAAGGACGGAGCCAACATCATTCCCTACGGCCCTTACATCGCCTTCGCCGCCATTGTTTGGATCTTCGGCGGCTATGAATTATGGGATTGGTGGTGGATTAGCTTTGGGCGTAACTAAAGCCTATTTCCCGTTCTGGGCCCGCTGGCGCAGGGCGTGATCCAGCAGCACTAGTGCCGTCATGGCCTCCACCATGGGAACAGCGCGAGGGAGAACACAGGGATCATGGCGTCCGCGGGCTTTCAACTTCACGTTTTTTCCGGCGGCATCCACGGTATCCTGTGTTTGCAGAATGGTCGCAGTTGGCTTGAACGCCGTGCGGAAATAAATGGTTTCGCCATTGGTAATCCCGCCTTGCACCCCGCCAGAACGATTGGTCACCGTGCGCACTTTGCCACCGCTCATACGAAAGATGTCATTGTGTTCGCTGCCTTGTAAGGTGATACCCTCGAAGCCGGAGCCAATATCGAATGCCTTGGAGGCCGGCAAACTGAGCATCGACTTGGCCAGATCCGCCTCCAAGCGGTCAAACACCGGCTCACCCCATCCCACCGGCACGCCACGCGCCACGCCGGTAATAATGCCGCCCACGCTGTCGCCCTGTTTACGCACACGCTCAATCAGGCGAATCATCTTTTCCGCAGTCGCCTGATGCGGGCAACGCACGATGTTCGACTCAACCTGTTTCAGGGTAAACTTGTCCGGATTAATGTCCGCAGCGATGTGCTTCACTTGACTGACGCAAGCGAGCACTTCCACTCCGAATTGTTTCTTGAGAATCTTCTTTGCCACCGCACCGGCGGCCACGCGACCGATCGTTTCACGAGCACTGGTGCGCCCGCCCCCAGGCCAGGCGCGTATACCGTACTTGGCATCGTAGGTGTAATCGGCATGGCTCGGCCGATATTTCGCCTCCATCTCAGTGTAGGCCTCCGAGCGTTGATCGGTATTTTCCACTAACAACGCGATCGGCGTACCAAGTGTTTTGCCCTTAAACGTACCGGAAACAATGCGGACCTTGTCCACTTCATCACGCTGCGTCACAATCTTCGATTGTCCCGGCCGGCGGCGATCCAACTCGGGCTGGATGTCTTTTTCACTCAACGGGATACGCGGAGGGCAACCATCAATCACCACGCCCACGCCGCCACCGTGGCTTTCGCCCCAAGTAGTTATACGGAATATATCGCCGAATGAATTCCCCATGCGCGAGACGGTGGCATATTTCAGGACATTTTACAATCCGACGAACTGTGAATGACTCCCGCTTGCAATAGTCATCTAACCTGTAAAAAATTAGTTTAGATGCAAGGAGGCATCCGGATTACCAAATATTGGAGCAGCACCTTGGCGATTTTGCCGCTGGTGTTGTTTTGGAATTCGTGTGAATCCACCGACCCAACGGACTGGCGCAGCCCTGAGGGAGGTCAGTTTGCCAAGACCTCTGTTGAGGAACTCTACGAGCGCGCCCAGCGTAATGATTTTTTTGCCATGGTCCATTTGGGCTGGCGTTACGACACCGGCACGGGCGTGAAAGCCGATGTCCGCGAGGCCGCCGCCTGGTACCGCCAAGCGGCCGAACGCGGCGGGCATTCCATGGCACAAAACAATCTCGGCTGCCTCTACCGCGATGGCCGCGGCGTGATCCAGGATTACAAAACCGCCTCCACCCTGTTTCGCATGTCGGCGGAGCAAGGAAACAACCATGCCCGCACTAATCTCGGCTGGCTATATGAACGCGGCTATGGCGTGCCGCAGGACTATCGACAGGCGTTACAACTTTACACAAAGGCCGCGCAGGAATATCGCGACTTTGAGACCGGCCAACAACACGCCGGGAACCCAATGGCACAGAACAACCTGGGCTGCCTCTACCGCGACGGCAAGGGGACCAAGTCTGATGCCTTCACCGCAGTAAAATGGTTCCGCAAATCAGCCGAAGCCAACAACCATCACGCCCACCATAATCTGGGCATCATGTTTGAGCGTGGACTGGGCGTGAAGCCAGATATCCGCAAGGCTCTGGAACATTACGAACAGGCGCTCAACGCCGGGAACGTGTATTCCATGAACGCCGTGGCCTGGCTTTTTGAGAAGGGAAAATCCGTCCCGAGCAATCCGAAATTGGCCGTTAAATATTATACGCAGGCAGCCGACCGCGGATATTCCATGGCCATGTACAACCTCGCCTGCCTCTATCTTGACGGGCGCGGCGTGGAGCAGGATTCCATTCCTGCAATGGAATGGATGCTACGCGCGGCCGAACTCGGCAACGCCTACGCCCAAGTGAAGCTGGCTTGGATGCATGAAAACGGCGTCGGCATCCGCAAGGATTACGAAGTAGCCGCCAAGTGGTATCTGGCCAGTTCCCGCCAAGGACTGGCTTTAGGGCAAATCAACTTGGCGCTGCTACTGGCCAGCGGAGCCGTTGGTAACAAGGATCTGGTGGGCGCCTATAAATGGATGAAGCTGGCCGCCCAAACGGGTAACCAAGGCGCCGAAAAATTCCTCCCCACCATCCGCGAAAAAATGTCGCCCGAAGAATTAACCGAAGCGGAACTGTTGATCACCCGCTTTGTGGCCCAGCCATACACCGAAAAAATCCCTCCCGGCACCCCGCAAGGTTAATTAATCGAGCAAGTGCTCGTCCTCCGGTTTCAAAGAAGAAGGTCCATACATCCCCTTAGATGGATCATTGGGGTCCACCGGCCGGCCGACGGAACGGGCTTTCTTGATTGCCTTGGAAAACACAGGAAACATCATCGATGCTAGGATTGCAATGATGGCCATCACGACCAGCATCTCGATCAGTGAGGCGCCTTTTGAATTAAGTCGGTGACGGGGTTTCCTAGGCGAATTCATAACTGCGGCCCGCAGGCTAGCACTGACTTACTCGGTGATCAATCACCGGCTTGGGGGTTTATTCCGGGCACGCGCGGCCCACCGGTTTTCGCTTGAGCCCGGGCGGCTTGGATTTGTTTTTCAGTAAGCTTCGTTCCCGGCCCCACTCCACTGCCTTCGCGCAGGCGCCCGTCGATCATCAAGTTCCCCTGCATCGATACGTGTGGCAACCCCAAGGCATGCCCTAGCTCATGCGCGAGGATATTGGATTGCGCAAAGAAGACCGGCGAACCGTCCTTCCAGACTCCTCCCTTGTCGATCAATCCCGCAAATTTCACCTGCGGCATCAGTACGACACCTTTCATCGGCATGTAAACTGCCCCAAACGCATCCGGCATGGTGTATAGCACCACCACTCGTAGGACCTTCCCGCGATCCGGGAAATCCGGAATCATTCGGTGTAAAATGCGGGACTGATGCAGGCGCACAAACGCCGAGGGCACACTCGGCTTAAACAGATCGGCAAACTCCTTCTCCGCCGCTGCATCCGCCGGCAAGAGTTGTTCTGGTCGCCCCGGTGTAAACCGCACTTTTCCTTGGCCCCAAATTTCATTTGCTCCGGCAAACAATGGTCGCAAATCCGTTATTTTGGCATCCGCGTTAATCGAGACATACCGGCTTTTCAGATAATGAATCTTCACCGGTAGATGAAATAAAGCCTCATCAGGATTTCCATCGTCCGACTCCGCCTGCTCCACAGCCGCCACCGCTCGAGTTGCCCCCTGTGTGTTGCCGGCATACACCAACAGACGCGTCCCCCCTTCCACGCGTGGCAACAAGGCAAAGCGCACGCGGCCCAGCATCAACCGGATCGCATCTGCCGCCGGTTTGTCTCGAAATTTTCCACTCACGACCCGTTGCAGTCCTGGCTCCACCTTCACTTCCCAGCCAGTCTCAGCCTTGATCATCCCAAGAAACACCTCCAACGGCACATCCTTAACCCTCAGATCAAACGTCCTTGCCTTGGGGTGCCACACCACTTGATTCGCCGACCAAACGTCCAAAGCCATACACCCCAATATCAAACAAATCAATCGCATCAAATGCTTCCCCCTTTATTCCCAATATTACCAAAATATTTTTCCACCAATTCAGGATCCGTTGGCCTCGATCCTTTTGTGGCGATCAACATGACAAGTGCTGAGACCAGTACGCTCCAGATGAAGGGATGGAGGCTCAGCATTTCATAAGCACTGAACTTGTCGTGAACCAGATAGCCGATCAGATAAAACACGGCCATCGTGGCGCCGCCGCTGATCATGCCGGCCACGGTGGCTCGGGGTGTGAGGCGGGGCCAGTACAGGGTTAGGATGACCGGCATTAAAAAGCTGGCACCCAAGCCGCCGGAGCCAAAGACAATCAGGTCCTGCAAAAATCGTGGCGGATTTAGCATCGCCAACATTGCCAGGGCGCCGACGCCTACGGTGGTCCAGTAGGTCACTTTTTTCATCTGCGCCTCGCTCGCCTTGGGGTTTTTGCGTTGATACACATCACGCACCACGCTGCCGGAAACCAACAAAAGAAAACTATCCACGCTGCTCATCACCGCCGCAAACGGTGCGGCCACCAACAGTCCGGCCAGCCACGGCACACCGGCCGACGAGGTAAGGAAGGTCGCCATCTCGGGCATCACGCGATCGGCATCAATTTCCCAGCCCGGTAACAGCACGCGCCCGCAGGTGAAGATGATGATTAACGGAAAGTAGATCAATGAAAAATACAGGGCCACAAAGATGATGGAGTGCCGCAGCGTCGGAATATCTTTAAACGCCATTTGCCGTGCCATATAGCTTGGCTGGGCAGCGCCGGCAAACGGCCAAAAACAGAAAAAGCTCACTGCCAACATGATGGGCAGAAACCCTGTGGCGCTACCGGACTTCGGCCCCGGCGCGCTGACGTACACCCCCGGTTTGTCATCGCCGTATTGATAGCCCTCCACGTCCACGACCAGCGTGCGCACACCCGCATCTTTCACCTGTGCTCGTATCGATTTCAGTTCGGTAGCGTTTTCCAGTGAAGTCCGCACCACGATCACCGGCACGCCAGCGAGCTCCGTCTGACCTTCAGAAAATTCAACGGCTTCTTTGAGGCGAACAAAGGGCTGACGCTTTTCCTCCACCGGCAATTCCAGCCAAGTTCCCTTGGCCAAGGCGAGAGGTGTATCCGATTCCATTCGAACCAAAGTCGCGTTCCCATCGCGCGGCGGCACTTGTCTGGACAATTCCTGTGTCGCGTTGCTCAAACCGCCCACCTGCGTGAGCGCAAGGCCAAGCAGGATCACCACGCCGAGCCCCATGATTACGCCCTGCATCATATCCGTCCACACCACCGCGCGAAAGCCACCCCAAGCCGTGTAAGCCACCACTGAGGCGGCAAACACCAGTAGGCACAACAGATAATCCGACTCCGCCGCGCCGACCCAAGGGATCGGTGCGGTGAAACGATCCACTACCGCCACGGCCGCTTGATAGATCTCCACATCGCCGAGCAAGGTCGTCATGATTTTTGCCCCGGCTTTGAACTGGGCGAGCAAAAAGAAGAATTGAAAGAACACCAGCAGCACCGTCGCCACAGCGCCCACCGTATCGCTGCCCAAGCGTTTGCGTAGCAGCTCGGGCACGGTAATGCTGCCGCTCTTGCGGGCCACTTGATTCAGGCGCTTGGCGATCAGGCCGATCGCCACAAGCGGCACGATGATGTACCCCCCAATCCAGAGCGCCATGACCCAACCGTGTGTGTAGATGAGCGAGGGAAACCCCATGAAGCTGCCGCCCGAAGCACTGGTGGCCGCGTAGGTAAAAGCAAACGCCCACATGCCGAGATTGCGGCTGCCGAGAAAATATTCGTTGAGGAATGATTTCCCCGACTGTTCGCGGTTGGCCAAACCGGCCAACACGAACACGATAACCATGTACAACGCAAAGCTGATCAGCGCCGCGTTGCCTGCCGTCGAAGCCAAAATGGAGTCCGCGCCAATCATTCGTCTTCCGGCACCCCCTCCATCGGCTCATCCCGCATGAAGCGCAGGCAAAACCAAATGGTGAACGCATTTGCCACCAGCAATGGCAGCAACCAGCCGATCACCGTCCAACGCGGCAGGCCGAAGAGCATCCGGACCGGCGTTTCAGTTTCCGCCGCGTACGCCGCCTGCGAATTATAGCCCAACACCCAGAGCGCCGTGACCACCCACGCCGCGATCATCACAAATAACTCGCGTTTGGATTGTCGAAACGAGGCGCCGGTATCCACGCGTTGTTTGGGCTCGGCCATGATCAGGAACGATTTGCCTAATAGCGCGCGGAAGCAACGAAAAACCTTTGCCTCTTCAGGGCTCCCCTCCACACTTTGCCCATGAACGATCCCCTTGCCGTGCTCGAAACTCAGTACACCGCCGTGGTGGCGAAGGAGAACGTTATCGTTGTCAAAGCCGCCGTCGCGCATCGGGCGGCGTACGATCCAATCACCGCCAGCAATTTTACCATGGATACCCCGGGGCCATGTAGTAGCAATCTAAAGTTTTTGCCCTACAAACACCTTCGCGGTTCTGCGTGAGAATTACTTCTTCGCAATCTTCGCCCAGCTGTCGCGCAGGCCAACGATGCGATTGAAGACGGGCTTCTCCGGCGTAGTATCCTTGGCGTCGGGCGTAAAGTAACCGAGCCGTTCGAATTGCACGCTCACACCCGAAGGCAAATCGGCCAGCGAAGGTTCCAGCTTACCGGCGACGACCTTCAGCGAATCGGGGTTCAGGCACTCTAGGAAATCCCCAGCCGCTTCCGGCTCGGGCGCCGTGAAGAGTCGGTCGTACAGGCGCACCTCTGCATCCACAGCATGCTCGGCGCTGACCCAGTGCATTGTGCCCTTCACCTTGCGGCCATCGGGTGCTTGACCTCCGTGGGTTTCTGGATCGTAGGTACAAATGAGCCGGGTGATGTTGCCTTCGGCGTCTTTCTCGACGCTTTGGCAGGTGATAAAATAGGCGTAACGCAGCCGCACTTCACGGCCAGGGCCGAGCCGGAAAAATTTCTTGGGCGGATCCTCCATGAAATCCGCGCGTTCAATGAACAACCGTCGACCAAACGACACTGAGCGTTTGCCGGCACTTTCGTCTTCGGGATTGTTCACCGCCTCCAGCTCTTCGGATTCCCCTTCCGGATAATTCTCGATCACCACCTCCAGCGGATCCAAGACCGCGCACCGCCGCTCGGCGGTTTTGTTCAGCTCCTCGCGAATGGCGTTTTCAAGAAGGCTAACATCGGTCACTCCCTTGTACTTGGTCACGCCCACCCCTTGACAGAAATTGCGGATAGCGGAGGCCGTGAAACCGCGCCGGCGATACCCGGCAATGGTCGGCATGCGCGGATCATCCCAACCGGACACATGCTGGTCCTCCACCAACTGCAGCAGCTTACGCTTGCTCATCACCATGTAGGTGGGGTTGAGCCGGGAAAATTCATGTTGATGCGGGCGCGGCTGTGGCACGGGCAGATTATCCAGCACCCAATCGTACAACGGCCGATGCACCTCAAACTCCAGCGTGCAAATCGAGTGACTGATGCCCTCAATACTGTCCGAAAGACAATGCGTGAAATCGTACATCGGATAGAGGCACCACTGATCGCCGGCATGATGATGTTCCTCATGCCGAATGCGATAGATCACCGGATCGCGCATGTGGAGGTTTGGCGAGGTCATGTCGATCTTCGCGCGCAGCGTTTTTTCGCCATCAGCAAATTCTCCCGCTCGCATGCGCTCGAAGAGCTCAAGATTTCCCCTCGGCGACCGGCTGCGGCCGGGGCTTTCCTTACCAGGCTTCTCCGGCGCGCCTCGATATTCCTCCCACTCATCCGGCTGCAGCTCGCATACGTAGGCCTTGCCATCCTCGATCAATTGCACGGCGAAGCCATATAACTGTTCAAAATAGTCCGAGGCAAAAAACGTTTTTTCCGAGAGCACCGAATCCGCCCATCCATCGATCAGCCACTGAACATCCTCGGTGATCGAGTCAACATACTCCGTGTCCTCTTTCACTGGATTGGTGTCATCAAAGCGCAGATTGCACACCCCGCCATTCTCCAGCGCGATGCCGAAATTCAGACAAATGGATTTCGCATGGCCAAGATGCAAATATCCATTGGGCTCCGGCGGAAACCGTGTGACCACGCCGGGATACTTCCCCGCCGTTAAATCCGCTTGCACGCGATCCCGGATGAAATCCTTCAACCCCTCGTTACCCTCAGCCTCACTCATGCGCCGTGTGTTTGCGGGAAAAGCAGTTCATGGTCAATCGTTTTGCGGTGTTGCCTGTGCTCGCCCCAACCAAAGGTCCATCACCGCCAGCGGTAAAACCAACGCTGCAGCAGCAAACCCCAAAAATGCCTTGAACACATACATACCCACCACCGCCTGCACTTCCCCCTCAATCAACGGCACAACCAACAGGCACAGCAGGTAAACCACCAGACCGCTAAATCCCAATCCCAAGGACCACAATGCGCGCCGGGTGGATTCCTTGGGCGGATGGCTGGACAAATTCAATAAACTAATGATCACCGCCGCCATCTGAAGCCCCATCGCCAACACTTGCCCCAATCCGAATAGGACACTGCCCATAAATGAAAGGAGTGAAAGGATCAGCAAGACCAGTTGAAAAATAAACAGAATAATTCCACCCACCAAACCAAAGTAATACGCTCCCGACGAGTTTGGCCGCAAATGACGCACCGCCGGCGGCGTCAAGAGAAGCATTAGATAAACCGACAGCGCGCCGCCCATGATCAACACCATCCCCAACGCCATCGCCGCAAACACCCCGAGTATTCCAGTCATGAAATGTTTGCCTTTTTCAGCCGCTTGATTGACCGATTCTTGATTGCTGACATCCACGCCCTCCAACGTGCCGAGCGCCTCCACCATTCTCACAAAGCCATCACCTCCTACTAAAAAAACTAGGATCAACGGGGACACACACAAAATCCCGCCGAGCACTGCCCGCCACCGCCCGCGCAAGACCCAACCCAGAGCGATCGCCCCCAATCCAGCCACCGCCGGCCAAACCATTAGTGGAATCGCAGACCAAGAAAGATGTTCCTTAGCCCACGCGAACTGGAAATTCACCACACCCATTCCATCGGATAATTTAGTTGGCCAAAAGAAAGCGATCAAATACATCACCCCCACCACCGTCCATGCCCAACTTCGAATGCGTTCCTCCTGCGCCGGTTGGTAACGACGAAGATCCGCTTGATCGCCGTTGACTTCCTTCGGGGATTCGCTTGTTCCCACCTCAGCAGGTACCTCAGGAACACTTGATGGCTCCTCAACAGAAAACGTCGGGGGAAGATTTTCAACCGCATCATCAGGCATTAATTCCGACAACGGCTTCCACTCATCCATTCCTTCATGGTTCGCGTGCGTCTCCGGCGTAAGCTTCCCCGAATCCAACCAACGCCGAATTTCCGATTCCTTAAAAGGCCCCGCCGCCTCCCCGTTCTCAACGATAAACCAATCCATCACTGCTGTAGGATCATGAAATCATCATCCCTTTCCCGGGTTCCACATAAGATTTCGGTAAGTCCTAAAGGAATCAAAACAAGCAGCCCCCCTGTCCAAGCCACGTATTTTACTCCCGTCATTAACCAACCACACACGACTCCGATTTTTGCATTAATGGGTTTCTCAAGTTTATCCAAAGCTTTATCCCTAGCAGCAGTCTGATAGCTGCTAAACATTTCACCAAACTGACTTTCAACATATTTTTGCCTCTTCACTGCCCTTTCACTATCATCCTTAAATTCATCCAACGCCACCTTCCCCCAGATTGGAATAACGGGCACGGCGATGGAGACCATCATCAACGTTGCTGCCAAACTGGAAAACCGTTTCATCTGACTCGGCCTTTTGCCTAAGGTATTAATAAAGCAAAGAAGCCCCGCCCCAACCATCATCACCATCATCACCAGAATCCCAATGCCACCAATCAAATTATTCCCCATCATGTCTATCGCAGCAACCACGGGCATCCCGTTGGCATCTGGGACAAACCAAACCAATACCGCCGCAAGCCCACCAATTAGGGAAATGATGTAGGCTGCCATACTTTCAATCCGGTAGAAACGTGCTTTAGCACCAAGAATTACCCCCATCCATGCGACGAGGAAAATAGGGAATGTCGTCGCGTGTTCCGAAAAATCCAACCCAAGCCGTTCATAGAAAACATTCTTCTCCTCAAGCTCCACTTTCTTTTCTGGAATCTTTATCTCTGATGTATCCGGTTCCTCCGACAACGGTTCTGGAATTGGCACAGATAAATCTTCGACTGGGGTAAATACCTCAAACCCTCCAATTTCGTCATCTGCAAAACCCGCCCCTAATATTAATAAACCTAAAACCAAAACAACCACGCCTCTTGCGCGTCCATGTATTTGCGATGCCAGATATAACATCAAAAGCCCAGCCACTGCAGGAGCCAATATTTCAAACATCATCTGCCATTTATCTAGTGCCCAGAATTTCCAAACCGGCACATTCCATTCGCCATCCCCAAACACCGGCATAAAAGTAGCCGCCAATAACGCCCAAGCCACAGAGTTGACGTATGCACTTCGGTCAGCCAATTCGTCTTCATAGGTCAGTGAAGGAGGAATTTTTCTTTTCTCTTGAGGAACACCCTCCTCGGGCAGCACTTCTTCCACGGGCTCATCCAAATTATGCCCGCAAGACAGACAGACCACTTGATCTGCTTCCAAACCGACTCCGCATCGAGGACAGACTACTCCTGGAATAGCAGGGGGTGGAGCGGTGGCGCCGGCTACCAATTGCGGCAGGGGCACCCAATCAGCGGCGCCTTCCACCCAGCCCATATCCGTGGTCAACAGACTGCCTTCAGCCAAGAAGGCCTGTACATCCTCGGGGGTGTACGGGCCGAATTGTTGGCCGTCTCTGGATACGTGGATCAACATCACCAAGCGGGTCGCGCCGTAGTGAGAGGACACGAAATGGCCCGTTTATTCAAGAACGGAGTCCAGTCGGCCACCAACGCATGACGCGGTGCACACCGATTTCCGGCAATTCAAAGAAATCTCCCAACGGCTCGAACCCGAGTCGGTCATAGACTGGGATAGCTTTGATGCGAACATCGGCCCAAAGCGTTTGACCGGCGTCCGTGGCGTGTTTCTGGGCGGCGGCCACGAGTTGCCCCCCCACGCCCTGCCCGCGCTCGCTTTCCAGTATACCAAACCACCGGATGCGTGCGGTGCAGTTATGATTCGGCTCGGGCAACACGGCGATACAGCCGATCGGTTGCCCCTCGCGAAAGGCTCCGCCGAAGATCGTCGCGGAATTGGCGGTCATTTCCGCGTCCAACTCAGCGCTGGCGGGTTTGAAGGGATACAGGGATAGCCGACGTACTTCGGCCAGTTCGGCAGGCAACACATTCCAGCGGATGGCGACCGCTGAGGCCACGTTAGCCGCCGATCACGCTGATCTCCACCGGCTCGACTTTCACGCCTTTGCGCTCAAGCCATTGGGTAGCTTTCTTGAGGGCGGGCCGTGGCCCTTCGAGTTCGAGGCAGACAATGCCGATTTCGTCGCGCACTTCGGCTTGACGGATGTTAGCCTTAAGCTCGAAGCGGGTGATCAGTTCCCAAACGATCGGGGAGGTGATGTGCTTGGGCGGGTACATCAGCCATAACCGTTGACGCCCACGCTCGGACGAACCGCTTTTCTTGGCGACCTTCTTCGCTGGCTTTTTGGCGGGCATGAGCTCAACCGCCGGCAATGGCGGGGATAATGCTGACTTCGTCGCCGTCTTTGAGAGCCGTGTCTTTGTTATCGAGGAATCGGATGTCTTCTTCGTTCACATACACATTGACGAAGCGCCGGACTTCCCCGGACTCATCAAGCAACCGTTCCTGAATGCCGGGGTAACGGGCTTCAAGATCGGAGATGGCCTCACCGATGTTTTCGGTACTGGTTTCCACCACTTCTTCATCATGTGTGAGCTTACGAAGCGGCGTAGGGATACGAATATTTACTGGCATAATAATGTTTATTGAGCAGCTGCTGCGAGCTCTTTATCGCTATCTAGCAGCGACTCAAACTCCCGCAAACTGGGAGCAATTTCACGAGTACTGCCCGCATGGTTTTCCACGGCATCGAGCGTTTTCAGACCGTTGCCGGTGATGCAAAGCACGGCCGAATCATCGGCAGGGATAGCGCCGCTGGCAATGAGTTTTTTAGCAACACCCACGGTTACGCCTCCGGCGGTTTCAGCAAAGATACCCTCGGTCTCGGCAAGTAGCTTAATACCTTCGCGAATCTCTTCATCAGTCACGTCATCCGAGGCCGCACCGGTTTCTTCGAAAACTTTTAATGCATAAAACCCATCGGCCGGCGTACCTATCGCCAAGCTTTTAGCAATCGTGTCAGGCTTAACTGGCTTGAAGAAATCCTGACCTTCCTTGAAGGCCTGACTGATTGGCGAACAACCCGTAGCTTGCGCACCATGCACGCTGTAATCGGTCTCCTCCACTAAACCGACCTTCACAGCTTCCTGATAACTCTTATGGATCTTGGTAAGTAATGAACCAGAAGCCATTGGAACAACCGTATGTCGTGGGATCTTCCATCCAAGTTGTTCCATTATCTCAAAACCTTGGGTCTTGGAGCCTTCTGCATAGTAGGGCCGCATATTCACGTTTACAAATGCCCAATCATGTTTACCGGCAATCTCTGCGCAGAGACGGTTCACTTCATCATAGTGCCCCTTTATACCAATCACGTTAGCATCATAAATCAGTGAATTCACCACTTTACCCTTCTCAAGGTCGTTTGGAATGAAAACAAATGCCGTAAGACCTGCAGACGCCGCGTTGGCCGCTACGCTATTGGCAAGGTTACCGGTTGAAGCGCAAGCCACCACTTCATAGCCAAGCTCACGCGCCCGGCTCAAAGCCACGCTTACCACGCGGTCCTTGAAGGACAGTGTCGGGTAATTAACCGCATCGTTCTTAATCCAAAGCTCGCGAATCCCCAACCGCTTGGCGAGACGATCAGCTTTTATCAGCGGGGTGAAGCCTACCTCCCGACCAACGGTTGGCTCCCCGGCCACCGGCAATAGTTCGGCGTACCGCCACATACTTTGAGGACGTTGCTCAATAGTCTGACGAGTCATTTTGCTCTTGGCCGCCTCATAGTCATAAACCACCTCTAACGGTCCAAAACATAACTCGCAAACATGCCGTGCCTCGAGCGGGTACTCTTCATCACACTCACGACAACGTAACGCCTTCATGTATCCCTGTTGTTCAACCATAGTTCTGTCCTTTTCTTCAATATGTTCGCCGACAACAGGCTAGAAAAAAAGCCCGCTCACAGCGATGAGCGGGCGAAAAAATTTGCGCCAGGGCTCATCTTTCCCGGCTCTCGCCGGCTGGATTTGGCACCTGGTCATCGAAACGCGCTGTTTCAACCGGTTGCCGTGACATCATCGGGCCAGTCCCTCCGTCACTCTTTATGAGCGCCCCCCGTTTAGGGAGCGGGAGAAACATAGGGGAAACGCCGGGCAGGTCAACCCCAAATCCCCATCACTCACCCAGTTCCCCAGCAAACCCCTGCTGCCGCAAGGCTTCGTACAGCACCAGCGATACGCAATTGGCCAGATTCAGCGAACGCGCTTCGGCGTTGAACATCGGGATCCGCAGCCACGAATCCGCATGCGACTCCAGCAAAGCCCGCGGTAGCCCCGCGGTCTCCCGGCCGAATACCAAGTAATCCTCCGGACCAAATGTCGCCTCGTCGTACCGCGTTTTCCCGCCCTGTTCGACGAGCCAAAACCGGGCCGTGGACGGCTGTTCCGCCGTGAAACTTGCCCAGTCCTCCCACAGACGCCAATCCACCTGCTGCCAGTAATCCATCCCTGCACGCTTCAATTCGCGGTCGCCCAACCGAAACCCCAGCGGCCCTATCAAGTGCAACCGCGTCCCTGTCGCCGCACACAAGCGCGCCACATTGCCCGTGTTGGGCGGAATCTCAGGCTCGAGGAGTACGATGTTCATGAAAATTTCCAAGGCCCAAAATCCAATCCCCAAGGAACGATCTATGCCCAAACCTCAAGTGGGTCATTGGGATTTGGAATTTCCGTGGTCATTAGGGTTTAGTCCTTGGAAATTAATAAACCACCTTCACCAACGTCAACCCGCATGCCGGAGCGTTCATCCCGGCAACGCGGCGGTCGCGGTCGCGAAAGATTTGGCGAATGTCCTTTTGCGTCAGCTTCCCCTGACCCACCAGCACCAGCGTGCCGACGATCCCGCGGCACATCTTGTAGAGAAAGCCCTCGCCCGCGATCCACACGCCCAGATCCGGGCCGCATCGGCGCACTTCGCACTGTGTCACGCGGCGCTGGGTGGTTTCCATTTCATATTCGCGAGTAGTGGCAAACGATTTAAAATCTTTCCGGCCCACAAACAATTTTGCCGCCGCCTTCATCCGCGCCACATCCAACTCGCCGGGCATATGCCATGCGCGGCCGTTGAGCAGCGGATTCATAGCCGGCCCGTTCCAAATGCTGTAGCGGTACTGCTTGCCCTTCGCATCAAAGCGCGCATGAAAATCCGCTCGCGCCCGTACCGCCTTCATCACGCGGATATCCGGCGGCAAAAAGGCGTTCAACGCCCCGCGAAGCTGATGCCCATCCATCGGCCGTTCCTCTAACGGTAAATCCACATGAACCACCATTCCCAGCGCATGCACGCCCGTGTCCGTACGACTGGAACTGTGCACGCGTTTAACCGATGGAAACAACCGCTGTATCGATTCCTCCACCCGCTGCTGAACCGTCACCTGCCGGGGTTGCACCTGCCAGCCGTAATAGGCCGCGCCATCATAGGCGATCGTGAGCTTGAAGCGCTTCATCCGGCAAAGCTATCCATGTAATCCTGCAGCAAAACCGCAGCCGCCGAGGCGTCGACTTTCTTTTTCGCCTCCCGCGCATTCACGCCTGCCTCACGCAAACGATCTTCCGCCATCACACTCGTCAACCGCTCATCCCATGTGACAATCGGCACGGTTACGGACTTTTTCAGCACACCCACAAAATCCTGCACCTTCAACGCCTGCGGCCCAACGCTGCCGTCCATGTTATGGGGCATACCCACCACAATCTGTTCGGTTTCGCGTTCGGCCAATATTTCCTTAAGCCGTTTCAAAAACGCATTGAACGGTTCGGCCGGAATAAACTCCAGCGGATGCGCCATCATTCCCAACGCATCGCTCGCCGCAATGCCCATTCGCTTTGTTCCGTGATCAATCGCAAGAAGTTTCATGAGATCAAAGCGTTGCCATCACCTTTTCAGCTGCGGCAATCGTGGAGTCAATGTCCGCTTCGGTGTGGGCGGCGGAAAGGAATGCGGCCTCGAAAGCGCTGGGGGCGAGGTACACGCCCTCGGCCAGCATGCCGTGGAAATACTTTTTGAACCGCTCGCGATCGGCCTTCATGGCCTCGGCTAGATTGTGCACCGGTTGCTCGGCAAAGAATAAGCAGCTCATGGAGCCAACGCTTTGAGTGATCACCGGGATGCCTGCCCTCTCGGCAGCAGCGTTCAGGCCCGCCTCCAGTCGGGCGCCTATGGTTTCCAGCTGTTCGTGAACCGAGCCGGTTTTCAATTCCTCCAAAGTCGCCAACCCCGCGGCCATAGCCAGCGGGTTACCGCTCAGCGTGCCCGCCTGATATACCGGACCATCCGGAGCCAGCACATCCATCACCTCCGCGCGTCCGCCAAAAGCGCCGACCGGCAGCCCGCCGCCGATGATTTTACCGAAGCAGCTGAGGTCAGGGGTGATGCCAAACCGTTCCTGCACCCCGCCCAAGCTCACGCGAAAACCGGTCATCACTTCGTCAAAAATCAAAAGACTGTTGTTCGCCGTGGTAATCTCACGCAGGAATTCCAGATACCCTTCGCGAGGCAGATAAACCCCGGCATTGCCCGGCACAGGCTCGAGGATAATGCCTGCTATCTGACCTTTGTTCGCCGCAAAAGCTTGTTCCACGGCATCGCGATCATTGAACGGCAACACGATCGTGTGCGCGGTAAATTCCGCGGGCACCCCACCGCTGTCGGGATTACCACAGGTCAACGCGCCGGAACCAGCCTTCACAAGCAACGAATCGACATGGCCATGATAGCACCCATCAAACTTGATGATCTTCGGCCGATCGGTAAACCCGCGTGCTACGCGGATGGCGCTCATGCACGCTTCGGTCCCCGAGTTAACCATGCGTACTTTTTCGACGCTCGGCACGCAGTCTTTCACCACCTGCGCCATACGCACTTCCGATTCACTTGGGATACCAAAGCTCGTGCCGCGCTCGGCGGCCGACTGTACCGCCTGCACAATGGCCGGATGTGCGTGCCCTAAAATCGCCGGCCCCCAGGTGCCTACGTAGTCGATGTAGTCATTGCCATCCACATCCCATATATGCGAGCCCGCGGCGCGTTCGGCAAAGAATGGTTGCCCGCCGACTCCACGAAAGGCCCGCACCGGCGAATTCACGCCGCCAGGAATATGATTGAGTGATTCGGCAAAGAGTTGTTCGGATTTGGTCATTTAATTATCCCTCGTATCGCTGCGCCACTGGAATGCGCCGTCCTACGCCAAACGCCTTGCTCGTCACTTTCAGGCCCGGCGCCGCTTGACGGCGTTTGTATTCGTTTAAATCAATCAAGCGGACTACGCGCTGAACGGTGGCCTCTTCAAACCCGCTGGTTACGATCTCCGATGCCGATTGGCTTTTCACCACGTACCGTTCCAAAATGGCGTCCAACACCTCATAAGGCGGCAGGGAATCCTCGTCCTTTTGATCCGGCCGCAGCTCGGCCGAGGGTGGCTTGGTGATCGTTGCCTTAGGAATAATCACCTCGTCACGATTGATCCAATGCGCCAGCTCGAACACTTTTGTTTTCGGCACATCACTAATCACTGCCAACCCGCCGCACATATCGCCGTAGAGAGTGCAGTATCCGACGGCCAACTCGCTCTTATTACCAGTCGTAAGTACAAGCGAACCGAATTTATTGGAGGCCGCCATCAGAATCAATCCACGTAACCGTGCCTGCATATTTTCCTCGGCCACATCCTCTGGCCGATCGCCAAAGATCGGCTCCAGGCTGGCCTTCATCATCTCAAAGCCCGCATGAATCGGAATCACATCGTACTGAATGCCAAGATTCGCCGCGAGCGCCGCTGAGTCGTCGAGACTGCCCTGCGAGGAATACGCTGAAGGCATTGAGATACCTCGCACATTCTCCGCGCCAAGCGCCTTGACCGCGAGAGCCGCCGTGACGGCCGAATCAATCCCTCCGCTGAGGCCAATCACCGCGCTGCGAAAGCCGCATTTGCCAAGGTAATCCTGCACCCCCAACACCAGCGCATCGTGCAGTAACGCCATCTCTTGCGGTTCAGAAACCGCCTGCACCGGCCCGTCTAAATCCACCTCCACCAGGGCCTCGGTAAACTGTGCGCCGGTCGCCAGCACCTCCCCTTGTGCGTTAAGCGCAAGACTGCCGCCATCAAACACCAGCTCGTCGTTACCACCCACCGCGTTGCAATACACCACCGGCCGCTGGGCATTGGTAGCAAGACTGGCAAGCATCTCGCGCCGCATGCCTTCCTTGCCAAGATTCCATGGCGACGCGGACACATTAACAATCACCTCCGCGCCCTGCTTCACCAATCCATCCACCGGATTCGCCCGATACCGTGGATCGGCCCAGAACGAGTCGTCGTTCCACACATCCTCACAAATCGTCAGCCCCAGTTTGCGCCCATTGAATTCTACCGGCGTATTGTCCATCGACGGCTCGAAATAACGATCTTCATCAAAAACATCGTAGGTCGGCAATAACGTCTTCGTGCGCGTAGCCGCCACTTTCCCGTGCTGCAGCAGCGACACCGCATTCACCGCCGGCCGGCCCGGTTGTTGTTCATTGATTCCCACGTGCCCCACCACCAGTCCCACCTCGCCAACCGACTGCGCCAGCTCCGTCAATGCCGCTAGATTGCCCTCGATGAATCCGCTCTTAAGCAACAAATCACGCGGCGGATAGCCTGTGATCGCCAGCTCCGGTGCCACCACCAGTTCTGCGCCGTCCGCCATTCCGCGAGCATAGGCCGTGCGAATCAGCGCGAGGTTCCCCGCGAAATCGCCCACCGTCGTATTGATCTGCGCTAGCGCCAGTTTCATTAACGCTTCGGAAAATAAGTTTTCGGTAACGAACCCTTCTCAGTCATCACCATCGACCCCGGTCGAACCTGCTTGCGGACGAACCACCCCTGCGGCACTTCCAACGCATACTGAATGTTCTGGCTCAAGGAAAACACGCCGTTGGTGCGAAACGGATTCATATCGTGAATCTCCAACAATCGCCCGGTCGGATCGATGTAACCGATGGACAAGGGCACGGACACGTTTTTCATCCAGTAACTCCGTGCCGATGGTTGTCGATGCACAAATAACATCGCATCATCATCTGTCATTGTCTTGCGAAACATCATACCCGTTTGAATCTGCCGTTCCGTCCGACATTGTTCCGCCGCCAATTCCACTGTCCCAACAAAGAGCTTAATCGTCGGCAACTTCGGCTGAGCCTCAGTCGGCTCCCAAGGTTTGATCGTCTTGGGAGAAGGAACGGGCATCGTGGGCACAGAATCGTCCCCCGGCTTCTTGCAGCCGCCCACGCAAAACAATACAATCAACAACCACCGCACGCCCGCACCATGCCTCAGCCCCGCTAGAATTCCAAGACCCCAGAAACAATTCCGACTCCACCCACTAAATTTCTGCCGGCTCGACCAATAGTTGATCCACGAAACTGCCCGACACCAAATCGCCCCGCTCCAGCCACGCCGCACCATCAGCCGGCTCCAGCATCACCGGCATTCGATCATGATACTCACCCACCAAAGCATTGGGCGGCTGGGTCAAAATCGTAAAGGTCTCCAACACCGGCGAGGGAGCATCAAAGATATCCGCGAACAATTCTTCCTGCCGAATTCGCGGCCGTTCCCAGCGCTCCCAAAGACCCGCAAAACAAAACACCCCTCGATCCCTCAGTTGAAAATGAAACGGTTGCGGTCGCGCCCCCCCTCCTTCCTGGCGTCGCCATTCATAAAACCCAGTGCTCGGCACCAGGCACCGCCGCTGCCGCCAAGCCTCCCGAAAGGCTGGCTTTTGATCCGCCGTCTCGCGGCGGGCATTGAAGAGCTTGGCCCCAATCCTTTCATCCTCCGCCCAATGCGGAATCAACCCCCAACGCATTTCCTTCAGCACATTCTCCCCGCGCGCCCGCACCACCACCGGCGCCGACTGCCCCGGAGATACCGCCGCGCGTGGAGTAAATGTGCACAACGAATCCGCCAAGGCCAGCACATCCCCCAGCGTCATTGGATCCACCAATTCAGAAAACCGCCCGCACATGCCTGCCACTAGCCCAACACCCCAACAGGTTCAAGTCCATTCGCCCTCTCCCCGCATCAAGCTCTCTTCTTCAATAGAGGAAGGAATTTATGTCACTCAATCGCCTCGCCGAATAAAACTGGTCATCGTCTCTCCCACTGATTATTATCCATCACTTACGGAGCTTGCTCCGTTACTCGAGGGCGAATGGCGCAGCGGTAGCGCAGCGGCTTTACACGCCGTTGGTCGGGGGTTCGAATCCCTCTTCGCCTACCATTTTTTTATTGCTGAATAACTGGTTTAAACAGCAATTCTTCTTAGCGAACCCAACCAGTAGGACGAAAAGCCGCATTTCGTCTTACACACTTTTTACACAGCTAAGAGATATGTCTGAGGGTGTTCGCTTCCCGATCCGTGTCGGTAGAGGCCAGAGTCGGGTTACCATTTACAACCGTACGGATGCATTACCGTATTACAGGATCTGCTACCGGTTAGGAGCTATTCGCAAGCAGAGGACCTGTAATTCAGTAGATAGTGCTATTTGCTGTGCTGAGACGATATCTAGGAAGCTTGGCTCTAGGGACGCAGCGGTAACCCAGATAACTGGAGGTGAACTTGCTCAGTTCCATGTAGCTAAAGAACTACTATCGCCGCTTTCCATCCGTGTAGATGTAGCAGTTGATCGGTATATCCGTTTAATCAAACTTTTAGGCGAAATATCACCGGAGATAGCAGTAAGCTTTTATTTGAGTCATAATAAGCCGTTAACGGCCTCTCATACCCTTCCAGATGTGGTTCAGCAATTCCTGGCCAGCAAACGACGAGAAGGTGCATCAAAGGCTTACCATGCTGATTTACGCAAAAGAACCGGCACATTGTCGGAACACCTCCAAATCAACATTTCTGAACTTACACCGGACCTGTTGGCAGACTATTTCAAGAAGCTGAATTTCGCTGCAGTTAATCATAATAATCAGCTTCGAGTCATCCGAACATTCATCGGTTTTGCAAAAGCTAACGACCACCTCTCTGAGGGAATTGATTACCTACGATCAGTAGGCTCAAAGAAAGCGCGAAAGGCTAACTACCCCATCTACCAGCCTAATGAGTTTCAGGCCCTCCTGAATTCAGCTACGGATGAATTACTTCCTCCTCTAGTTCTTCTGGGCTATTGCGGCATTCGCCCAAATGAGATGCGCCGCCTTACTTGGGCGGATATCCGGTTTGAGAC
>Ga0315321_10000440_pt1 | contig 30437 bp, 16 predicted proteins | sample M180m21515metaG_FD_203464 | JGI IMG/M metagenome (GOLD analysis project Ga0315321, IMG submission 203464) | Ammonia-oxidizing marine archaeal communities from Monterey Bay, California, United States - M1 80m 21515 | ecosystem: Environmental > Aquatic > Marine > Intertidal zone | place: USA...
CACTCGTAAGCCGGCGATAACGCTGCGTGATGAACGTTTCTCGAAAGCGAATCTCGTCACCTTGCTTCAGCCAAACATGGAACGAGTTGTCTATGAGCAGGGCCGCGCGACCGAATTTCCGGAAGACTACGCCTACGATGACGCGCAACCCGGCGAGAAGGTCGTGCCGAAGTTCATTACATGGGAAGGTGCCAGACGGGCAAACGTGACAACCACCGACCCTCGCCATCTGAGGAATCTATTCGCGCGTTGGATGACATCACCCAAGAACCCGCGTTTCGCCGAGGCGATCGCTAACCGTATGTGGAAAAAGTTCTTTGGTGTCGCTGTGAAAGAACCGGTGACGGACCTTGACGTCCTGGAAGAAGCGACGAATCCGGAACTGCTAAAATTTCTCGCACAGCTCATGCGAGATATCGACTTCGATCTCCGCGAGTTCCAACGAGTTGTTCTGAATACGAAAACTTACCAACAGAAGGTCAGCGTGACGCCGCCTGAGGGTAAGGACTTTCGATTCCCTGGCCCCTTGTTACGTCGCATGACGGCTGAGCAGACATGGGACTCCATTGTTCTACTTCTGCGAGGCCCGGAGATCGACCGAATCAAGACCGATCATGCTCCAATGATGGAACGCCTGGTTTTTCCATTTGACTTTGAGAACGATAGAAAGAACATTGCAAAGGATCGTGAGAAGATTTTTGACTTTGCAATGACCCTGTTGGCGACGCGTCCAGGAAAAAAACCTTCCAATGGTGAAGGCGGACGCGGTCTGTTCATGGGGTCTAGCAAACGGAAAGCCAAACTCCGCGGCGAAGATTCGTGGATACGGGCTTCAGAATTACCACAACCAATGCCGCCCACACACTTTCTAAGAGTCGCAGGCCAGTCAGCTCGTGAAGTTGCTGATGATGGATCGACCGAAGGCGGTATCACTGAATCTTTGGCGATGATGAATGGTGAAGTCATGAAGAGCCTGATGGGCATAGCATCAGACGTCGAGGCAGCCAGAAACAAAAACACGCAAGCCATGCAGATCACTTCCCTGTACCGCACATGTCTGTCACGACCTCCCAATGACCAAGACATGAAGCAGTGCATTTCCGCACTTAATCAAGGGCTCGACCTGGGGGACATCATCTGGGCTCTGCTGAACTCTCGTGAGTTTCTGTTTATACAATAGCTACCAACTTCCGCTGCGAAATTCATTTCCATAACGATTCTCAACAGTCCGATTCGACATGAAACAACTTCTTAACTCTTTAGACACACCGTCGCGGAGGCAGTTCGCAGAACGCTGCGCTGCGGCATCGTTCGGTCTGAGTATCCTTCCAGCGGCACAGTTCGCTGCTGCAGAATCGGCAGACCAGAAGCCTGCCGCATTTGGTAAAGCAAAGAGCGTGATCTGGTTGATGCTTAGCGGTGGCTTGAGTCACATCGACTCGTTGGACCCAAAGCAGGGGAAATCCAAAGGTCCGGCAAAGACGATTAACACATCAGCCGACTTCCAGGTCACAGATTTCTTTCCGAAGTTTGCGTCGATCGCGAATCGTGTCTGCGTGATTCGGTCGATGGAGGCCAAGATCGGTGTCCACGCGCCAGCTCAATACTTCATGAGAACTGCTTTTGAAAAACGCGGTACGATCCTACACCCCAACCTTGGGGCTTGGGGTTCTCACTATTTAGGACGCAGCAGCAAAACGTTGCCATCAAGCGTGTGTATCAACCGCCGTTCCGACCAGGGCAACGGGTTCTTCCCATCGGGCTATGCACCTCTTGCGATCGGTGATCCTAGCCAAGGGATCAACGATGTTGAATCAATCGGTGGCAAGTCCGCGGCAAGAAAACGACTGGCATTACTGAACGGACTCGATGCCAACTTTCGGACGAAATTCAATGACAAGGGTGTCAATGCGTACAACAGTTTCTATGACGATGCCCTCGCATTGATGAAGAGCCAGGAACTGAAAGCTTTTGACTTGTCGGGTGAGTCTCAAGAACAGCGGGAAGCTTATGGCAACAACTCATTCGGCCAGGGGTGCCTGCTTGCTCGTCGATTGGTTGAGTCTGGCGTCCGTTTTGTCGAGGTTAAACACGACGGCTGGGATCACCATAAAGCGCTCGCCGACGAAATGGGTGACGTAGCACCGGTCTTCGACCAAGCATTTGCAACACTCATCAACGACCTCCAGCAGCGTGGGTTGTTGGAGTCAACGCTGGTTGTTGTCGCGACAGAATTCGGTCGAAAACCAAACTTCGATGGTGATGGACGCAGTCATCACCCAGTCTGTTTTTCAACGATTCTCGCAGGTGGCGGCACCAAGGCGGGGTTTGTTTACGGCAAGAGTGACGAAGCTGGGTATTATGTTGATGATAATGCCGTCTCGGTGGGAGCTTTCCACGCCAGCATCGCACTTGCGGCTGGAATGGAAATCGAAAAACCAGCTATCTCACCTTCCGGTCGCCCCATGACCGTCGGTGATGGTGAAAAGCCCATCCTGGATTTGTTCGTATGATGACAAAACTATCGGTTCACACAGTGGCAGTTCTGGTCAGTGCCTTGTCAGTTCTCGCTTCGTGTGCCCAGGCTCAGAGCAACAGCAAGGGTCGGGATAGCTCTGTTGTTGTCGGCACGCTTAAGAGCGTTGATTCTTCGGGTACAAAGTTTGACGTCCAGCAGAGTGGTGAGCACCTGCGCAAGCTATATGTGAACTCTGAGTCCAAGGTCAATTTCGTTGGCTTGCCGGCCAATGGTGAACAGAAGCCAAGGGCGGGCCTGGGAGTGAAAGCGACCTGTGAGAAAGACGGACGCATCAGGACGATCAGTTTCACGCCTCCGGTTGGTGAGCCATCGACGCTTGGCGAAAATCGGCTGAAGATGACCGAGCGAGAGTTGTTCAAGGAAGTCGACAAAGACGCCAGTAACTCAATCAGCTACGTTGAGTTCAGCAAGTACATTTATCACTCGCCAAAACACGGTCCTGACTCATTTCGCAAAGCCGACAAAGATAGCGACGGGACACTCGACACGGCTGAATTCTTCGAAGCACTCAGCAGGGTGTCATGGTGGATCCTTTCGCGAAAAACAGCCGACGAATGGTTCATACAAGCGGACAAAAACAGGGATGGCATGCTCGACAGCAACGAGTTTACTTCGATCTGTACGAGCGGCAATCACATTGAGAACATTTTCAAACGGGCCGACCATGATAAATCTGAAAGTCTCACCCAGCGTGAAACGGCAGCATACATTCGCAGTGTCACGCACGGAAAAAAGAGGGCCAAGGAAAAGCGAAAGTAAGAAGGACAGATGGCAACGCAGTCAAGCGATTGTGGATGCCCGATTCGAATCATCGCTGACCAGTGAACAGATTGAAAACCTGTTTCAAATAACCCCATTCATTTAGCCTTAAAAAACAGAATAATGAGCATGAGACTTCGACACGTACTGAAAGCATTGACCCTCAGTTTGATCGGAATGTCCTCCATCGTATTGGCGGACGAGAAACCGAACATCGTCATCATTCTCACAGATGACCAGGGCTATGCCGATGTCAGCTACAACCCGCACTCCCCGCAAGAAGTCAGCACACCGAATATCGATGCCCTCGCACATTCTTCCATCATCTGCACCCAGGGCTACACCAGTGGACATGTGTGTTCACCGACTCGTGCAGGACTCATGACAGGCCGTTATCAGCAACGGTTTGGAATCTATACAGCAGGGGAGGGAGGCTCAGGCGTTCCGCTTGATGAAGTGTTTCTTCCTCAGCGACTGGGGCCAGCCGGTTACGTTTCGGGTGCACTGGGCAAGTGGCATCTCGGACTCACTGAAGAGTACCACGCCATGAATCGAGGGTTCGATGAGTTCTATGGCTTCATGGGACGCGGGGCACATCCCTACTTTGACCACTCAGACATGGAACACCCCATTTATCGTGGCCTCAAACCCTTCAACGAAAAAGGCTACCTCACCACTCGAATCACTGAGGAAGCGGTTGATTTCATTGGCCGCCACAAGGAGGAACCTTTCTTCCTCTATGTCGCATACAACGCAGTGCATGCTCCACCAGAGGCCCCCGAAGAAGACATCAAGCAAGTTACTGGCGACGAAACACGCGACACCCTCATGGCCATGATCAAGCATCTCGATATGGGAGTGGGGGAGATTGTGACCTCGCTGAAGAAGCACGGGATTTTCGACAATACACTGCTCATCTTTCTCACGGACAATGGCGGTTCCGGTGCCATGAACGCAAACAATGCACCGCTTCGCGGCTTCAAGCAGATGGACTACGAAGGCGGAATTCATGTCCCGTTCATTGTGTCGTGGCCGGCTCAATTGGAAGGCGGGAAAAAATGCGACGTCCCCATGTGGTCGATCGATCTGTTTGCCACGGCTCTCGACGCCTCTGGTCTTCCCATGCCAAACGACAAACCTCTGGACGGTAAAAGCATTCTGCCCGCACTCAAAGGCGAAACCGACAATCTCCACGACGAACTGTACTGGAGTTCTGCGGGTGCCAAAGGAAAGTGGGCCATTCGTTCCGGGAATTGGAAACTGGTCGCAGAGAAACGTCGTGTTGAACTCTACGATCTCGAAAAAGATATCAGTGAAACCACTGACCTTGCTGCAAAGCACCCGAAAGTGGTTTCCGAGCTCACGGCCAAATACAACGCATGGCTCGACGAGATGGCAGACCCGCTAAGCAAGCAGGAAAAACGCTGGAGTCCTGACGCCGGTGCACCAGCCAAAAAAATGTCGAAAGAAGAAAAGAAAGTGGCACGCGAAAAAGCGAAAGCTGCACGCATCAAAGCACGCGACGCAAATTAGAGAAGCCAGGAAGAATCATCGAAATGACGCGCTCTGTGCGAAACACGCTCTTACACACTGGCTGTAATCCGGAAATCTCACCATGAAAAAACTCCTCGTATTTTCGATCTTTTGCTGGTCGGCTGTAGCTGCCACCGACACTCTGGCGGAGCGTCCCAACATTATCGTATTTCTGATCGACGACCAGAATCCATCGAGCATCGCCGCGTATGGGGGCGACACCTACACTCCCAATCTCGACCGCATGGCAGAGGAAGGGATGAAGTTCACTCGCGCCTACGTCAGCAGCTCGGTGTGTACTCCTTCTCGATACAGCTTCCTGACCGGTCGGTTCGCAGGTAACTCGCATAGCAGACTTTATGAGGATGCGGTCGGTGGCAAAGAGAATCAGGGGCTTCCCAATTTCAATGTCGCACTGGAACGCGATAACATGAACGTCGGAAATGTTCTCCGTGAAGCCGGTTATACCACCGGATTTGTTGGCAAATTTCACCTCACTTCTGACTTGGATTTTCCGGAGTTTTACAGAGGGAAAGACAAATGGATCAACATTCCCAAAGACGCCAGTCCTGGGGCTGAAACATCGGCTCAGTTCAAACACAACGAACTTTGGATGCGTCATTACCTCAAAACGCTGGGCTTTTCCTGGGCGAAGAACGTCTATCCAGAGAACGTGCATCAGCCCTATTCCATGCACAACCCAGAGTGGACGACGGTGGCAGCTCTGGAGTTCATTGAAGAGAACAGGCACGGCCCCTTTTACCTTCATCTTTGCAGCACTCTGCTGCACGGGCCGGACAGGTCATGGCGAAAATCAATGGATCACCCGCTCATCACCGGAGAGGGGGAAGTTAAAAGTCTTCCTGAGGTCATGACACCTCGCGCAGAGCTTCTAAAAACAATCACTGAAAAAGGATTCGATCCCAACAGCCATGTGGCTGGTGAAGCGTGGATCGACGATTCGCTCGGAGCGATTTTCCGGAAGCTTAAGGAACTCGAGATCGATGACAACACGCTGGTGATTTTTGCGCCGGATCACGGTCGCGAAGGCAAAGCATCCGTTTTTTCACATGGTAGCTGTCAAGTGCCCATGATCATGCGTTGGCCAAAAGGAATCGCCGCCGGGCAGGTGTGTGATGAACTCGTGCAGAATATCGACCTTGCACCCACTTTCTTCGACCTGGGCAAAGCAGAGAAGCCGAACTCTTACCGGGTCGATGGACAGAGTCTCGCCCCTCTTTTCGAAAACGGAAAAGCCGACGATTGGCGGAATCATCTTTATCTTGAAATGGGAGCTGCGCGGGCAACCGTCACGAAAGATTGGTCCTACATTGCCGTTCGCCATACCAAAGAACAGATCGCTGCCATTAAGAAAGCCACGCCGAAAAACTTACCCAAAACCATGTCCTACATTGGACGTCTGGGGATCGGAGTTCGAGGCGCAGATCGCCCCGGATTCTTTGACGAAGATCAACTCTACCACCTGCAGCGGGATCCGAAAGAGATGAAGAACCTGGCTTATAAACACGCTCAGGCCACCCGCATGAAAGAGATGCGCAATCTCATGCAGCAAGACCTCGAAGTCATTGGCCGTCCTTTTGGAGAGTTCCTTTCCGGAGGGAACGCCGCTGAACCCGGGCAAATCGACAAACAGATCGCCATCGTTAAACAACTCGAAATCCGCGGTAAAACGGTAACGGTGCCAGAAGCGTTGAAGAAACATCTGGGAGCCACCGATGAACCAGTTCCAGACGACAAGGCGAAAAAAAAAGCAGAACGCGAAGAACGTAAAAAGGCTCGCACAGAAGCCAGATCCAACAATCGGAAAACCTCGGATGAATAATCCCGAGGAATTTTTTACGCCCTGTTTCTTCTGAGTCTGTTGGCAAGAAGAAGCTGACGTCCAAACGTTGGTCATCGCCGAGGACAGCTTACGGGAAAACGGCTATGTCGATTCGTTCAATAGCACATTACGCGACGACTAATTAAACCGTGAAATGTTTTTAAGCATCGAAGAAGCAAGCAGAGTGATTGCTCGGTGACGACTCGACTACAACCATCACCGCATCCACTGTTCATTGGATTATCACCCCCCTGCCGCGTATGCGGCCGACTGTGTTCCTCCGGCTTCGACTACGCCTCAGCCTCCAGAACACAGCCGAATTACAACCCCGATTCTCTCACTCAGCTTGGTGCAAAGATTGGGGGGGAGTCGATCATACCGAGTGCAACCACCAAGGTCTGAATAACCAGATAATTGAGACGGCGTTGAAGTTGACCAGTGTGATGGTGAGATTGAGTGTCGCGATCGGCTCGGTCGCATGCTGCGTTACTATCATCGAGCTGCCACGCAGCTCTGTTCTCCACATGGTGTCCTGTTGTTCTGCGGTACCGTTACGCGCCGAGACGGAATGTTGGCGACAAACCGGCTGCTATCGGCGTTCGCACTCGTGCAACTTGTCGATGATTTCTTCGGCGCGGCGTGTTGAAGTGTGTTTCAAGTCACGACAAATGGATCGTCTCAATATTTTGATCATGCAGAAATCTTTGTCCGATTGTTGTCCGCCAGCGGGATGTACGTATGCAGCAGTGCCCCAGCACGTCCATCTACAAAGTTCCCGCCATGTCGAAGCAAGCGAAAAAAGCCCTCGAAACCAACGGTTCCTGAAACTTGAGAAACTGCATGTTCGACAGATGATGGCGGCAGATGCTAGGGAAAAATTGGATTCAGACTTGTCGATTCCAACATCAACCGATTTCATCGCTGCGACATACAGGCATCTCGGGTTCAAAGTTCAGAAAGACTTCTTACCGTCTTTGAGTTTCGCTCTGACCTTGTCGAGTTCCTGAAGTCGTTGCAAAACCGCGCGCGGGATCGTGCCGCCAGCCGTGCAGGGCGTATCGAGAGTTACTACGCCGCCTTGGGCATTGACCATGTCAATGCCTCTGATTAGATAGTCCGCCGTGTACTCTTCTTTCGGCTCTGTGCCAGCGCCCCAACCATCGCTGACAGGGAAGAGAAGGTGCCAGATTACCCCTTCGGGTGCTGGATAGTTTTGGGGATTGAGTGTGGTCTTGACCTTCTTTCCCTGATAAATGAATCCATGACCTTCGCCCGCCGTGAAGGTTTGATGGGGACACAGCTTGCCGTCCGTGCAGAGTGCGGCTCCGGGATAAGCGCCGGCATTGAACGCCAATTCAGCTTGGGGGTTTCCCGAACGAACCGCCGCGATCCAGGTATCTATATTGTGGGGTTCGGTCTTTAATTTCTCGTAAGAATGTTTCATCTGGAGCTTGTAGCCGTCGAACCACCAGCCCGCAACAAGTTCTTTGTAACGCATTGACCATTCGCCGCACACATCGCCCCAGTTTTTCAGAAACCTGGAAGTTGGCTCTTGATGTTCACTACGGACAAAGCCTTTGATTTTTCGCGGATGCGACATCGTGTCGACATCGGGGGCAGCGATTTTTCCGTTGATCGTCGGCAGCGTGTCGCCCATTGCTTCAATGACGCGGTAGAGCCTCATCGGAGCTCTGGCCGTCATATAGAGGATCAGTTTGATGTCGCGCCGCTTAAGCTCCTGGCCAATCTCCATGATGAGATCGCGTTTAGAAGTCCAAACACCGTTGTCGACACCAAGCAACTTTTCATAGGCCGTGTTGGGAGCACAGTATTTGCCCCAATGTTGGCCAATTACGAAAATCACGTGACCCGCCCCGGTGCTTTCGACGCTGTCCGCCCATTGGGACGCATTGAAAGAGTCGACGATCTCGTTGTAGCTAGTGGAATCGTGGTTTCTGAAGCACTCGTAATGAAACATCAGCCCATAGCCGCTGTTCTTCAGCCAACGTTCCTCGTCGCCTAGGGCGACCCCGCAGTAAGAAATTAATAGCAGAACCGTAATCAGACGCATCGTTTCTTTACTTTCCGCTCGAGTTGCTTGGGTAAGTTTCCGGCGGTGTCAGATCACATGAGAGTGTACCAATAGGTTGTACCACCCTTCAATAATCCCTCGTTGCCTGACCTGCAGATTTAGGAAAACCGGGGCACCCACAGGTTTACATCCACCCAGCAGGCTAAGAAAAGGGATGACACACACAATGGGGCAATTCTAAGGAGGGAGGTCAGTTCCATTCTTGCAGTCCAACGACAGAACCCACCACGCGGACAGGGGTGGAGAGTTCCAGTCGAGTGATTGAGAGGGTTTAGCGTCCCGATCCGGAAGGATCGATTTCTTCTATTTTCCTCGGGAAACAGCTTTCCAATGCTCGATGCACCGCCACGGCGAGACTAAGCTTGTGGTTCGATAATCCTCTTTTGAATTCGCAACTCCAGTGAGTCCTGTTATGCACCCTTCGGTACGCTTCCGCTCCCTTTTGATGGTAATCGTGCTATCGGCCCCAACGCTCGCACAGGACAAGCAAGCCGAGGCAACAAAAACAGTCGACGGCAAGGCCGCCAAGGAAGAGAAGACGGAACCTGCCTCACCGCCCAAGAAGAAACAAGCGGACAAGAAGGAGACAAAGAAGCCAACCGCGGCAGCAAAGAAAGAAGCCCCCCAACCGAAGATCGGCGTTCGCCAGATCAAGATCAGCGGCGACTACGTCGACTTGGTTCAGCCAGCAGGACTTGACCCCCTTGCGTTGCTGGGCGGAGGCCCTGGCGCGACCCGTTCCTTTTTTAGGCTGACGCGGTTTCTCGGCAGTTTCTCGGAAGACGATGACTTCGACCACTTGGTCGTGGACTTGTCCTCGGGGTTCTCCATGAATTCGGCTCAACTGGATGAGCTTTCACGTCACTTCAAGAAGGTCACGGATGCCGGCAAAAAGACGCATGCATGGTTGGAATCGGCAAGCCGCGAGGCGCTCGAAATCGCATCCATGTGCGACACCGTCTACATGGCCGACTTCGGGGAGGTCGACATCCCATCCGTTTCCATGCAATCGATGTTTTATCGCGACGCGATGGATTTAGTCGGCATCAAAGCATCCGTGGTTCGCGCCGGCGACTTCAAGGGCGCGGTGGAGCCATATTTGAACGCACGGATGAGCGATCACTTGCGTCAACACTATTTGGACATGCTGAGGAGCATCAACGATGCGGCGGTGGATCGCATCGCGAAAGGCCGTGGGCTCAAGACGGCCGACGTGCGAGAACTGCAATCTCAGCGGATGTGGCTCGCAAAGGAAGCCCTTGCCAAAGGGCTTGTCGACAAACTGGCACCCTACGGAGCGATGCAAAAAGCGATCGGCGACGACATTGGTGAGAACCTGAACTGGGTCACCCCCAAGAAAGCAGCGAAGAAGGACGTTTCGTTCTTTCAACTGATGGGTGAACTCATGGCCGGTAACAACTCAAATGGTTCGGTCCAAGACAACACGATCGTCGTGCTGCACCTGAGCGGTGCGATCGTTGATGAAGGAGGCGCCGGTTCGATCGCTGCGGGACCGACCGTGGAACGAATCCAAAAACTGACGGACGAGGACCGGGTGAAAGGCGTTGTCGTCCGAGTCAACTCGCCAGGCGGAAGCGCGACGGCCAGTGAAGCGATCCGCCAGGCATTGAAGAAGCTTGCCGAAAAGAAACCGACCGTCATTTCTATGGGAGACGTCGCCGCTTCCGGTGGATATTGGATCAGTTGCATCGGGACGCCGATCTACGCCGAACGGGGCACAGTCACCGGATCGATTGGCGTCTTCGCGATGAAATTGAGCGGCGGAGCTTTGATGCGACGCATTGGTCTGCATACCGAAAACATTCAGCTCGACGAATCCGCGAGCCTGTTTTCACTCGACCGAGGGTTCACGGAAGATGAAACCAAGGCGATACAAAAGTCGATCGATTCGGTTTATGGACGATTTCTCAAGCTTGTCAGTGGGGCCAGAAAGATCCCCGTGGAAAAACTTCGCACGCTTGCCGGTGGCCGGGTTTGGTCCGGAAGCCAAGCGATCCGGAAAAAGCTGGTGGATCAAATCGGCGGGGTCGACGACTGCATTCGGCACATCGCCAAGAAGGCAGAGCTTGGGGATGAATACAAGGTGACCCATCGACCGATCACCAAATCAGGCTTGGATCTCAGCAGCTTGTTGGGAAGTGAGGACGAGGACATCATCTCGATCGGTCGTCTCGGGGGAAGACTGCTCCAGACGAATTCAATGACCCTTCGACTTCTGAGAAAGCAAGGTCTCAACACGGATACCTTGCAGTTGCTGATCAATGATTCTCTCGAAACGCATCAGAAACCAACCGCTTGGCTGATGGGCCCTTCAAGTCTCTCGATCCGCTGACGATTCCCCACACCGTCCGTCGCGTATTCGGTGCGGAGCTTGTCATGACGACGCCCTCGAAAACGGTCCCTGACCCTTTTTAATTACTTGACCCTTTTTATTTACTGACCCTTTTTATTTATCTGGGTTGAGGCCACTCGGCCTCTCGCCTGCTAAAATTCACCGCAGAATTCTTTGACGAGCAAAAACTCGGAGGTACTTCATGAGGCTCTGCCTATTAAGCCTGGTGGTTCTACTCGGATTCAGTGGGTGTTCCGACAATGCACCAAATCGGGATGAGGAACGCCAGCCCCGTTTTTCCTATGTCGACGTAGCACTGATCGAAGAAGATGCAAGAATTCATGGAGAGATTACTGATGCTCAAATCGAAAATCTCGTCACGTATATCGGCGCCTTGAATCTGGAAGGTCTCACTGAGCTACCGGTTGGGCAGGCAGAAAAACTCTGCCGTCACAAGTGTGGCCTCAGTCTCGGGCTGACCACGCTAACAGATCCCTTGGCGGAATCCCTCAGCGGCTATCAGGGGATTTTCCTGGGCATGCGGAACCTAAGGGAACTGACCGACAACCAGGCACGGAGTCTGGCGGAGTACCGCGGCATGGTGAACTTTGGCGACAATCCGCACATTTTTGCCAAGCTGGTCAGTTTTCAGGGGGTGCCCGAGCTAAAAGCGATCCACGAGACGGTCAGAAAGACTGGCCGCCTGACGGACCCCCAGGCAGAATCGCTCATCCAACTTGCGCCCATTTCCTGCCTTTACCTCACGGACCTCGTTTCACTGACGGACCGACAGGCAGAGATCCTGGGCAGCTACAAGGGGGGCTCCCTGTTCCTTGACGGCTTGAATGAGTTCACCGACGATCAGGCGGAAAATCTCGCCGCTTATGAAGGCAATCTTTATCTGAAGAACGAGGGACTCTACCAAAAGGTAGACGACATCAACTTCAACAAGGACTAACCGGTCCCGATGCGAATCAGTTGGGTAAGTTGAACCAGTTTTATCAACAGGCGTTCACGTTGCTCAGCTCATTGGAGGCCCAGAAGACATTGGCGTTTGAACGCTCTAAAAACGCTCGCTGGCACTTTTTGTTTTTCAGCCTGCTTGGCGACCGCCTTGTTTGCGGTCACTGGGCCCGCGGATTTCGACTTTCCTAGATAGGTGGTCAAGCTTCTTTGCCTTGCTTGGTCGCGTTCATCAACAGTCGTTCACCCGATCATCACTGTAAGTGGGATAGAGAGCCTTTACGGTCAACCCATGCGGGGTACAGAAAAGAACGCGTCTCTATTGGAATCCATGACCTCGTAGGTATACCGCGATGGAAAATCTTTACGACGGCGTGCTGCTAATAGATCCGGCCCGAAAGCACTGGCCGCGCAGATCCGCGACTTGAAGATCGAAAATGAAACCCTACGGTCGAAACTGACCCAGCGGGTTCCGGTGATGGTTCAGAAGAAGGGTCGGCTCGGCAAGTTTGGAGCAGAGCTCGGTACGGCCATTGGAGAGTTCGTTTCGAACATTGCTCCAAACACACTGAGTTGATGAATCCGAGAAGTCAGTCGCGTGATGAAAAAAATCAATTCGCGTGATCGCTCAGACACCACGGCGTAGAAAGCTTAGCACCGTCTTTTTTCCAAGCTGAATCTCTCACTCAACTTGGTGCAAAGAACTGGAGGGTGGTCAGTGGTTCTGACGCAAATCGGACTTCCCCAATTGGCATTGCGAGCAAACTTTCGCCCTGTTTTGGCCGCAACTCGAATGCCTGATCGCATTAGGCGATGCATTGAGCCGTATCCGTTTCACTGAATATGGAGTGACGCGTCGTTCACGAGCAAAAAGAGCCGATGATGAATCCGACCGAAAGTAGACAATCGACTGTTCAGGCTGGAAAATAATGCTGCCTTGATGATAGATGCGTATTGCAATTTTCGTACGTGTTCAGGTCCGTCCCTAGCATCGAACGCTTCTTTCCCAAGCACTGACAATCGAAAACAGACTGCATGGCCAATCCTGTGAGCGATCGAGGCTTGCCGCGGTTCCGCTGAAAAGGGCGACCGAGACAGTGAGGACATCGACGCGCCACTGACCTCAACCGAGGTGCGAGAGCGGCACTGCTAGAAAGTCGACTTTCTAGCAGTGATTAACGCTCAGCTAAGTGTTTTGACCCCACGAATAGCGGCGTCGATCAGGACTGCCATTCGTAGAGTACGACTCGCAGTCTAACGTGAGCATAAGTATAGTTAGCGAGCACAAGACTTATACTCGCTATTTCGGATGGTCCATGAAGACATTGCTGTACCGTGCAATGAGTCCGGTCGTCGCGATATTCTTGGCAACGCGTTTTTTGGTTCGTGGGATCACTTTCATTGTTACTCCGATTCTGGCTGTGCTTGCGTTGTTTGCCTTCGGGATTTCGTGGCTGCTATTTCAATGCTGGCGATTAACCAAACCGCCAACAAATGCTTTAACGCTTTCCAAAGCGGAGGAAACATCGGCATACGAGTGGAAAGACTGGAGACGTTGCATGATCGAAGCGGGATTTGATACGTCCACCGCCTTTATTTGAATGGCTATCACTGGCAATTTCATTTTTGAGCCTGCTGTCATTGGTCGTGTTTTACAACTCGTTAGTAACCCGTGGCTTTTTTATTCTATTTTGGGAGCTTGCCTTGATTCCATTCTTGATTCGCTTTCGGGCCCACTGGCGGAACGAGGCAGCTCCATCGGGCACAGTAGGGGAAAGCGAGACGCTAGTCTGAATCGATTTTTTTCAACGCCGGGCACAACAGCGTCGGTCGGGGCGGTAATTAGTTAGGCACGATTCGCGGCGAAGCTGTCGTCACTTTGTATTCCCGGCAAGGACTTTTATTCAGGTCCACGCGACTCGCCACAATCACGGGCGAGACACATTGAATTCGTTCAAGAGTACAACGCCAAAAGCAAGGTTGCCCCCGACAAGCCAGCTGTCCAAAAATATCAGGCGATCACTGTGCGGACCGCGTGGAGTCTAAATATTGAAACGAACATTTCGGCCGGTGGAATCTAAAATTTGCGAGTTTGGATGAGATTCGATTCTGACTCGATATTGAGCGGAGCTGTTTGTTATCTCCTGCGTGGTGCTGTGATATTGCCTCCGTTTTTAGCCAGCGCGCTCTGCCTGAACACAATCTCGACCGGGAATCCGGCTGCAATCGATTACGCAAGCTCGCAATTCATAGGCCAGAGTGCTCATTCGACTTTTTGACGCCACAGCTCTGAGGTGGTAGATTACGATTAAATATCGTATTGACGTACACGTGAAGGGTGAGACTCGCTACCCTGCATGGACATTAGGACACAGATATCCAGTACCTAGAGTCCACGTGAAGGATGAGACTCGCTACCCTGACGGTGACTTTCCGCGATATTTTTGCAAGAGTCAGCAGACGTCTGGAGTGATGATCCCGAGTAGATTGTCGGCACTTCCCCAAAAGACGTGATTGGATCATTTGCTTTGTAACCAGGATTTTGCGTGTGAAACTCTCCTCTTCATATTTTCCTTGGTGCCTTCTCCTTGTAGGAGGGCTAATCGGTTGCGAATCAAAAACCGCTGAGAGCATTTCAACTCCCTCAGAGGAAGGTCCGCAGGTTGATGAAAGGCCGGTTTACAAGATCGGTGTGGTTCCACAATGGGGAGCGGACCGATTGTTTGAAATCTGGCAGCCTCTCGTCGCCTATTTGTCCGATGAGACAGGATTGATCCTGAAACTTGAGCCGACGTTTTCGATTCCAAATTTTGAAAAGAGTTTTGCCGAAGGTGAATACGATTTTGCTTACATGAATCCATACCACTTCCTGCGTGCTTCTAAACAGCAAAACTATATGCCTCTCGTTCGAGATCACAACAAGCAACTGACGGGAATTCTTGTGGCGGCAGTTGATTCGGACATTAAGACCGTCGAAGAATTAGAGGGTCAACGAGTTGATTTTCCTTCGCCGAACGCGTTAGGTGCCTCGCTGTACATGAGGACCCTTTTAGCGAGAGAGTTCAACATTAAATGCGAACCGAAATTCGTGCAAACACATGAGTCGGTTTACCGAAATGTGATATCGCGCAAAGCAGTCGCCGGTGGAGGCGTGCGTAGAACTCTGGCGGCGCAGGCTCCTGAACTGCAGAAAAAATTGCGGGTGATTTATGAAACGCCGGGCGTGGCTCCACATCCACTTGCTTATCACCCCAGAGTCCCAGAGGAAGTTGTCGCTAAAGTCAAAGCGGCAGTTATCGAAATGGCTAAGTCTGAAGAAGGTAAGAAGCTGCTTGCTGGAATCCCGATGACAAATCCTGGTCCTGCGACAAAAGAAGATTACCAGCCTCTAGACGATTTGAAATTGGATGAATTTTACCAGGCACCCGAATAGGCATAGGCTAAAGGGTTATGAAACAGTCCCGTTTCATTGACAAGCTGGGTTTTCGAATTTTAGCGATTCTCGGTGCGTTCGCGGTGGTGGTTACAATCTTCCATTTAGGATACTGGTTGCCCCAGCTCGAGAAACAATCGCGAGAATCGGTCAAAGCCGACCTTGATTTGCAGATGGATGCGCTGTCTGATGCCGTTGCTCCGATGCTCTGGAGCAACCACAGTATCGAGCTTGAAAACCTGCTGGACAGGGCGACCACCCGCAATGCTAAAACATGGATGCAAGTCAAGGTGTCGTACGCTGATGGCTTGCCTGCCTATCGTCTAAACACAAAGGATACCGAAGATGTTCCTGAAGCTTTGACGGAGGACAATCCTTATGAATTCAAGAGGAAGCGAGCGGTTGATTTTAACACCGAGAGTGTCGGCGAGCTTGTCATCGTGTTCAATGCGAAATCGATTTTGGAAAAACATCGAAAAAACTGGGTTGTGTATGGGGAACTTCAGCTTGTGGTCGCTCTGACACTAGCCTGCTTGACAGCTTGGTTCCTCGACAAGAGCGTCCGGCGACCCTTGTCCCTTTTGGCGAGTGCATCCCGGTCGTTGGCTGAAGGAGATTATTTTGCGGCACTGCCTAAACCAACGCGAGATGAAGTCGGGCAACTTACCATTGGCTTCGATCAGATGCGCCGCGATTTAAAGATTCGTCTTGCAGAGTTGGAGCAGGCGAAAGATGAGGCTGAAAAGGCAAACGATGCAAAGAGCCATTTCCTTGCGACGATGAGCCACGAGATCCGTACCCCGATGAATTCGATTATTGGCATGGGGACTCTGCTTGTTGATACTTCATTGGATTCAACTCAAAGAGAGTATATCTCTGTCTTAACTGACTCAGCACAGTCTCTGATGGTGATCATCGACGACGTTCTCGACTTGTCAAAAATTGAAGCTGGCAAGCTGGTGTTTGAAGAAGTTGAATTTGACCTTCGAGAACTGATCGGCAACACGATGAAGTCCATCAGTTTTCGTTCTCGAAGCCCCCATGTTGAACTGGCATACTGCCTTGATCCCCGAATCCCTAAAATTTTCCGAGGGGATCCAACCCGGTTACGACAAGTTCTAGTTAATCTCTTGAGCAATGCACTTAAATTCACCAAGGAGGGTGAGGTGGTCTTGGAAGCGACCGTTGAAGCCGAAACGGATCGAGACATTTGCCTCGGCATCAAGGTTCGTGACACGGGGATAGGCATTAAACCTGACCGGTTAAAGATGATTTTCAACCCGTTTGAGCAAGAGGATAGTTCCACGACTCGTCAATACGGTGGAACAGGCCTAGGGTTGGCGATCACCACAGGGATTCTTCGTGTTGTCGGCGGAAAACTATCGGCGGAAAGTGAAGTCGGTCGTGGTTCGACTTTTCAATTTCGCTGGAAGTTTCCGAAGCTTGCAGCGCCCGCAGCGTCGGATGAGAACAGCCTCGACCTGCAATTCAATTCAGCCGTTATCATCGACGACCACGAGGCGACTTCCAAGTATCTCTCCGAGTCAATCGAGTGCTTCGGCTTGGCTGCTCACGCGTTTAGTAGTGGGCGAGCGGCCGAAGCATTCCTTGCCGATGAATCGAATCATCCCCGAGGAGCAGTAGCCTTTTTTGTCGATAGTGGCCTTGCGAGCCCCTCAGCGGCTAAGCTTATTGATCAAATAAAAAGAGAAGATGCATTTAAGGAATCTCCAGTTTTTATCCTTGCAGCTAGCCCAGTAGAAATCTCGGAGAATAAGCTTGCCCAAGGTGACGGGTACATTCTTAAACCAGCCAAAGAATCTGAGCTGATTTCAGCCCTGCGAACCGGTGCAGAATACAGGACAGGAGTTGAGTTGACTCAGGGAAGTGGTGCAGACAGGGAACGTTCGAATGTAACAAAAGCGAAGGTTCCACTTCTCGTGCTTATCGTTGACGATGTCGCATCAAATCGATTACTGGCATCGCGACTCATAGCTAAACTGGGGCATCATGTTTTGATCGCGAAAAACGGAGAGGATGCGATCGCATGTTGGAAAAAGGAGTCACCGGATGTGATCCTGATGGATATTCAAATGCCCGTTCTAGATGGAATCACTGCGACGCAGAAAATTCGAGAACTGGAAGCGGATCAACACAAGCATGTGAGGATTATCGCTTCCACGGCAGGAGCCTTTAAGGCAGACCGGAGCCGTTGTCTTGAAGCAGGCATGGATGACTACCTCGCCAAGCCCATTAAGCTACAGGAATTCAATCGACTGCTAGGCGAAATTCCTGAGTCGCTCGTTGAACTTTCGGCGCAGAAACCGGATGATAGAGGATCGCAAAGCGACGTGATTAACTGGAAAGAGGCTTGGGACATCGCGTGTGGCGATCACGATATTATGGTGGCGACCGTAAAGACGACGGCGACTGAGTTAAGTTCGATGCTGAAGAAAATCATGGAGATTTTTGCGGACCCAGACCAGGCGGCTACGGCTGATGTTGCTAAGTATCTTCATTCGATGAAGGGAGGGCTTCAATTAGTTGGAGCATACTCCAGTATTGAAGTCATCGGACAAATGGATGCGAACCTTGCTGGCGGTAATGTCAAAGGGATAGTCGCACTCTCAGGAAGGCTGGAGTCGATAGTTCAACAAGTCTTGAGAGAATTAGAAGCCTACCTCAAGTCTGCCGCAGGTTGAATCTGGAACACCGTTTCTTTCTTGCGCGTCCAGCCAAGCATGTGTACCCTTCGCTTTCGCAAGTGCCGAGCAACGTCAGATGGGTGCAGGGAACAGTTGTTTTTCACAAACGTCCTGGGCGGGATGCCGTGGGGTCGAAAATATCGAGCTAGTATGTTGGTCGGTGAAAGCCGAAGTGCCCCCAGCAGTTGAAATTCGATTTTGGGTCGAGACCGGATTTCAATTGGACGCTGGCAGTAACAAAACTGGCGAAATCGGGTACGTCACACAGCAGTGATGGAACGACCGAAGCAAGCTCGTTTGCCCTTGCCTGTGATGAGACTTGCGCTGAGCCAATATCCTTTCTCTGATCGCCAACAAATCGTTCGAACTCACCGGGCGAGATCGACGCCCAAGGGTAAAGGCACCGAATTCCAAGGACATCCTTGGAGTTGTCTGTGGATTACTCAGTAGCAACCCCACTTGGCAAGGAGATCATCCTAAACGTAGATTTCTTCGATGGTTGCTGGCGTCGCACACCTCGGCAACCAAGGACTTTTTACGACCGAAGTGTTCACCACGGAACTGAGAGACATGACCGGATTACACCCATTGAGATGTGGCTTTCTGTGCCTCATCCCTACTTTTCACTGAGTCGCTGCAAGTGCGGAACACAAGCCAAACATCCTCGTGATTTGGAGTGATGACATTGGGCAGTTCATTATAAGTGCTTACGACCGCGGCATGATGGGATATCGCACACCTAATATTGATCGGATCGCACAATAGGGCGCGTTGTTCACCGATTGGTATGGCCAGCAACGCACACTCATCAAAGAATCGCGCCATTGCAAGTGAGAAACTCTTGACCGGAATCACTGCCCGGAAAGGACTTCCTGAATGCCTCAAAAACTCACACCGTGTATGCGATCATCGCCAGACTGCGTAAAGCCGATGTGGAACTGGTGGGGGCAAGCAGATGCCGGAGGCTTGCGAGTTACTCGCACTCAGGCACCCTACTCAACGACGGTTTAGGGGTTCAAGCACAGGCGAGGAAAGGGCCCTTCGGGCCACGACGGAGCAAGCCAAAACCACTTCGGTTGAGTCTAAAACTCGGCCTGAAATTGCGAGCGGAATAAGACCCCGCTATCACCAACCGAGATGTCAGCAGCTCGATTCTGCAACGGGCTTCTGTTTAAACGCGTAACGTCAAACGTAAACTTTAACGTCGGCTTTGAGAGGGGGTACCAATTAAACCCACCAGCGAACTCTGAACCATTGCCAAAATCGCCATCGACGTATGAATAGCGAAAATTCACATCGAAAGTGCGATCGATCAGAAACTTGCCACCCTCCACATAGAATCCATGCTGGAAGACGCTATTGACTGGGAGAGGTCCATCCCCTCGAAGATTCTCAATCCACCGGAAAAAAACCTCTGAATTTGCACTCCATCCGCGATGCTTCCACGCAATATCTACGCCGTAGAACCACAGATCAAACTCTGACACGGTAACATTCGCTGCCAACGCACCGGTTTCATTCAATCGAGTTCCATCGGCAAGACGAAGAAAATCGCTCTCATCCAACGGAATCGATAACTGGTTACTGGTTTGAGGTGAATAGACGAAGGAGTGCCCAAGTTGCCAAAGCGGGTTGCAGGTGCAATCGAAATCCACAAGCTGTGAACCAAATTTTCCAGCTGGCTCTATGTAGCTGGTCGCCGCAAAAGTAAAGCGATCGTCAGCCACGGCGGGTGGTAGGTTTGCTGTTCGGTAACCATTTCCTACCATCACTTCGTAGTGGCAACTATCTCCTATATTTCCTAAGCCAAAGATACCAACCGTTCTGCCAGGACGGAAAAAATCATCCGCCATGGGGCGGTCTGACAAGCGTGTTCTTCGTGCTCCCAGGAGCCATTGCCGACTTGCAGGTACTTTTCGCTTTCCGAGCTGAATGCGGAAGTCATTAGATACCTGCCAAGACCACCAGTAATCAAAAAAATCTACCGTATGAGCCCCGTCAGTATCGCCATCTAATTGCAAAAAGTAGGTCAGCCTTGGGTCGATCGCAAATCCACGAAAAGTTAATCGGGCACGTTCAATATCAAATGCGTTGCGGTTCAGTACCGGTCTGGAATTCCCAGCATTGTCGGTCCACGAGTCAACCGACCTCGTAAAAGCATGATGACGGAATTGGATCCAACTATTTATTTTTAGCTCAAACGGTGTTTTCCTCTTATTGTATGGCTCGATCACAAACCCACGCTGATACAGCGATCGAAATCCGGTTGGTTCAGTCATAACCTCAACAGCAGCATTACGTTGAGTCATCACTGGCGAAAACCGAGCGAGCTCTGCTGTAAGTTGCGACTTCTTGCCGTCGATTTCTCGCTCTTCTGCTATCAACCCCGATAGCATCTGGATCTTGAGGCAGTCGAGTTCCTGCTTCAGCAACCGGATTTCTGCGTCTTGTGCATCCAAGACCTGTGCCAGTCCCACTTCGCCAATGACTGGCGGGCCGATTGCCATCACGACAGGAAACACACCCCAAAAGACGCACGCAGACAGTAGAAGTATTCGAAAAGCCATTGGAAGTTCACTCAATCCGATAAAAAAGTCACGAATGCCGAGATTATCCATCAGCTAACATGGGAAAGGCACCCTTTCCCAGCTTTGATGCATTCCGTCGCAAATATCCGCATCATGCCGGCTTTACCTTTATCGACGAAAATTCACACCACAACTCAAAAATTTTCGCATGGCAACGCGTCTCTTGTGAATTACAAGCCTATGCACATGTGATCCCGCGATGCTTTACGCAAATTTCGATCTAAAAAAACAAAAAAAAAACTTTCCCCAAAGCCTTTTCATTAAGAATTAGCGCAGTCAATCTGACACGGTGGATGTTTTATGTTCGTACTGAGACGATTCATTTGAGCACGGCAGCGACCATGTTGAGCTGCTCCGCGTTCCGAATCAACGACGAGTGAAAAAACGGAACTACATCTGGCCGAACTCGCCTGTCAGATGAACCGAAATGGCTTGGTGCCAGGATGAGCAAAATGCGGCAGGGCGGATACTTGCTGTAGGTCAGGCGTCAAGCTTCGATCATTTCTTGACATTGCCAACTTTTTGCATTGCCAGCCGATAATGACAAAAGTTTCACGAGTTCCACATTTCTGGCGCAAGCCCCAGAGGTGTTTTCTATCCAGTGCTGAGTTGCCGTCCTACAGAACTTTGCAGCAACCTCCTCCCTTCAAATGGCACCCTTGTGAGTGAGACAACCTGACCGGGCTCACTTCACGCAAAAGTCTTCCAACATGCCCCAGAAACGTCATGTCGTGGATCAGAACGTTGCCCAGTTACGTAAAGCCGATGTGGAATTGGTAAGTGAAAAAGAAAAAAGGGCAAAAAAAGGGGGACAGGCATCGTTTGCTCAGCAAGCATTTAGCAGTGGCAAAAAGTGCCTGTCCCCTTTTTTCTCGTCCCCTTTTTTCTCGTTTCCGAAATCACCGCTCAGAAAGACGGGAGAGCTACCTTAACGCTCCCTGACTCAGATTTCCCGTCGACTGCGGATTTACCTGACCAGACGAACGATCTCCAGAAATATTCGGGTTCGCGATACTGTGTTCTGCTGTCAAACACCGAATCGTCTCATCCAGTGTGAACCCATCACTCATGAGAACCAGCCCCAAGATCGCCTCATCCTCATCAAAACCAAAACCCCGAAGCGTCATGTAGACACACTCGACTTCGGTATAACTGCTGGATCGATCAAGGTCGCTTTGCAGTAGTTCCATCCAAAGCATTTCGGCGGTAACATCACCGAGTTTCTGAAAGGTTCCCGCGCGGGTTGATGTCCATGCTGAAAAACTGAAGGCAGTCATAACAACTGCGGCAGCAAGGGTGATTTTAGTTTTCATAATGATGACCTTTGTAATCGGCGTTTCCTGAATTTGTTCGAGACACAACGTCTTGAGCACAACCAGTTCAACGAAAGCTTGCTGGGTTTCCTCACAAGTATTTTTGCAAAACTCTGGGATGGCAACAGGAACGAATCGCATTACGACGTTCAACATTAAGAACGTCAAAGAGCAAATCAAAAAGGACCAAGATTGGGGTTAACGGGATAATTGTTCAGAAACACGAGTGATTGTCAGCACGTGCAAGAGAATCGTTTTTATTCGTTGGTAATGAAAGCGTTGGATGCAATGCGTTTTCACAAATTTACAGCCTTCAGTCTGGAAGCGTGTTGAGCGAACCGCTGCTTGCAATCAAGGCAAAATACCTAATGAGGATCGAAGCAGAATCGGTATTCGGAATCGTCCGCGATGGCGCGGAGTTTGATCATGCGATCGTTGCAATAGTTGTGGTCCGTGATGCCGGAATAGTGAAGTAGGCCCGATCAAAATTGGTTTAGACGAACCGCTGCCCGGTGACATTAAAGAAGCTGAAACGGCTAGCTTCAAAGTCGGCCGAATTGACGTCATCGAATCAATCGTGACCACTGGAAAAATTTGGACTTCCCAGCAACCGTTCGACGCGAGAGCTCTCACTGAAAAGTGTAGAATGATGAAACGGCCAGCTCGGCTGAGTATGATGACCAGATGGAAAGAAACGGAAGAAGTCCAACAATGAAAGCCACCATGCATGCACGCGTCTGGATCCAAGTCGTTCTTTTTCTTCAGTTAACGTCATGCGGTGTCTTATCGCAAGCCGGCGACTGGCCGATGTGGCGGTATGATGCAGCGCGATCAAATGCTTCGCCAGATTCGTTGCCAAACGATCTGCATCTGCAATGGGTCCGAAAACTACCCACGCCGCGAGCCGCTTGGCCGGCGTCGCAAACGAAGCTTCAGTTTGACGCCATTTGCCATCCGATTATCGTTGGCAAGCTGATGATTGTCGGTTCGACAACGAACGATTCCCTCACGGCGTTCGACACCGAGACAGGAGCCGAAGTCTGGCGATTCTACACCGACGGTCCTATTCGCTTCGCGCCCGCCGCACATCGTGACAACGTCTACGCCGCGAGCGACGACGGCAACCTGTATTGCCTCGAAGCCGCCACCGGCAAGCTGATTCGGAAGATCGCTGGCGGTCCCTACGAACGTCGCATCATCGGGAACGATCGAGTCATTTCGACTTGGCCCATTCGCGGCGGTCCGGTCATTGCTGACGATACCGTTTACTTCACCGCCAGTATTTGGCCATTCATGGGCATTTTCATTCATGCCATCGATGCGGAGACTGGCGATTCGGTTTGGGTGAATAGCGAAACGGGATCGCGTTGGGTGACGCATCCTCACGGCGCGCCGTCGTTTGGCTCAATCGTGCCGCAAGGCTATCTCGCGGTGACGGGCGATCAACTGCTTGTTCCCGGAGGCCGCTCGCTACCGGGCATATTCGACCGCAAGACCGGCGAGATGCAACGATTTGAATTTGGCGGTAAAGGCAATGGCGGCTGGAGTGTGATTGCGAACAAGGACATGTATGTTGTCCACAACGAAGTCTTTACGATGTCCACCGGCAAGTCAGTCGGCTCTGTACCGACTTCGGTTCTCACAGACGATCTGTTGCTTGGAACATCGACGGCACATCAGATCGAGAATGCGATCAAGGTTGTTGAGACGGTCGATCGCAAAGGCAAGAAGATCGAAAAGCTGCAGTTCAAGCCGAAGGAATCGTTCCCAGTCTGCAGTCCTGATTTATCCGTGTTCATTGTCGCGGGGAAAAAAGCCTTTAGCGGCCGCAATGGCCTGATTGCGAGTTTCGATATCGAGACCGCGGCAAACAGCAAAAAGGTCGCACCGCCAAGCTGGTCAACTGAGATCGATGGCAAACCGGTTGCGATGCTGGCTGGCGACGACAAACTGTTCGTCGTGACCGAGGACTCGAAAATCATTTGCTTTGGCGCGAGAGACGGATCACCGACGCAGCACGACCTTCCGCTCACGAAGCCCGAGACGCGACCGCGTTCAGACTTCGCAGAAGCCATTCTTGCAGACGGGAGGGCCGCGCCGGGCTACGCGGTCGCGCTCGGCATTGGCTCAGGCGACTTGATCGACGAAGTCCTCGCGACCAGCGAGTTGCACATCATCGCGATTGACCCTGACGAATCGAAGGTCAAGCAAATGAGACGCAAAATGAGTGATCGCGGCGTCTACGGAACTCGCATCGTTGCACACGTGGGTGATCCAGCATCGTTCGATCTCCCCCCTTATCTGGCCAATGTGATATTCAGCGACGCGTTTCAGGATACCGCCCTCCCCACAATCGCGCGACTCGGGCGCCACATCTTCGAGTCGCTGCGGCCCTACGGCGGGACGTTCTGCCTGCAGCTCTCCGATGCGCAGCACAAGGCACTCGAAAACGTGATCGATGAGGGCAAGTTCGCCAATGCCCAACTCAGCCGCGAGGGAGAGTTCTCGCTACTTCGTCGAGTCGGTTCACTTCCGGGAGCAGGAACCTGGACGCATCAATATGCCGATGCTGCCAATAGCGTCGTGTCGCAAGACTCGCTGGTGAAAGCGCCGCTTGGCTTGCTCTGGTTCGGCGGGCCGCCCAACGATAAAGTCCTACCGCGCCACGGGCACGGACCCTCGCCACAGGTCGCCGGAGGGCGACTGGTCATTGAGGGTGCAGACATGCTTCGCTCGGTCGATGTCTACACCGGCCGCGTGTTTTGGGAACGTGATCTGCCCGGGCTGGGAGAGTACTACGACACCACGAGCCACTTTCCTGGCGCGGGGGAAATCGGCAGCAACTACGTCACATTGCCTGATTCAATTTACGTTGTCTATCGCAAAGAGCTGCTGCAGCTCGACGCAGGGACGGGCAAGACAATGCGGCGATTTGCTTTCGAGCAGGACAGCGACTCGCCGCCGGCGAGCTGGGGATTCTTGGCGGCCGAGGGCGAATTTCTCGTTGCAACTTCAAGCCCCGTTAAAATCCGTGGTGAAGAAACAGCGGCGAAAAAACCGAAGAAGCCTGACGAGAAAACATCAAAGATACCCGACGACATGACTCCTGTGATCGAGTCGGGCGACGAGTGGACATACTTGGCAGGTCGAGACCCGGCGAAAAATTGGACCGCAGTTGATTTCAAACCAGGCGATGGCTGGAACACCGGCATCACGGGCTTTGGCTACGGCGACGACGATGATCGCACCAAATTGACCGGAATGAAAGGCAAGTACTCGCGAGTATATGCGCGGCGGGAATTCGCGAGCAGCGATCTTGAAAATGCACGAAAGGTGGTGCTGGCCGTCAACTATGACGACGCCTTTATCGCCTATTTGAACGGCACTGAGATCGTCCGCAAAGGCATCAAGGACGGAAACGGTCCTGGCGCGTCGGGCATCGCTGGCCATGAAGCGAATGGTTTTGAATCGTTCGAGTTGAAAAATGTCGCCAAGCTGCTGAAGACCGGCAATAACGTCTTGGCCATCGAAGGTCATAACGCCAAGTCAGCGAGCAGCGATTTCACACTCGATCCCGTTCTGTTGGTTGATTCGATTGCAAAGAAGCGTTCGCAACCTGATCAGCGGCCTGGCGGCGGTCGCTTGGTGGACGTGCTGTCTGCGGCAGACTACGCCTCATCTAGCCGGCAGCTTGTGGTCATGAACCGCCACGATGGTCGAGTGCTTTGGCGGCGAGAAGCGGCTTACAGTTTCCGGCACAACGCCATCGTCGTGGCAGGCGATAGGATCTTCTGCATCGACAGCATGTCCGAGCGGCAGCGTCAAACTTTGAGCCGACGCGGCATCAAATCGGGCGATAAGCCGCGACTTTTGGCGCTCGATGCATCGACAGGCAAAGAGCTGTGGTCGACGGACGAGGATGTGTTTGGGACTTTTTTGAATTACTCGCACGATCATGATGTGTTGTTGCAAGCTGGCAGTTCCTATCGTGATCGCGCGAAAGACGAAGCTGACAAGGGTATGGTTGCGTATCGCGCGAGTGACGGCAAAATACTGTGGAAAGATCTTGCAAAGGATTACGACGGGCCATGTTTGCTGCTGCGTGACAAGATCATCACCAACGGCGGCGGAGGCTTCGAACTGGATCTGCTGACCGGGGTAAAGACTGGTTGGAATTACAAACGGATGTACGGTTGCAATACAGCCATTGGCAGCCAGAACCTGTTGACGTTCCGCAGTGGCGCGGCTGGTTTTTGCGATCTTGCTGGTGACAGCGGGACCGGCAACATCGGCGGATTCCGGTCGAGTTGCACAGCGAACTTGATCGTCGCGGACGGGGTGTTGAATGCACCCGACTACACACGAACCTGCTCGTGCGCCTATCAGAACCAATCGTCCCTCGCCTTGATTCACATGCCCAAAGCAGAACAGTGGATGTTCAGCAACCTCTCATCTCCGCCCCCGGAATTCGCCGTGAATCTCGGTGCTCCGGGTGATCGTCGTGGACCAGACGGCATGATGTGGTTTGACGAGCCAAGTGTCGGCGGAAACTCGCCCAAGTTACCGGTTAGAATCGAAGGCAAGTCACTTCGCTCAGTCCGACATCACATGTCAAGAATCGCAGACGGCGACGAAGCGTTCTCTTGGGTAGCGTCTTCGGCGGTTGTCGGAATCGAGAACCTGAAGCAGCAGGTGCCGCAAGGTAAGCAATTTACAGTCCGCTTACATTTTGCCGAGTTGGAAGGACTTGAGACTGGCGAACGCGTCTTTGATGTTTCGATTCAGGGTACGCATGTACTGAAGAGCTTCGATATCGCGCACCAAGCTGGCGGACCACTTCGCAGTATAGTGAAGGAGTTCACTGGCATTTCGACGGACGGGACAATCGAGTTGTCGTTTGTTGACAGAGTCGGTCAAGCATGCTTGTCGGGCGTTCAGCTCATCGCAGAATAGATGAACTGAAGACTCGCTACTTGCGGAGTTGGGAATCAAATCAAGCGAGGCCGCACTGCATTTGATCGATTATCATTCGCTACCACCTAAGTCACCCAAGGATCGAAAATGGCGTCGGTAATTGGGTCTGGCATAGTTTCCCAAACCACAAAGGGAAAGTGACCTGAAGAAGGCTGTTTCTGCGACTTTTCCAAACGACTTCCTACATAAGTCCCGCGGCTATGGGCGACAGTCGGTCGCGGCTATTTCCGAGTTCCGGTCAGCTCTGGATCGTTGTCGGAACTGCGGTAGGCCCCAGCAGAGTTCAGATCTCTGCGACTAAACGCATGGTTATAGTCCATGAAACGAGGCTCGTCCGCATTGATTTGCCATGTTGACACGCCAGTTTCATCCTGAGACGCCATAGGTCCGGGGAATCAAGTATCGTGTTACGCCTCTTCCGATAATAATAGAACGATGAGCAGTGCTGTGGAGCCCGCAATGCATCAACCTCTGCTAGAAACTACACTTCCCGCCCGCCCGCCCGCCCGCCCGCCCGACCATCTCGCGAAGCAAATAAATGAGCATTGAGTACAGCAAGAACGCTCTTGGAAAACCGACGGTACGTTTTCAATGCCCTGGTTGCCAAACTCGCTTAACAGCACTGCTAGAGGAAGCCGGAAGCGTCGAATCATGCCCAACGTGCGGGCAAGGCTTTCGAGTACCAGGCAAACATAGACTTGCTGAAACTCGCGCCAAGGAAGAGGCAGAAAAACTCGCAAGACAACAAAAGGCCCAACAGATAAAGCATGAAAAAGCTGAGCGAATACTCGCAAAGCGCGCTTCGGACGGAACTGGCACAGATCGCATCAACGAAACGCTGAACAAAGGAAAAAAAGCCTTCGCATCAATTGCGGGACATGCCAAAACCATCGTTGAAAATGCTGTTATCGAAGCACGTCGCGACGTCGATGAAACCGAGCTCATTACGGTGGAGTCCCAATTGATCATCGGGCGATCATCAAAACATGCGGACTGGTTGGTTCCTGACCCCAGTGTTGCGCAAAAGCATGCATCAGTGTCACTCAACGACGGGAAACTGGTACTCAGGGCACTGGGGACTCGCGCCAAAGTTATTCTTAACGAAACACGCATTGCAGCCAAAGAAGATGTTCAACTCGAGCAAGGCGACGTCATCAAAATCGGGCCTGCCGAATTTCGGATTGAGGAACAGGGGTTTCGAGTCATTTCCAAGGGCGACCACGCTCACTTGGTATGCCACAATCTAAGCAAGGAAGTGAACGCCACGGACGGCAGCGGAAAACTAAATATTCTTAACCAAGTTCACCTCGACATTGAGCCCTCAAATTTCGTTGTGCTGCTGGGACCTAGTGGATCTGGAAAATCTACTTTGATGAACGCACTCAGTGGACGATCGCTGGCTACCGGTGGTGAAGTCTTATTGAATCAAGAAGACTTGTATGTCAACTTTGATCGCCTTAAGACGCGGATGGCAAATGTCCCGCAGAAGGACTTGCTGCATAGCAGCCTGTCACTTAAGTCAGCCTTGGGCTATACGGCCAAACTGAGACTCCCCAACGATCTTAGTACCGACGAAAGGAAAAAACTTGTTGAACAAGTGATCCACGAAGTCGAAATGGACGAACGGGCCACATCGTCCATCTCAACCTACAGTGGTGGCCAGATAAAAAGGGCAAGTCTAGCAAATGAACTGCTGCCCAATCCAAGCCTCCTATTCATTGATGAAGCAACATCAGGTTTGGATGAACATAGCGACAAGGAAATCATGTCGATGCTGCGAAATCTTGCCGATTCGGGAAAAACAGTCATTTGCATCACGCATAACCTCGGGAATGTTTTGGAATACGTCCGAACCCTTGTTGTCATGGCCAACGGAGGTTACCTAGCGTTCGTCGGTAGTCCACAGGAAGCGCTGCAATACTTTGACATCGATGATCTTGGCGATCTGTATTTACGGCTGAAAGATCAGAAAGGTGAAGATTGGGCAAAACAGTTTGGGCAAACACGCCGCGGCAATCAAATGAAAGCGAATACGGCTAGAAGATCGGATCGCAACATTGGAATGAAAGTAGAGAGGGAAAAGATTTCTAACCTGCAGCGGATGGGACAGATCACTAAGCACGCGCGTGTGATACTGGGTCGCATCATTGAGCTTCAACGCAAGGACAAAAACTCCTTGCTTGTTGCCATCGCCCAGCCGATCTTTGTGTTCTTTCTCATATGGATGGTATTTGGCAACATTTCGAATGATGCTGCTCAAGATGAATACAAAAACGGGATGGCAATTCTGTTTTTGCTTGGCATTAGCACCTTCTGGTTTGGGTGCAGCAATTCAGCCAAGGAAATTGTTAAAGAACGCGAACTTTACGATCGCGAGCGTAATGCCGGCCTGAGTGCGATTGGGTACCTGACCTCGAAAACCATTTTTCTGTTTGGCTTGACCATGGGTCAGGCAGGATTTTTGTTTGTCGCCACAGTTTTCGCCACCAATCTTGATGGCAATCCAATATTTTATGCGCTATCTCTGATGGCTATCGGAGGATGCGGAGTCGGCTTAGGGCTCACCATCTCAGTTTTTTCTCCCAACACGGATGTTGCCTCAACCGCCGTTCCACTCGCAATCATACCTCAGGTTATTTTGGCTGGCATGCTCAAATCGCTCGATGGCATTTCAGAGGCAGTTGCCTGGTTGATTGCACCAAGTTACTGGTGTTTCGGTAGCTTATGTAGCACGTGGAATGAGAATTGGAATGGGCCGACAATGGATGACATGTTTTGCCAGAAACACTATTGGCTATCCATCTTCATGATCGGGCTATTTACTGCATTTTTTTTCACGGCATGTGCGATCAAATTGCAAGGTATCAAAGTTGCCGAACTCGGCCGAAAAGCCGAACTTGAAAGCTGGTTAAAGAAACAAATCGCTTCACAATTTCAAGAATAGACCATGATCCATTACCACCGCCCCACTTCCGTCCAACGCGGCATCAGCCAAATTCTTCCTGCAGCCATGTTGGTCAATCCGAAACAAACACCACGATCTTCCATTTTTCACTCGTAGTGCTTGTCAGGGGGAACGCGATCACCAACAACTTTTCTGACACTGCATTATCACGCATTCCACCGATTTGCCATGAGCATTCGGCGTATAAACAGCAGACGATCAATGCGAAACTCCTAGACCAAGTCCGCTCAATCACCGGAACAGTGACTTCACACCGCGCCACCAACTAACTTCAGGACACCTCCTTCAGTTGCCATGCTGTTGACAATTGTGGAAACACAAACACATCAACTTCAACCCCAACGCGAACCTGATCCTATCACATGAATACTAAAGAC
>Ga0315321_10000445_pt1 | contig 30282 bp, 21 predicted proteins | sample M180m21515metaG_FD_203464 | JGI IMG/M metagenome (GOLD analysis project Ga0315321, IMG submission 203464) | Ammonia-oxidizing marine archaeal communities from Monterey Bay, California, United States - M1 80m 21515 | ecosystem: Environmental > Aquatic > Marine > Intertidal zone | place: USA...
TCCAGATGCCAGTGAGGAAGAAATCATAAGTGCTGCCAAAAAGGCAAATGCACATGATTTTATTCTTAAACAAGAGGAAGGCTACGACACGCCGGTTTCCGAAATGGGAAGAAGTCTCTCCGGGGGGCAGCGACAACGGATTGCCATTGCGAGAGCGTTTCTGAAGGATGCACCCATTCTCCTTTTGGATGAGGCGACCAGTGCTCTTGATAATGAAAGCGAAGCAATTATTCAGTCGGCTTTAGCGGACTTGGTGAAGGGTCGCACGACCTTGTTAATTGCTCACCGCCTTTCCACTACCAAGATTGCAAGTCGCGTGATCGAGCTCGATCAGGGAGCAATTATTTCGGAGCGGGCGAAGGCCTAGTAGAGAAGATTCTCCGATTCTCCCACAAGCGTTCAGTGAATCCGATTGATTTTTGCCGAGACCATAAGGGCTTCATTCCCCAGATAGAGTTTTTCCTTTGGTAGAGAAGCAGATGGATGGTCAGCTTGAAGTCGCCTGATGAACTTATTCCACCGGCGGATGATTTTACCTTCTTTGATCGAGTTGAAAAAGTTCGGGGCTGTGAAAATGACGCGATCGCCAATTCCGTCTACGATCATGAGTTTGGTCGAGTTTTCGCTGAGATGCTGGAAAACGATGTTGTTGCCGTGGAGGTCACTAATAAGAATGTGGTTTTCTAGGAGGTAGCGTCCCAGCTTGGCGAGATGGGAGTTAAGCTCCTCCGTTTTTTGGGGATAGTTTGCGAGATAGTGATTGAGGGTTTTTGAAGTCTCGCCGTTCTTGTCTTTAATATACTGGTATAGGTGGCCGGGGCCGAGGCTGGTTTGGCAGGTCCCCAGATAATCGCTAATATAGGTTAAATCCGCTTTGTTTTTATAAAGCTTTTGATAATAGGCCTTATCGGCTTTTTGACGTTTTCGTGCCTTTTTGTGAGTGGTCGGAAGTTTGATGCAGATGCCGTTGTCTTCCGGGTGGAGGTAGCAAGTGCAGAAGAGTCCCTTGCCAATGGTCTGGCAGTCAGAGGAAAGGTTGATGAGATTTTGGTTCACTATTGCAATTGCCTCTGATGGAAGAGGGTTTTAAAGCTGAAATTTATCGCTCGGATGCTTGGGGGTCGAGTGGAAAGTGGAGTGGAAGAAACCGGATTGTTTTTTCCTGACTGCTTTGTAATCTCTGCAGCAGAATGAACGGAGGCGTGGAGAAACTTTCAGTAGGGAGGCTCCAAGGAGAGGTGCTTTCCACTTTTAAATCATTCTTTGACGAAGAGTCTCTGGAAGGATTTGGGGTGCGGGTTAGATCTGCTAAGAAGGGAGTTTTGTCCGAGGGAAGGCACCGGGTAGTAGTGCTTGATTTGGAAAAAAATGGGAAGTGTTTGAAGGTGGCGGTGAAGGCCTTTGGCAGGCAGGGGAGTCTGAAGGACCGCTATGACTTCAGGAAGGGAAGTAAGGCTGAACGCTCGTTCAAGGCGGCCACTTTTTTAAAAAGCCGTGGTGTCGGGACGCCTAGACCTATTGCCTATTTCGATTGCTGGGAAGGTTCTCGTCTAGTGGAGAGTTTTTATCTTTCGGATTACCTTGAATCGTTAACCAGCTTCAAGGATTCACTGATTCAGATCTACCAGGAGAGGGCGGATTGTCGATTTTTGGTAGAAAGATTAGGTCATATCGCCTCTGCGATTCGGCGAATGCATGATGTGGGGTTTTGGCATCGGGACCTGGGAAATCAAAACATGGAATTTCAGGTTTCTGGTGACGAGGAGTGGGGGGAGGTTCAGTTTATTGACCTAAATCGGGGGCGAATCAGGGAGGACCTGAGCTTGAAGGAACGAGCACAGGATTTTTCGAGGATACGCCTGCCTTCGGCATTCCTTAATGTGTTGGCGAGAGTTTATTGGGGAGGGAATCCACCCAGAGAATTCACAAAAGAGATGATTTCTCGCCGGAGGGGTTTTGAGTGGTGGGAGCGAAGCCGCAAGTGGCGGCATCCATTTCGCAAACGGTCTCGGGGGGGTGTTGGGAGTTATCCCGAGGTGCAGGATATTTGGATTTGGGACCGGGAATCAGCGCAGGCATCGATCACGATGGAGAGGTATGAGAGGAAGCGATATTATTCTCGCGGGAGGTATTGCAAGGTTGCTTGGGCGGTTTTGAAATCTGCGGGAAAAGTCTGGCGTGAATACCGTAGACAACTTCCGTTGGCCTACCAGAGCCGGATTGATTTGAAGGGGCGATTTGGAGTAGCGCTCGAATCAACCGATCTGGATTTTAATCGCCAGTTTGAATTGTTGGAAGAGTTGGGGAAGGTTCCGGTTCTTTTGCGGTTTTGTCACCATGAGGGAATGTCGTGTTGGAAGGAAGGGGTAACTCAGGTGAAGCGATTAGCGGCTTCTGGACGCGAGGTGATGATTGCGATAGTACAGGACCGTCGCGCCGTCAAGGAACCCGAGTCGTGGGCTGAATTTCTAAACTACGTGATCGGCGAAGCCGGAGACCTAGTGACTGACGTTGAAATCTGTCATGCCGTGAACCGGATGAAGTGGGGTGTCCACGGGCCGAATGATCAGGCTGCCTTGTTGGATCCGGTTGTAAAGTTGCAGGAGAAATTCCCTAAAATCACATTTACGGGGCCTGCTTGTATTGACTTCGAGTATCATTATATTTGTTCAGCTTTGGAAAGTGTTCCGGATGGGCTGCATTACGGAGCCTTGTCGCATCATCTCTATGTAGATCGGAGGGGAGCGCCGGAGAATTTCCAGGGGAAATTTAGTACCCTTGAGAAATGCGGATTACTGCGAGCGATTGCGAAGGTGGCGCCTGCTTGTGATGACCGAGTGATCATCTCGGAGGTGAATTGGCCCCTCGAAGGAACCGGGATTTGGTCCCCGGTGACGGCGACGTATGTGGGTCCTGATGCGCCTGAGCACCCCCTTAGCGTGAGTGAATTCGACTACGGGGTCTATATGTTGAGATATCTTGTGATCTCGGTGTGTTCAGGATTTGTGGATAGGGTTTATTGGTGGCGCCTAGTGGCCCACGGATTTGGATTGATCGATGAGAGGGCCGAAGGCGGGTGGCGTGAGCGGATTGGGTTTACGATGCTTCGTGTCTTTCTAGAGCAGTTGGGGTCGGCGACTTTTGTCGAGAAGTTGGAAATGGAAGACGATGTTTACGCGCTGCGCTTTGAGCGAGGCGACGAGAAAATCATGATGATGTGGTGCAATGGGCGAACTTATTCCGGACCGTGGCCGGTCGATTTCAAGCACGCTCTGAATGCCTCTGGCGAGGTGATTGAGATTGAGAAAGTTGAAGGCTCGCCGGTATATCTCTTTGTTTAGCTTTCCCCAACGTCTCGCTTGATGACTGCGGCGATTTTCCGGGCATGGAGTTCGATGAATTTAAGATTTGAAACTTTGCTGCCTCCGCCTCCGATGCCGCAAAGGTTTATTTTTTAATAGGGGGGATCTCTGAGAAATAGTTCTTTTCGACAGCAAGGGTGATTATTTTTCCCGAGAGTTTTTTGACCCGACCCAATTGAGAATGAGGTGCCAGGAAGAGATCGACTGGAGTCGCTCCACGATTTGAGATTTCGTTGAGTATTTCGCGAAGTGATTGGTCGTTCTGATTAAAGTCCACTTCTTGATGTTCCTGGGTGATCAGGCGATCTGGGTAGGGAAGTTTTTTTTCTTGCTGGGCTAGATTTACGGCTCGGAGTGCGCGCGGGATTTCGAGTTCATCTTTATACTTGTTGAGGAAGGCGACTGGATCCTCCCCCCGGAGGCGCCAGCGGTCTTCGAACCAAAAGACGTCAACAGGTGATCGTCGCCAGTCTTGCTCGATACTATCGGCGCATGCTTGAGCAGAGATTGTTGGGATGTATCGAAAGGAGATTTTCCAACGTGCGATTCCGACGGTCTCGCATGAGAGGCTGGTCAGGAGACCTTTTCCTCGTTTAGCGATGATATGGGGGAGCGGTGAACAGGTGGTGGGGCGCCCAAAAAATAGGCAGGCGGCTCCGCGGTCACCAACCCGTTGGTCCGCCAGGATACCCATAGCTCCACCATCTCTTACAAAGCTCGAGAGGCGATGGGTTGAGGAACGTTTCGCGAAAAGTTTTAGTCCCCGTCGCCTTCTACGTCGTTCGACCAAGGCATTAATTAGAGAATTGTTGAGGGGGCGATAGTGTGTTCCGACTCTAAAATCTCCATCGACTAGGAAGATGGCTTGGGCAAGGAGTTCCCAGTTTCCCATATGTGGAGAGACCATGACAATACCGCCCTCGCGCGTCGTAGCGAAGAAATCGTCGAGCCCTTCAAAGTGGATTCTAGCCAGAATTTTATCATCACTTAAAAAAGGGATTTTGAGCGAAGTTAGGAAGTTCGCTCCGGTTCGTTCGAAAACCTCTGCAGTAAGCTGTGATATTTCAGATTGCGAAATTTCGTCGCCGAATGCGAAGCGAAGGTTGCGGGTGACTTGATACCTGCGAGTTGAGTTGTAGCGATACACGATCCGCCCCGCAAATTCACCAAGTTTGAAGACGGTCTCCAAAGACATCATCTTGAGCATCCACTCGAAGACGCGATAGGCGTAGTACTCAAGCCTATGACTGAGGGTGGGGGGGGTGGAACGACTCATCGTGTGCCCGCAATGGCTGGCGGAAGGGTGTTACCAGCGAAAAAAGTGAATGTTAAGTGTCAAAATGCTCCGATTTTCTGCGTAGGTTCTCTCCATGCGTATTTTTGCCTCGTTTCTTGCCCTAATCTCCCTCGTGTCAGCGTCTGAGAAGCCCAACGTCTTGTTCATTTTTGCTGATGATATGACCTATGAGGCCATTGGTTCTCTCGGTTTGACCGAAGTGAAGACTCCCAATCTGGATAAGTTGTTCAGCTCGGGGACTCAGTTCACCCATGCCTACAATTCTGGTGGGTGGAATGGCGCAATTTGTGTGGCCAGCCGGAATATGATGATGACGGGACGTCACCTCTGGTATGCACAGAAGGAAGAGAAAATGATGGGTAAACGCCGTCTCTGGCCGCAATTGATGAGCGATGCCGGTTACACTACTTACATGACTGGAAAATGGCATGTTCGTATGAAAGCGGGGGATCTTTTTGACCACGTCGGGGATGTCCGTCCTGGTATGCCCAACCAGGTAAAGACGGGATACAATCGTCCTCTTGAAGGGAAGAAAGATATTTGGGATCCTGCTGACAAGTCCAACAACGGGTTCTGGAAGGGTGGTAAACACTGGTCGGAAGTGGAGGCCGATACTGCGGTGAGGTTTCTCAATATGGCTAAAAAGGACGACAAGCCGTTTTTCTTCTACTTGGCTTTTAATGCTCCGCACGATCCCCGTCAGTCTCCGCAGGAGTATCTCGACATGTATCCGATTTCCGACGTTAAGGTGCCTGGGAATTTTCTTGATGCCTATCCTCACCGAAAAGTGATGAAGGCTCCGCATAGTCTTCGTGATGAGAAGCTCGCACCAATGCCGAGGACCAAGCACTCGGTTCAAGTGGCCCGGCGTGAATACTTCGCCTTAATCACGCACATGGATGCTCAAATTGGGCGCGTTCTGGATGCTCTGGAAAAGAATGGTCAACGGGAGAATACCTATATTGTTTTCACTGCTGACCATGGGCTCGGTTGCGGTCATCACGGTCTCCTTGGGAAGCAAAACATGTATGATCACAGCATCAGGGTTCCTTACGTTGTCGTGGGGCCGGAAGTAGAGGCTGGAAAGAGAGTCTCTGCTCCGATCTACATTCAGGACTCGGTTCCGACTGCTCTTGAAGTTGCAGGGATCGAGATTCCAGAGCACATTCAATATCAAAGTTACATTCCCATTCTTAAGAACGAGTCGAGTGGTCGCGATCAGATTTACTCGGCATATCTCAAGGATGCTCAGCGCGCGCTGAGCAAAGATGGCTACAAGTTGATCCTTTATCCTGGTGGTGGGATTGCCCGCCTTTATCACCTTGAAAAAGATCCCCAGGAGAAAGTGGACTTGCTCCAAAAAGGAAAAGGCAAGGAAGTTGCTAAGAGGCTCTTTCGAGCCCTCAAATCAGAGGCTAAACTTCACGGTGACGAGCTTAAGTTTGGAGAATATGAGGCTTTAAATTAGGCCAACTTACTTTGGCTTAGATCTTTCTGGAAAGGTGGGGAGAAACCTTCCGTAATTAGAAATAGAACTTATGAAACGTCTTGCCCTTGTTATCCCGATTTTGCTGGCGCTCGTCAGTCCATTGTTTTTGTCAGCCAAAAAGGAGGGGACAACGAAAAAGAAGATCGTGCTGATCGCGGGCAGCCGTAGCCACGCATCAGGAGAGCATGAATTCAGGGCTGGTTGTATGGTTCTTGCAAAGGCACTGAACGAGGAAAGCGGGCTCAATGTTGAAGCGGTGGTTGTAGGAAAAGATTGGCCTAAGGATAAGTCGGTTCTCGATAATGCGGATTCTATTTTTATCTTCGCCGACAGTGTGAGCGGCATCGCAGGCGAATGGGAGTATCTTGATTCTCTGGCGAAGAAGGGCGTCGGAATGGTCTTTATGCACTATGCCGTCCACCCAAATCCGCAGATGGGTAAAAAGTATTTTCAGCCTTGGATCGGTGGCGCGATGGAGTCGGAGTGGTCGGTAAATCCTCACTGGGTTGCCGATATGAAGATTAAACAGGATCATGAAGTCGGAAATGGGGTGCCGGAAACGGTGACTTGTCTCGACGAGTTTTACTACAATATGCGCTTCATCGATGAACGCGATAAGGTGCTCGATTTGGTGACGGCAACACCGACTCGTGAGAACATGTATAGATACATCAACCTTTGGAATCAGCATGGCGTTGATGGTTTGAATAAAGAGCATGCTCTGATGTGGGGCTACGAGCGCCCGAATGGCGGTCGCGGGGTTGGTTTTACTGGTGGGCACTACCATCACGGTTGGGCGTTGGATGGGTTCCGCACGGTGGTTCTTAACGCTTTGATCTGGTCTGCAGGGATTGAAGTTCCTGAAGGTGGAGTGAAATCTAAGCCACTGACCGAAGATGATCTTAATGCCAATCTTGATAGCTATGGCAAGAACATGAAGCGGCTAGAACTTCCTAACCCAAGCGATTGGAAGAAGTTGAAGCCAGCTCGTATCGACGAGAAACGCGAAGCTGCCTTTACGAAGTAAGTGGCTTGCCTTTCAGGCTTCCGACTCAACTATAAATAAGGAAGGTGAGTTTAAGGCGCTGTGGCTCCTTAAGCAGAGTGGCGAGAGAGCGGTCAGCAAGGAGGTCAGCGGTTTGTCTGGGTGGCTATACCTAACGGTAAGCTTCAGGAAGATTTTGCAAGGGTGATCCCTTGGTCACAGAGCCAAGCGAGGCAGGCTTGGTGATCGTTCAGGTTGTATTGCCACGAGGAAAAACCGAACTCTTTTCCGGTTGCAATGTTCTCGGGAAGGTCGTCGAGGTAGAGGGTTTCGCGAGGGACGAGATCGTAATGATCGATGGCTGATTGATAGAATTCGGGATGAGGTTTGATGGTTCCGACTTCCTGTGAAAAGTGGTGGTGATCGAAGAGATCGAAATCCTGATAGGTTTTGAGAAATGAGCGGGCGTGGATCGCGTTGGTGTTGGAGAAGAGAATGAGGCGATGGCCTTGCTTCTTCAGGGTGTGGACGACCTCCCACATCGGTAGATTAGGCGAGAAAATGTTTTTCCACGCTGCCACGAATTCGTTCGAGGTGAGAGGGTGATTGAGGATGTCGAGTGATTGCTGCACGAATTCCTGATCGGAGAGTTTTCCAGTCTCGTAGTGATCTTTGAGGCTCGCAAGGGCGTCGGGTAGGGGTGTGTTTTCAGAACCAAGAATGGCGAGATGGAATCGCTGGAAGTGGAGTTTTAGGAGAACGTTTCCGATGTCGTAAAGGAAGGTCACGAGTGTTTGATTTTGGATAAGATGAAGTTGGCAGCCTGGCGTGCGGCGGAGGGGCGTGCGTGTTGGATGAGTCGTTTTTTCTGCTCGCGCCAAAGGGAGGCATCGTTGGCGAGTAGATTTGAGATGGATTCGCGAATGGCTTTTGCTGAGGTTGCGAGCGATCCGGTTTGAAATCGGTCGAGAAGTTCGATGTTCCCTTCCTCTTGTCCGGGAACGATGTGGTGGACCAGCATGGGGCACTGTGCGGCAATGGCCTCATGCACGGTGGCGCCTCCGGCTTTACCAATGATGAGGTGGTGCGAGGAGAGCAGCTCGGGGACTTTACGAGTCCAGCCTTTGATATGGATTCGCCCGGGAAAGGATTTTTTGAGTGACCGGACCTTGCGATAAAGTCGGCGGACGTTTCGTCCGAGAACGACCGTGATGTGGTTTTCGTGACTGAGAGCGGCCCTGATGATGTCGGTGACGTGTGGAGAGCGGGCGGTGGGAAAGAAAAGAATGCGGAAGGGATTAAGGGGATCATTCGGCGGAACTTTTTCGAGACTCTCAAAGCGAGGGCTCACTGGAAAGCCGGTGACCTTCATTTTTTCTTTGGGAAGATTGCTGGTGATCAGTCCTTCACGGGTGTGATTGTCAGTGATGAGAAAGTAGTCACTGGGCGAGCGGGTCCAGGCGGCATTGATTTCGATAGAGTCGGTGACGACAGTGACAATGGGGACGCGGCGCCCTATCGAGAATTGTCGGTCAACCATGTAAGGGTAAAGCGGGTAGGTGTTAACAACCAGATCAGGCTCAAATCGGTTGAGCAGGTTGGCAACGGCGTCCTCGGTCTTGGCAATAAAGGGTAGGGGCTGGGAGAAGTCTTGGCGATCGGTGGATCGATACATCCAAGCCCAAATTTTAGGAGTGTAAGTGGTGATTTCCCGGTAGGCTTTGCACAAGAATGCGTTAATTTTCGGATTGCCGATGTGGCAGGGATCGGCGACCAAGATTTCCGCTTGTTCTTCCAGCGCCTCGGCAAGGTGACGGGCCGCGCTATTGTGCCCATCGCCAAAGCTTGCAGAGAGAATTAGGATTTTGGGCTTCACGCGTTCAATTGTTGAATGAGATCTAGAGGGGATCCGGAGTTGCGTCGACACTCATTTGAGGTCATTCTGACATTGAAGAATGGCAGAGAGGTCGAACGAAAATAGGAAAGATCAGATCAGGGTTGTCGATGAGGTGCCTACGGAGGTTATTCGTTTGGACGCGGAGAAAGAGGGGTCATTGAAGAAAAAGGGGGGAATACCCAATGCTGTTCTGGCTCCAGCGGAGGAATCTACTACTCAAGAAAATTCTTCTGAGGAGAATTCTGCTAAGGAAAAGCTATTCGATCCAGAAAGGGAGTGGTTGGAGTTTGATAGGGAGTCCGATGATGACTTGGTTCCGATGGGTTGGTTTGTTTTATTGGCAGTTGGCTTGTTTGGTATTTTGGGCTGGGTGGTTTTCCAAACTAACATGGGTGATTCCGAGAGTGATTTGATAGATGTGAAAATTGCTAATCAACTATTGGGTCGCGATCTAGACCGACCTAAGGGTGCGGAGGCGGAGGAGAGTGAACGAGAGGCCGCGGAAGTTCATTTTAACAAAATGGAGAAGGTCATGACTGAATTCCTAAGTGCTGAATCGCTTGAGGAGATGATTAAATGGGTTAGGCATCCGGAGAGGGTTGCTCCGCTGATGGAGTCTTATTATGCGCGCAATCCAATTGAGCCCCTAGTATTCAGAGCTACGAAAAAGTATCATAGCATTTCGCTCGAGAATAAGCCGTTCATAGCTCTAGAGGTGAGGGTTGAGGAAAAAGAGAAGGGCATTCCCATTCTTATCGAAGACCGGCCGGATGGCATGCTCGTAGATTGGGAATCATTTGTGTGTTATCTCCCAATGAGCCCAGAAGATCTTGCCAAATCGCGTCCAACCGAGTTGATGGGGCTGAGGGTCTATGCCCAGAGAGATAATTTCTATACGTATGAATTTTCGGATGAGAGCGAGTTTGATTGTTTCCGACTAAACTTTCGTGGATCGGAAACTACTCTTTATGGCTTTGTGAAAAAGGGGACTACTTTGGAGCGGGAGTTCCTTAAAGCTTTTCCGCTTGAAGGTGATGAATCTCAAAAGGCTGCGATCATCAAGGCAAGATTCTTAGAGGAAAGCAAGGCTACGCGTTCAATGCTGATTGAGGGGCTGGAATCGACAAGGTGGGCGTTTCCTCATAATCCACAGGAAGTTTCTGGGAACGAATCAGATGCCGTTGATGCCGATTAATTAGAAAATCGCAAAGGTATCCTTTATCTCAATGGCTCGGACACTCCTTACACGGGTAGAGCTTTTAATTTGCATGAAACCGGGCAGAAGAGTGCTGAACATACCTTAAAGGAAGGCAGACTGGATGGGCCAACGTCTGCGTGGCATAAAAACGGGGGGAAGAAGGCAGAACAATAACCCTTGCGCGTGTTCGTCTTTTTAGCGTCACTTGCCTTCTGCAGCCCCCGATTTGCGTGGCGATTCTCAGTTGCGCTTGTTTTATGTTAAATGTGAAGAGGTCGTTTCTATTTTTGGTGCCGGGAATAGTGGCGGCAGGTGCGGGTTTACTTGTGCGAAGTTATATGGTTGGGTCCGAACAGGCGAAGAGCGCAAAGCAATCGAAAGAGACAATAATTTAGAATGATGAAACAATACAATAACCGGGTGACTGCTTTTTTCGCCATTTCATTTGTGATACTATTTTCAGCTGGGGTTTTTGCGCAGGCTACAGCGCCCCAAGTTTTCACGAACATTCTTGAGCCGAACAAGCTTTACGAAGGTGAAAGGGTGGTGGTGACTCCGCCGGAGGAAATCCAGAAATATATAAAATTGGTGAAGGAGGGAGCGAAGAACGACCCCGAGTGGTATGAGGAATACTCAAAGAATGCTAAGCCGGGGATTCCGCTTCCGTTTCACAAAAATCTTAATCTGACCACTGCACAGTATGAGGAATACCTGGATCTCTGGGGTAAGCGGGAATTTAAGGTTCTGGAGAAGGTCGGCGTTCTTCTTGAACAGCGGCGCGGCAAATGGAGCTTTAGATTATCGGGAACGGGAGCAATGATTTCCTTGCTCCGATATGAAGAAAAGGAAGATGCGTTTCGTTCGACCAACGGTGTTATGAAGCGGATCGATGATATTGATGCTGGCGAGGAAACGATTCTTGGCGAATGGAAAGGAGTCGAGTGGAGGTTTGAGGAGGAGACACCGTTAGGAAAAACTAAAGAGAATATGGCCCTTGGAAAATCTGCTGACGGGAAATTTGGTTTTCTCGTTTATCGTCTTCAGGATATTACGGCAAATAACACTGTTCTGGAGGATGTCAGTAGAGTGATTCGTTTTCCGCTCAAATAGGAATTGAGAGGGTCCAGTCGTGTGAATCTTTTGAAAAAACGAGTTCTTGGACTACGATTGCGCACGTGGGCAACAACGCCGCTACTTGCTTGGGGATGTGTGAACCTGTTGTTTTCAACTGCGCTGGGGACTAGGATCCTTTGCAATAAGATAGAGCAAAAAATAGGCCTGCCTTGCCAATTGGAAAGTGTGACGTGGTCGCCCTGGACGGGAGTGACGGCGAGCAATTTCCAGGTATTTGTTCCAGCTAAATTGGGGCAGAAAAATGCTCTTTTTTCAGTTCGTGAGATTCGTGTCGATGTGTCGTGGATTTCTCTGCTGAGGGGGAAAAGGCGTTGGGAACGACTCGAGGTCAATCAGCTTAGTGCTAATGTTGCGGTTGAGACGATTAGTGATATTCTGGCCCTGTCCATGGAGGGGGCTTCTAAGTCGGCGGTGGTTGAACGGCCAGGCGATCAAGAGGAGGTGCCTCATCCAGATCCTGAAAGTCAACCAGCAGATCAGAAAACCGAGGAATCTCCATTAGCCCGGGACGACGTTCCTGCAAAAAGTGAGACTCCCAATGTGACCTCGCCGCCAAGCGAGGATTTTGAGGGAGTGATTATTTTATCCAATGCGAAAGTGAAGATCTTTTCAGAACGAGTTCCCGATCTCTCACTGACTCTGGACCAAATCGAGGGTGAGATTCCGCTTTGGGGAGGCACTCGGGAGGGCGAGATTTCCTGCCGGGAAGTTAGGATTTCAGATGCGATTTCAGAAGGGGGATTGACGATCCCTGTGGTGTGGGCAGATCGCTCGCTTGCGGTCATGGAGCATTCGCTTAAAGTCTTTGGCTTGAATCTTGAGCTATCGGCGGCCGTGAAACTGGCCGCTGGTTTTCCTGCTGGTTTACAGGTGAGCCTTCCAGATCAGCAGGTTGATTTGAGTTCGGTTTTTCGGGAGCAAAAATCCCCCGTGGCGGTGTCTAATTTGAGTTCAAGGAATCAACTTCAGGGTTACTTGTTGGTTCCTGCGAGTTTCAAAGGGAGTAGTGTCACGAACTTTGAAAATGTGGTGATCAATGACCCTCGGGATGAAGGCGGAATGAGATTTAACCGTGGAAAGGCCAAGTTCGTTGTCACAGCGGCAGGAGTTGTGGCTAAAGATGTTCGGGCTATTGGTGAGGAGGACGCCATTCTGATCAATGGCTTTGCGACGGCTGCGGGAGAGGCGGCAGCAACGGTGCGGATTGTTTCGAGCCCTGAGAGGGCACAATCCCACGCGAAAAGAGTGAGGATGACTTCCGGGAACCTGCTAATGGACTTTCAGCCGCTAATTACTCCTGATCGCGCATTTCGGGATATTCGGATTGAAGCTCGTAACGGGACATTGATGATGGACCTTGGTGAGGATCGTTCCTGGGTTCCTTTTTTTGCGACCGCGGAAGAGGTCCTGAGTCGAAAGAATACCGATCCTCCTAATTTACCATGAGAATTATTGCCGGTTCAGCAAAGGGGCACCCCCTAAAGGTTCCGCGTGAAGTTTCGCGTCCGACTACGGATCGCGTCCGTGAGTCGGTATTTGGGATTCTCAAGGCCGTGATTCCCGACGCACGAGTTCTTGATCTTTATGCGGGGTCGGGTGCCCTAGGGATTGAGGCCTTGAGCCGCGGTGGGGCTTCGTGTACTTTTGTGGAGCAGAATCGTGGGGCATGCCGGGTCATCGAGGAGAATTTAAACAAGACGGGATACAAAGACGGGAGAGTAATTCAACGCGAAGTGGGAGCTTTTCTACGTAGCGAAAGAACGAGTTACGATTTGATTTTTGCTGATCCTCCCTACGCCGATGGTTTGAGTGATCCGGCACGTGATTTGATTGCCACCGAAGGCTGGGAGCAATGGTTGGCGAAGGATGGTTTTTTGATCTTGGAGCGTGAAGCGGTGGGAGAACTTCCTGGTCCGAAAGAATTGGCTTTGGTTCAAAGCAGGGATTATGGCCGGAGCCGAATTGCAATTTATCAGTTGGAATCTTGAGATGAGGACCTTGGTCATAATTGTTTGGAGAATTCTCTACCCGCTGGTAGCGCTAGCTGCTGCGCCTTTTTGGACGTTGAAGATGTTGCGTCGCGATGGTTGGGGGAGTGGGTTGTTGGAGCGGATTGGGATCTATGGGAGAGAAGTTGAGTTTGAACGCACTGGAGCAGTTTATATCCACGCGGTGAGCGTGGGGGAGGTGCTTCTCGCGCTAAAGGTGATCACGGAATGGCGGAAAGAAACAGGTGATCATTTTGTGTTGGTCCCCACCACGGCGACCGGAATGGCGGTGGCCCGGGACAAGGCACCCGAAGATGTGCGGGTCATTTATGCACCGCTTGATCTTGGGTTCTTGATCCGCCGCGTTATGAAGCGGTTGGAGCCCCGGGTAGTGGTGATGGTGGAATCCGAGATCTGGCCGAATCTGATCTATGAAACTCACTGCCTTGGAATTCCGATCGGTTTGATGAATGCTCGTCTTTCTCCGAGATCTGGCCGGCGCCTGAAAAAGTTTCAAAGTTTTGTGGCCCCCTTTCTGGAGTTGCTGGACTATGTCGGAGTTCCCGAAAAAGAGGATCTTGTCCGATGGCAGACCATTGGAGTTCGAGAGAAAGCGGCGGTGCTCACCGGAAATGTGAAGTTTGATCCGTCGGGTGCGGCTTTGCCAGAGAAGAGACCGGAATTTTCGGCGATGCTGGATCGATTTCCGAAGAGGCCGGTGGCGATGGCTGTCTCAACCTTTCCCGGTGAAGAGGAATACCTTGACGATGTTTTCAGAGAGCTAGGCTATCAATCGGTTATTGTGCCCCGGCATGCCGAGCGCCGAACTGAGGTGGTCGAGGCTTTAAATGACGATGTGATTTTAAGAAGCGAATTCCAGCAGCCTTTGGGGAGCGAATCGTTTGTGATTGATAGCACGGGAGAGTTACGCGACTGGACAGCTCACGCGGATGTCGTAGTCATCGGAAAGAGCTTCTTCGAAGAGGGTGGGCAGAATCCTTCCGAAGCAATTCTCGCCGGAGTGCCGGTCATTTGCGGATCAAATATGGCAAATTTTGAGCCCTTAGTTTCTGAGCTCAAAGAGGCGGGTGGAATTTGTATGGTGTCTTCTCGCGAAGAGTTAGTTTCCGCGCTTCGTAAATTACCTAGGGGGCAAGTTCCAAAAGCGCGTGCTGTGCTGGAAAAGCACAATGGTGCGATGGAGCGGACGATCTCCCTTTTCCGAGGAGGTCGATAGGGTTGGTCTAATAGGACCCGTTGAAGCTCTCGGGGTAGCTTCCGAAGTAGAGGTTGTCCCAAAAGTCTCTGGCTGGAATCCCTGTGTTTCTAATTGGGCGAGGGTGGCCTCCTGAGTGTGGATATTGTGAATGGTGAAAAGAGTAAGAATGCCAAGAGTTTCTTGGCCTCCGCAAAAATCAGACCTGTCATCCAGTCATTACAATGAATGATATCGGGTTTAACTCTGGAAACCGTTTTCTAGTAGTCGCTTCGGAACGAAATTCGGAGTCATCTTTTTTTGGATCCAATTCGCTGCACAAAATTTAATAGTAGGGGGTGTGCCGGGTCCGTCATGCCATGCCCATAACCATCAATTTCGAACAAGGTAACGTCCTGATGCCCTGCAACTTTTAGCATTCTGAAGAGATAGGCATTTTCCTCATAGCGACCGAGAAGCTCTTTTTCGCGATCACCTGTGATTAGGAGAATGGGTGGGGCATCCTTCCTCACGTGGAAGAGGGGCGCCAGTTCGTCGACGACAGGGCGAGTTGCAGCAATGCCACGCTCCTTTCGAACTGTGAAATGTGTGATGGCGTGCCCACTGTATGGAATGAGACCTGCAATATCATTGGTATCCACCTGGTGACGCTTGAGCCAAGATGAATCAAGCCCGATCATACTCGTGAGGTAACCTCCGGCAGAATGTCCGCTAATGAAGATGCGCTTCTGATCTCCCCCAAGTTTCCCGATGTTTTTTATGACCCAGGCAACTGCGGCAGCTGCGTCGTCAAGGCATTCGGTGACTTGGACTTTCGGACTCAGCCGATAGTTAACAGCAACGATGGCATGTCCTTTATTCTGAAGATCTTTGGGAAAACTTTTTCCCCCCGAAGTCAACCCGCCACCGTGAAACCAGATAATGGTCGCAAAGCCTCTTGATGAAGGGTGATGGATATCTAGAAGACATCTTTCACGCTGATACTCGTCGAGGGCCTGGGTGTCCTCACGATAAGGAATGTCTTTCTTGATTTCGTAATCGCTGTCAGTGGCCCAAATTTGAAGGACTGATATAAAAAATAGGAGGAGGATTCGCATCATGTGACGGTCTCAAAGATTCGCTGCTGGTGCTAGGTTAATTCTGTTGAAAGCTATCGAGGATGATGAATTAGTTTTTTGAAAATTTTAAGATCCGATCAGATCAGTTGAAATTGTGCCCACGCTTAGAACGAAGAGCGAAAGGAGGGTGAGTTTGTGGGGTATGATTCTCTACGGGAATAGGTATGCCACCACGGCCCCCATGGTCATTAAGTAGAGAAATTTTTCTCTACGAGAAGGGTGTTAGAGTTAACCGGGCTCTTTAAGGCCCACTGACTCGAATCCGGTAAAATTTCTTCTCACCAGAGGTTTGATCGGTCGAGCTGCTTGTGGGGCCGCCTGCTGTGACTGAATCGTGGAGGCTCCAGACGCCCTCTAGGGTGGTGCTTGATTCAACTCTGTAGGTTTTTCCGGTGACTGAAGCCCAAGTGATTTCGATTTCGTCCGGAGTATCGGTAGGTCCGACCGATAGAATACGAAAGTAATCTGAGGTATCTAGCGGGTTGGTCCCTGCAACAGTCTCCGCGCCGTCGGAAGATCCGTCGCCATCAGTGTCAAATAAGTTGGGATTGGTGCCCAATGCGTTTTCCCTGATGTTACTGAGTCCGTCGCCATCTTGGTCGGTGGCTTCGGAAAATCCGGGGCTTCCTCCGGTATATGCAGAGGCACGCCAGTTCAGGGGGTCATTGTAATCTCCCTCCGTATCAATGACTTCCAAGGATGGGCCGGTGCCATCGGAAGCGAGGGGCCAAGGGGCATTGTCATCGTATGAAAAATCGTGAATGGTGTTACCAAACGGATCCTGTAATTCAACTTTTTCACCACTATTTGAGAGTGCACCGGCAGCCCAGGTTCCGACGATAGGAATAGTGTTTCCGTAGCGGGCGCGGAATGCTGATTCGTCAGAAACGATTACTGCATATTGTCCTGGAGCCAACGTGACGTCTGCAAAGCTAAAGGCGGCGAAGGGTTGGGTGTCATCAAAGGAAGCACCATCAAGAGCGAGCGGCGTCGAACCGGTATTTTGAATTTCGATAAATTCGTCGGACGATCCACCAACCGGATGATACATGATCTCGGTAATTCGGAGGTTTTCGAGGGTTGGGCTGCTGATGCTTGGGTCTACGACGAGAGAGTCATCGAATTCCACGCGGAGGGCTTGCGGGGTATCGGTGGACGCAAAAATTCCGGCTTGCGAGGTGGTGATATTCCTAGAGGAATTTCCGAGAGTCTCCCAGACACCGGGTTGGGTGCAATACTGTAGCTCGATTCCCGTTGTTTTTTTAAAGATTCGAACGACCGCATCTTTTCCTGTCCAACCGATTGATCCAAGAATCGTTGTGCTTGATGTCGTGATCTTTTTGGCACGGAGAAAATCACCGTCTTCCATGCCAACCGTGAAACGCACAGGTGAGCCGTTTTCTTCCCCATCGACGATGATCCCAGTGTAGAAGTCACCTTGTTGCACGGAGGTTAGAGTTACTTCTGAAGTAAAAGACCAATTGGCTGCTGGGGTGTCACGCCACATCCGAGGGTGGTTTGGCGAGTTCAGCGTTAATGGTTTGGCCGGGTTTGTTTCTAATTTAACGGCCAGACGATTTGGCGTTTCATCAAAGCTGTAAGAAGAAGGAGGTGTGGTACCATCCTTCAAGGTGAGATCTTCCGTGGTCCACAGATCTTGCAAGGTTCCTTGGTTGAAGGGGTCCCATCCGCTATTGGCGTAAGCGACAATTTCTCGGACCACTCGGGTCGTTTTTCCATTCTGGTCGGTTGCCGTAATTGTTAACGGATAATGTCCGGGTTTCTGAAAAGTCATGGAAGCGCTGGATGGAGTCGGGTTACCGATGATCAATCCTGCCGGGAGTTGGAATGAGAAATCGAGGCTGGTTCCCTCGGGATCATAGCTCTCGGTTCCATCAATCTCGAAGGTGGTATTGATTGGGATGCGGAACGATCCGGGATCGGCATCGAGAACGAGAACTGGTGCGGCGTTGCCGCTTTTGTTTACGGTGAAGTTTTCGGAGTCAGTGACATTGCCTTCCTGGTCGATCGATTGGACTTCAAGAACATTGGCGCCCTGGCGCAGTTGAACCCCGCTAAGGGTCCAGGCTGTCGTATTGGTGAACTGATACTCAACCCACGGTTGCCCGGTCACGCGGATTGCAAAAACATCCGCGCCGCTTCTGCCTTGCAGCGAGATGGTATCGTTCGAGGTGGAAAGGGAAGATCCATTTCCAGAGGTGACATTGAAGGCGGTGTTGAGAGCACTACCAATTGTTGAATTAGCTTTGGAAAGGCGGTTTCGATTCCACGAGTTATAGGTTGATTCGTTGCTCGAGTAGGAGGGGGAAGCATCTTCCTCACAACGGAACCAAGCGGCAAGTCGGGTGGAGTTTGCGGTATATTTTTGGACCATTTCGTTGAGGTAATGATTCACCCGCTGCTTGATGTAGGGCTTTTCAAAAAAGTTACGAATGCCGGAGAGGTTGCCGATGAAGTCCGCATTGGAGCTACCGAAAGTTAGGTCGGAGTCCCATTGAACTAGCATCCATTTGCCATCGGTGACCCGTCGGAGGAAGTAACCGTTTTTACCTCGATTTCGGGTGAGGGTGTCCCAGTCGTCACACCAACCACGAACCACCGCATTGGCAGCCATCATATCGATATCGGCGGTTCTTTCCATTTCTTCACGAGTGAAGTCATTTCTGCCAACCATCCGGGTCCAGCTGATAAAGGACGAGTAATCGTGTTCGGCTTCGCGAGAACGTTTGATCCACTCGGAGGAGTAACGTTCCGGCTCGGTGGTATTTTTGTATTCCCAAGTGGCGTTGCGGTTTTGTCGGCCCCAGCCGTCGTCAAACCACCATTCATCGTCGATACGATAGAGTTCGCCCTTATGGCCGTCTTCCCAGTTGCGTTTCAGGAAATCGTTGGAATTGGGTTCTACGTCTTCGCGGAGTGAAGCACTTCCGCCGTTGATAATGACGCGAACAAATTCGTTCTCGTTGGCGGCGTGGCCTAGGAGGTAGAGCCAGTATCGAATGATACGATTGTGGTAAGCTCGCCCGCCGCCTGCATCGTTGTCGATAGCCCGTTTGGTGTAGCCTCGGAACTTACGGTCACCTGGAGGCTTCCATTTCATACGTGCAAAGTCATCGCTTCCCGATCGCGTCCAAGGGCTTCCGCTTTTGCGCATTTCGCAGTTGTAGATGATGTCTCTTTCATTGCTGATGAAGGTGGCGTTGAAATACTGGTTGGAGAGCTTAGGGAAGTCGTAGTCGAATGTCGCGGAGTCTCCTGCGCCGCCGGAAGCAGAACGGTCACGAGCCGAGATGATAAAACGCTGGAGTCGGAGATCGGTCGGGTGGTTGGAATTATCTACGACCCACATCGCGGGCTTCTTTGGAGCGAGGGCGGGCTGAATAGAGGTTCCGCCGGCTGAAGTGGCTTGCACGTAAAATTGCACGATGGAGTTGTCGCTTTGATAATTGGTCAGCGTGATCGTATAAACGCCGTCATCTGCAATCTCGTCACCGCCGCTGATGCCATCATCAAACATCGGACTACTGTTCCATGTTCCGTTTCCTGCGGTGGTATCGAGACGGTGTCGTAAACTAACCGTATCGGCATTCTGAGCCTCGACGGTGATGCGGACAGGGTCACTCGATCTTGGGATAGGAGGGCTGTGAATGAGGCCTGAAATCGTTGGAGCTGGGTTGTCTAGTATTCCGGGATTGGCTGCGCCAGGAGTTCCAAGGTTTTTAGGAACGTTGAGGTGAATTGTTCCTCCGAAGGAACGATCCCAGGTTTGCACATTCAAGGTGGGCTTTCCTGAGATCCAGCGGGCCTCGAAGGTGAAGTTCAAGTTGTTGTTGTCCTGAATGCTGGTGACATCTATTTCACAGCGGTTTGCTTTCACATCGCCGTGGCCACTTGAGATGAGGTGGAATTCGCCGTTCGTGATTTTGCTGGCATGGTGGGTTCCCTGACAAAGCCACCCGTCATTGGCAGACCCATTTCTTGCTAAGGCGAGGCCTCCTCCTGGAAGAATGTTTCCGCTTCCATTTCGGGAGAGAGAAAGATCTCTCATCGCGATATGGGTATCTCCAACTGCTTGAAGGTGCAGTTCCTTATAGTCTGAGGCTCCTCCGCGCCGGGTGATTTCTTGGTATTGTTCGGCGATCGTAAATTCTTCAAAAGTTGATTTGTCACTTTCGTCGGATGCGGTCCAGGCACTTGCTTTGGAGTTGTCCATGTCGGGATGGCGCAGTTCGAGACTGCTTCCCTGACCTCCGGCGAGTTCGGGCCAATCGCCGCCGGTATGATAGTAAACTTCGTCAACTAGGTTGTCCCAGGAATCCACAAGACGAAGAAGCTCGCCGCTGTTGGCGAGCGAACCGGAGAATTGTCCAGCGCTGTTTGGGTAGTTGGTGTAGTCCTCGTTGGCAGGGATGACGAGGTGCCCCCCGGCGGGCAATGAGGTTCCGGCGGGAAAGGTGAAGTCGACACCGTCAGTGAAACGCCATCCAGAAAGGTCAATGGTTGTCCCCGAGTTGTTGAAGAGTTCGATGAATTCGCCATCGCGATGCTCGCTAGGTGGATCGACCATGAGTTCGTTGATGATGATTGAAGTCACTCGATTCGGATTATTAGGGGAGCCCATAGTTCCAGCTGTGCTGGCGTAGAATTCGCCGGAGCCATCGGGGTAAGCTGCTGCATAGTTGCGCGGTGATTTAAACGGGACGGCGACCGCATCGATGATGGTGTCAGACCCGCTAATAAGGAATAAGGTGAGTTCCTCTCCATTTGCGGCAAAGGCTTCGGTGATTGAAAAGAACCCGTTTGCGGCAATGCCGCCAGAGAGAGAGACCTTGTCGGAAAAATCTGGGGAGCTCGCGAGGAAAAGACCTGCCGTGCTCATGGCAGCGGGAGCCGGGTTGTAGAGTTCAATCCAAGTAGTAGTCCCATTTTGGTTAAAAGCGGCTTCATTGATTTTCAAACTGAACTCTGACGAGCTGCTGGCATTGGGTGCATTCTTACTGGGTTGTGAAAAGAGGAACCAAGAGGATGATCCGTCGCCTTTTCGTCCGAGAGATCGGCCGTCGAGGGGGATGGCGGCATCGATTGCATTTGCGATGGTTGTTCCATCAGGCTCGGTAAGATAGACTACGGCATCACCACCAACCGCGAAACCCGCGGTGGCGTAGCTGATTGCGACAAGTCCTGAGGGCGGAATAGTTTGACCGGCAGGGATCTGATACTGGGTAAGGCTTCCCGGGGAGTCGCTGAGATACCATCCAGAGAGGTTGACGGCTGAAGCGCCTGGGTTATAAATTTCCACGAAGCCGTCGGCAGTCGGGAGGACTTCGTTGATGAGGAGGCTAGGGTTTGAGGGAGCGGAAATACTTAATCGAGCACCAAAAACGCAATCGGAGCTTCCGGAATTGGTTTGATGGACCTCGGCGCTGAGGATGTTGGTTCCATCAATAAGCGCAGAGCCATTGTTGGTAACAATTGCAAGTTCTTCAGCGGCATTTCCGACAGTCCGGGTTGCGGTGGTTTTCCAGCCAGCATCTGCGGTCGTTCCGACTCCACCAAGAGGGGCTCCATTCAAATAGAAAAAGACGCCATCGTCGGTGATGGAATCAATCGTGATATTAGCCCCAGCGTTGGGGCCATCGTAGGTAAACTCCTTTCTGAAATAATAGGTGATGTGGTTGTCTCCGTCGCTGCTGTTGAGGAGTGGTGTTTGAATTCCGGGCGCGGGCAGAGCTGAATTTTCAAAACCATAAAGTCCGCCGTCGTTGCTTGCGTCGTTTTCGCGGGTCCATCCGGCATGGGAGAACGTGTAATTGGGAAGGTCCCAGTCGGAGCCGAGATCGAGGTTTTGGTCATTAAAATCCCATGTGTCTCCGTAGTTCACAAAGGGGATGCCGATACTTAGATTAACTTCAGGGTTTGGGAATGGTTCTTCGGCGCTCAGGGGAGTCGAGAAGCCTGGAGTTGGGGGGGCAGAAGTCCAAACTCGGTAGTCATCGATAGCGAAGCTGTCATCGGCAAGAATGAGGCTGTGACCCGCGCCATCGGGTGCCAGTGGCCAAGGATGCCGGTCTTCATATCGGAAGCTGCAGCGAATGGTTCCATTTTTATCCGCGAGGGTTACGCGCTCGCCTCCGTTACTCAGGCTTCCGGACCAAGGACCGAAAACGCGAATCAAATTGGGAACACTGTAAGCAGCCCGGAAGGTTGCTGGATCGGTGTCGCAGAGAATGATGCGTTCGAAGGCTTTCAAAAAAGAATCAAGTGCGGGCCCCGAAGAAAAATCTGGAAAGGTGAATGATGCTCCCTCGGTTAATTCCCATTGTGCGATGTCAAACGGGGTGGCAGTAAGATTTTGAACTTCGATGAATTCATGACCTCCAGCTGGGGGATGATACATGACCTCACTAAAGACAACTTGTTCGGCGCGAGCGATAGGCGTCAGGAAAAAAAGGCTTAGGAGAAGCTGGTTGGAAACCTTCATAAGTTGTTTGAATTTTACTTCCCGCAGGGATTTCTGTAGCCCCGCCGATTGTTCATACACACTGATTTTTTCAAGAGCTAAAGGTGGGTCGGAGGTATTCTGATGAAAATACGACCTCAATCGAGAAATCACCAAGGTTCAATCGTTCTCATAATAAAGATCAACAAGTCATTTAAATTCCTTGCGTCGGGCCCTGTGGATAAGGTTCTTAGCAATTTTACGGGTGGCCAGAACAGATGAATTCTTGCTCGTGATCTCAAAGGGGGGGGTCAAATGATCTACAAAAAGTGGCGACTATTTAGCCTTCGCTCTTCTCGTGGAGAATTTTCTGATAGAAATCCACTAGGGATTTAGCTTCGCGCTGAATCGTGTAGTACTTCTCCACGTGCTCCCGTCCAGCGCTTCCCATTTTTTCGAGATCTGTGTCGAGGAGCTTTTCTAGACTTGCTCGAGTTGCTTTTAGATCATCGACAGGAACCGTAAAGCCGTGAAGCCCGTCGGTGATTATGTCCTGCCAGGCTCCTGCGTGTGATGCTAAGACCGCGCAGCCGCTTGCCATAGCCTCTGGGACGGTCAAGCCGAACCCTTCGTTTCGAGAGAGAGCTGCGACAATTGACATCCCTTGAAAAAGACTAGGCAGCGCGTTGCTGGGCTGTTTCCCATGAAAAATGATCCGCTTAGAAAGCCCGGCTTTTTCAATTTTGGCCTGAAGCCTATTTTGGTAATCACGAAACTTCGGGGTGGTTTCTCCAACGATGATGACGGTGGGTTCAGAATTATTTTTGAGCACGTGAATGGCTGCCTCAACGAGGACATCGATTCCTTTGGAGGGGCGGACACGGCCGAAGATACCAATCCCAAATTTCCCTGGGAACCCGAGGGATTTCCAGGCTTTTTCTTTGTCGACCGGAGGTTGGTAGCGTTCTAAATCGATACCATGGGGGATGATGATATTTGTCGGAGTTTCGAGGTAGGAATTTGCCGCCGAACACGTCGTGATGATGCCGTCCATCTGCGATATTAACCAGCGGGTAAAGCGGGAGTGGTGGCGCTGAGCGGTCGAGGTGAAGATGATTTTGATTTTCGCGCCAAGTTTGCGAGCGGCGAGAGCCTGAATCATTTCATTGTTTCGGCGGGCGTGGAAAATTCGGGTTTTGTCTCTGAGTGAAATGAGATCTCGGAATCGAATGGTCGGGGTGTCGGATGGTAGGTGGTGGCAGCCCATGACGACAAGTGGCATGAGTCTTTGGACTTCCGGAAGCGTCTGGAGCATCGTCGAAGTGACGCCAGAAAAGCGCTTGTTCGAGTTTCCGAGAATGAGCCGAGGAACTTCCATCTAATCGAGTTCGGTGGGGTCGTGCGATCGCGGAGCAAGACACAATCCGATAGTGCCAATGAGAAGCAGGTAGCTTGCAAGGAGCTCAAGATAGGCCTCGACGGTTTGGGGGACATCGGGGTGATAGTTTTCCCCGAGGGATGCTTTCCAGAGCAGAGAGGTGCCTAGAAAACGAGCGAGAACAAAGATGAGCATGAAGGCAGAGGCGAAAAATCCCGCAGCCGGCCGTGATACGAATTCACCGATGAACGCGCCGAGGTGTTTCCGATGGTTTTTGAATTTGATAAGCGCGTAAATCCCGAGCGGGACAAAAAACCATTCGACGGCGAAGTGGGTGGTGCGTTCAATCAGATCATCTCCTTCTCCCAGCGCGGAGCTCAGTGTGATAGCGCCCATAATTTGGTAGAATGGTCCGACTTTCCCGGCTGGATGAGCAGCTCCAAACCAGAAGGCGGAAGTTGTCAGGAGTAGGACCAATTGCAGGCCCTCGACTATGCCTTCTTCGGTAGGGAGATTTGGCTTATCGGGCAACCACGCCGGGAAAAAGATCGCAAAAGAACCAGCGAGAACGAGAGCCGTCGAAACGAGCGCTTGTTTCCAGTTTTTTTCAGGTGCTTCTTTCACTTAGGGCTAATCTCGCTGATGGTGGCAGTGCTGGCAAGGTTATCGTTTCAGTTCCAAGCTAGTAATCAACGCAGAGTAGGGTGAGTCCATCGGGTGGGGCGCAGAGGGGCGATTTTTTGCCGCTTGGCAGGTTGACCAGGTCATAAAGATCATCTTGTCGCAGGTATCCTTGCGCGGCTTGCACCGCTCCTCCGGTGAGGAGGCGGACCATTTTGTAGAGGAAGCCATTTCCGGTGAAGGTGATCAAGTAACCTCCATCGATTTGTTTGAAATCAGCGCAGGTGATTTTTCGGACGTAGTCGGTCTCTTCTGTTTCGTTGCCGCGGTTTGCGGCGAAGGCGCGAAAGTCGTGGCTCCCCCGGTAAAACGAGAGGGCCTCCTCGAGATCAACCGGGTTGAGTTGTCTCGGGAGATGCCAGGCGCGTTTTGCGAGGAAGGGGGGAAGGATGGGGGAGAGGCAAAGCCGATAGGTATAGGTCTTGGAGCGGGCCGAGAAACGGGCGTGGAAATCATCAGGAACCTCTTCGCACTCCATGATTCTGATTTCGGGAGGGAGCTTTGTGTTAAGCGCGGGAACCCAATTAAAGGGATTCATAGTTAGGTGATCCGGGGCATCAAAATGCGCCACTTGTCCAAGGGCGTGAACCCCGGCATCGGTCCGGCCGGAGCCATGTAGGCGGATCTTTCCTTTGGCTACCTCCGCGAGAGCCGCTTCGATGCGTTCTTGGATGGTGTCGGCATTGGGCTGGATCTGCCACCCGCCATAGCGGGTGCCGTCGTAAGCGATGGTGAGTTTGAGGTGCATAGGCGGCCTTTGATATTGGTTCAAAACGCCCTTGCGGATTGAACTGCGGGGGAAAGGTAGTCGAGGTGTGGCAGATTGTGAAGTCCCCGCGACTCCAAATCCCTAATCCAGCGGCGGCCTCAATCGGATTTGCCCTTGTTTCTTTAGGATGGCTCCATTAGCACGGTCTTCCCGCAGGGTTCGCCCTTGCAGGAATCCCTCCTATGTCAGCACTCCATAAATTGGTCACTTCCGAGTCGGTCATTCTCGAACTTACCGAGACTGATCACGAGGAGGTGGTACTCGAGATGATCGGTCACCTCTCCAAAATCGGGAAAGTTTCTTCCGGTGATTGCTACTGCGTGGGCAATGCGGTTCTTGAGCGCGAGTCGCACATTAGCACCGGACTAGGTTCCGGAGTGGCTATTCCCCATGCCAGAGTAAAGGGGCTGAAGGAGACCCTTGTCGTCTTTGGACGATCTCGGGAAGGGGTTGATTTCGATTGCCCGGATAATCTTCCTTCTAACCTCATATTTCTGATGTTGGTTCCCGAGGATCAGGGTGCCCGGCACCTCCAATTGCTCGCTGAGTTGGCCCGATTTTTCCACAAAGCGGACCGGCGCAAAGCGCTGGTAAAGGCAACGACTGCCGAGGAAATCTGCCAGATCTTTGACTCGGCTGTCACCGCCTAAACTTTTCAGACATGACCATTCCCGAAATTCTCCGTGAGAAAGTCCTCACCGCCCTTGAGTCTCTCGAAGTAGCAGTTCCCGATCCCGCCCGGGTTCAAGTGACCAAGGCAGCTGATCTTCGTTTCGGTGACTTCCAGAGTAACATCGCCATGATGTTGGCGAAGGGGCTTGGAAAGAATCCGCGTGAGTTTGCTGAAAACTTATCGGGCCGGATCGCGGCGGAGGAGCTCTGCGAGATCTCGATCGCCGGTCCGGGATTTTTGAATTTCACCTTAAAGGCAGAGGCGTGGGCTGGTTTGGCGCGAGCCCAGTGGGAGTCCGACGATTTGTCTGTTTCGCAAGTTAAAGCACCGCAAACTATTGTCGTCGATTTTTCGGCGCCCAATGTTGCGAAGCCGATGCACGTTGGGCATATTCGCTCGACCATTATTGGTGAATGCCTCTCGCGGGTGGCCACAAAGATTGGACATAAGGTCATTAAGGATAATCACATTGGCGACTGGGGGACCCAGTTTGGAATGGTAACCTGGGCTTGGAAAAAAGGGGTTGATGAAGAGAGGTTGGAGACCGAGCCATTGCAGGAATTACTCCGGCTTTATCGGACTGCTTCCGATGCTTCCAAGGAAGACGAGGGGACGAAAGAAGCGTGCCGTGCCGAGTTGGTAAAGCTTCAGCGGGGTGATCCTGAGAATAAGGCGATTTGGGAACGTTGTCTGGCGCTTTCTCGGAAGGGGCTTAATCAGATATATGATCGGCTTGATGTGAGTTTTGACCATTGGATGGGCGAGAGTGCTTACAATGATGCTTTGGCGCCCTTGGTTGAGCAGCTTATCGCGGATGATCTGGCTCGTGAAAGTGACGGAGCAATCTGCATTTTTTCAAATGAAGCCGGAAAGCCAAAGAATGATCCTTTCAAGATCAATCGCGATGGCGAGTGGCAGGATTTCCCGATGATGATCAGGAAGAGTGATGGAGCTTTCAATTACGCGACGACCGATATCGCGACCGTGCAACATCGGGTGAAGGAGTGGAATGCCGATCATATTTGGTATGTCGTGGACTTCCGGCAAGGAGTTCACTTTTCTCAGCTTTTTGATGCCTCAAAACGCTTGGGTCATGAAGAGGTCAATTTGGTTCATGTCGCCTTCGGAACGATCCTCGGGAAAGACGGGAAGCCATTAAAGACTCGTGCTGGTGATTTGCCGCAGCTCGAGAATGTTCTGAACGATGCCGTGAAAGCTGCACAGATCGTGGTAGATGAAAAAAGCCATCTCGATACCGCCGAGGAGAAGACCGCGCTTGCGGAGTTGATCGGAGTGAATTCTGTGAAGTTTACCGAGCTCTCTCACCATCGTATGTCGGACTACGTGTTCGATCTGGATAAGATGGTTGCGCTTGAAGGGGATACCGCGCCTTACCTCCTCTACAGCTATGTTCGGTCACGTTCGATATTCCGGAAGCTTGAAGAGAAGGTGGAATTGCAGGGAGACAATCTTCAGTTGACTGAAAAAGCCGAGATTCATCTGGTCCGGATGTTGACCCGTTATAGTGATCAAGTGCATCAGGTTCTTGAAGATTATCGCCCGAACCTGCTGGCGACTTATCTCTTGGAGCTAGCACGAGCTTTCCATTCCTTTTTCGAAGCGTGTCCGGTTCTAAAGTCGGAAGGGCAGACCCGCGAAAGCCGTTTAATTCTTTGCGATCTGACTTCGCGAGTCCTTAAGGATGGTTTAAACTTATTAGCGATTCCGGTCCCCGAGCGGATGTAAGTAATGAAGGATTTAATCGTCATAAAAATCGGCACGGGTGTTTTGACCCGCCAAAATGGGACTCTTGATGGCGCTTCCTTAGTTCGCCTAGTGACGGCTGTTGCCGAAATCAAGGCTCAGGGTTATCCCTGTGTCATGGTTTCATCCGGAGCCGTTGGGGCGGGCGTGAGCTCACTCAATTTGACGGCTTATCCTGATGATGTCGAAACTCGTCAGGCCGCGGCTGCGATTGGTCAGGCTCGCCTCATGCAGCGGTATCAAACGATCTTTGAGCAATTTGATTTGGATGTGGCTCAGCTTTTGTTGACAGGTGCTGATCTGAAGGAGAATCGCGATCGGATTTCTGCGACGATGCATCGTCTGCTGGAAGAGGGAGATATTATTCCCATCGTCAATGAGAATGACTCGGTGGCTATCGAGGAGCTCCGGGTGGGGGACAATGATATGCTCTCGGCGCGGGTGGCGGAGTTTTTGAAAGCCCGACAACTGATTCTCTTCACAACGGTGGACGGGCTTCTTGATGAGGAGAACCAACTCATTGAAAATGTAGAAGATCTCTCCAAAGTCGACGGATTTGTGCGAGCGGAAAGTGGTAAGTTCTCTATCGGTGGGATGGCGTCGAAGCTGCAAGCGGTGGAGTATGCCACCCAAGCGGGAGTCGGAGTGGTGGTGGCCAATGGCCGCCGCCCGGAGCAGCTTTCTGATTTGGTTGAGGGCAGGGGACGTTCTACTCGGTTTCACCCCCCTTCCGCAGAGGCTTGCAACGACGAATTTTGATCAACAATTTAAACGAGCACAGTTTGCTGAGAAACTGTTTTGCCCAATTCTGTTGCGATATGGCGGTGAAAATGATGCAGATGCCAAGTTTGCTTACTATTTTCTCGAGCAGCCAATCGATATGAAAAAAAAGCTTGCTTGTTTTCGTCCAGGGTCTTGAATGATAGAAGCTTAACGAAAAAACTTTTTTATGCACAAAATCACATCAACATTATTCGCTTTAAGTGCGATTGCGGCCTCTGGCTCTCTCGTCGCTTACTATCCCCTCGACGGGGACTTTACAGACGCATCTGGTAACGGGAACGACGGAGTAATGCTTGGCGGCGTCAGCTACGGCGCCGGAGCAGGCGCCACTGGCGACGGGCAATCCGCTGCCTTTGACGGTGCAGCAGGCACCTACGGGAGTATTGAAGGAGGACTACAGCTTGTAACGAACGAGAGCTTCTCGGTCGCAATGTGGGTTAACGCTGACGGCACAGCGAACCGTGATAAGCGTATTTTTTCTGAGGGAACCTCTACCAATAACAATCCTCTGTTCAACGTGGGAACGGCCAACAATGCCAACGATGGCACGGTCGATATCTACATTCGAAATGGAAGTGCCTTGAACCACCCACGTTCCACTGGAGAAGCTTTTGATGGCACTTGGCATCACGTCGCGTTTAGTGGTGGATCTGACGGTCTGCTTGATCTTTATATAGACGGCGCTTTTGACACGACCTTTGACTATTCCGGTATCGCAGCGTTTGGAGACTTAAATACAACCACAATCGGTGGTATCCTCAGGGGCTCGGACTGCTGTAATTTCAACGGATCTATTGACGACGTGAGCTTCTGGGATTCAGATCTTACTACTGGAGATATTTCAGCTCTTGCAGGTGGCGCCAGTGCGACCTCGCTTTCGGGAGTTCCTGAACCAACTTCGGCGGTCTTCTGTCTTACCGGACTCCTTTTCGCTCTGCGCCGCCGGCGCTAGGCTCTCTGAAGATTCGAGAATTCTTCAAGGAACCTCAATCAGTCTTTTATGAGCCGGTAACCTTAGGGTGCCGGCTCATTTTTTATCCTCACACCCTATCATAATGAATTATCAAACAAAGCCATCCTGGCGATCCATTCTCGCCGTGCCTCTTGTCCTCCTGCCTTTTTCAGCCCAATCTGAACTAGTCGGCTACTACAAACTCGACGGAAATTTCGATGATTCTTCTGGAAATGGAAATACCGGAGAATTATTTGGTGGAGCTTCCTACGTTTCCGAATCTCCGACGATTCTAGGGGGGGGGCAATCTGTTCTTTTTGACGGTCAGCCTGGCACCTACGGGGCGATCAATCCCTCTCCGAAGGAAGGCCTCGCAATCACAGCTCAACCTTTCCATAGCGTCTCAATGTGGGTGAAAGCAGATGGGCTCCAAAACCGGGACAAAAGAATTTTTTCAGAGGGTCAATCGGCCAACAACAATCCCCTTTTCAACGTAGGAACAGCCAACAATGCCAACGATGGCACTGTTGACATCTACATTCGTGCCGGGGCTGCATTAAACCATCCCCGCTCGATCGGAATTGCCTTTGATGATACCTGGCACCATGTTGCTTGGACTGCTCAAGGAAAGGTGATGGATCTCTATATCGATGGAGTTTTCGATAGCCAATTTGACTATAATGCCGTTAACGACTTCATCCCTACCACAACGACAATTGGGGGAATTCTCCGAGGGAGCGATTGCTGTAATTATTTTGGTAACATTGACGAAGTCGCCATTTGGGATTCGATTCTCAGCGCCGATGATATTGCGTCATTGGCAGAGGGGACTTCTGCGGATGAACTTACTGGGGTAAAGCCTAATCTAGATCTCGATGATGACGGCCTTCCCAACAAATGGGAAGTAGAAAATGGGCTAGATCCAAACGACAATGGCTCCGTTGACCCAAAAAATGGAGCCGATGGTGATCCAGATAACGATCAACTTTCAAACGCTGATGAATTTGCCAGAGGAAGTAATCCTAACGATGAGGATACTGATTCTGACGAAGTCAATGATGCTCAGGAAATTGCACTTGGGACCGATATTCTTGATCCCGATTCTGACGGTGATGGTTTGCTCGATGGAGATGAAGTG
>Ga0315321_10000447_pt1 | contig 30268 bp, 44 predicted proteins | sample M180m21515metaG_FD_203464 | JGI IMG/M metagenome (GOLD analysis project Ga0315321, IMG submission 203464) | Ammonia-oxidizing marine archaeal communities from Monterey Bay, California, United States - M1 80m 21515 | ecosystem: Environmental > Aquatic > Marine > Intertidal zone | place: USA...
AATTAACTATAGCTAATGCTTAATGGTGCAAAATCACCACCTCACTTCTGTAAGTACTTCACCATAAAAAACTGCGCAGCAATTTTTTTATCTCACAGGACCCATTTCGGCCATTTACGCTACACAGTAAAAAGAAGCAACTTACGCTAGAGCGTAAAGCGATAGCGTGTATGAGCTTGCTCGTACTATAGTGTGTAAACTAGAACCTCTTAACTGTAGCACCACAGTAGCGCAACGTATAAGTAACAGTATGCGTACAGTGTGTTACTCACTGGTTGGACAATCATATCGTAGCTACATAGTTGACTACACACAGCAATCTAAGCTGAAAGCACTGTACGCAAACACACACTATTATGCAAACACTCAAACTCATATATCCACAGTCAAAGTCACAACAGTACAAAGAGTCAATTACTATGGCTGCGTCAATTGAACTGTACACACAACATCACATAGACAGTTATCAATCGTCAGCAACAGAACTCATGTTTGATACATCACAGGCGTGTGTGTTTGCAAGCATAGCACTGTCAGCAAATCCGTTGTACACTGTTGAGATTGTTCAACAAAAGACTCTTTAAATTGTCAATCACTGTTTACGGCATAATGCAACACTATGCACGACTGTTGTCGCTGCGATTGTTCAAAAACTTTTGTTAGTGTGGTGTTCTGTAGTGTGATACTGTCTAGGCATAATATGCGCACTTAAACGCTAATTTTGCGCAAAAGCGTTTACCGCTTCGCGGCTTGTTGCGGCGCTGGGCGCTTCGCGCTTTTCAGGAATCTCCCAACACCTTGACTTGCACAGTAAATACTATATGAACAAATACTTACAGCGTGGTCCTTATCATTGGCATGCTTCAACTACAGTTGAACGACTTGAATCATCAGAAACAGTTGAAGGTTGGCCTCGTGAACCGCGCATGTACACTATTAACTCGCAGGGCTTTCGTGGTCAAGAGTTTGTCAAGCAGGGCGTGTGTGCAATTGGTTGCTCACACACATTTGGTTACGGACAACTTGAACAAGACACATGGCCTAGTTTGCTCGGTCGTGCTGTTGATCTTCCTGTGTCAAACATGGGATGGCCAGGTGCAGGTTCAGACACATTCAGTCGTGTGGCTATGACATGGTTCGAACAGTTGCGTCCTCGAGTGGTATGTGTGCTTGATGTATATCCCAATCGAAGAGAGTTTATGTTGAGTGAGTGGCAGAATCAAATCTACAACGGCACTGGCAAAGACGACAACATGAATAAGATATGTGCAAGTCCTGTGGAACAGCAGTTCAACACAGAACGCAATCGACGCTGTATACAAAACCTAGCAGCCGAGTATGGCAGTCAGTGTGTGTGGATTGATAGGCACACCTACAAGCAGAAGTTTTCAAGGATCTCAACAGGACGTCCTTCACGTGATGCTGCACAACATCCGTCAACTGATTGTCATCGTGCTATTAGTGAGTACTTGGTAGAGGCGTTGGCCGAGCTTGATCAAACTTGAGTGCAAACAACGTGCTTTGTTTTGAGTCGTCTACATCTACATAAACATCACAACGGCAGTATGTGTCGCCGGGCAAGCTAGTTGAACTTGACCTTAGATATATCAAGTCCCAGTTTTGTTGATTACAATACTTAAACAGCTCATCGCCTAGTTCACGTCTTACCCATATGTGTTCCATGTCTTTGTGTGCGTGACTCCATTTGTATTCACACGATCCTAGATAGTAACGCATATTTCGTATTCAAAGTTTTGGTATTGATCATATCGATCCAGTAGGACAGCACCGTTGCGTATGTGGAACTTCTCAGCCATTTCAGTCAAAGGACTTAGTGTAACAAATCGACTGATGTCTGATCTTTGTTCGTCAATTGAACGAGCTGTTCTAAGTACTATTTCTCTTCCTGCTCCGCGATCATAACTCCACACAGTATAGAACATTGCACAGTTGGCATCTTTCCAGTGTGTGTCCATATACTGTTCATCAATCGCAACTCCGTTGGTATATGCTACACAGATAATAGCACGTACTTTGTCTGAAGGGAAATGCTCAACTGCATACTTGTCTTCATACAATGCATAGACTTCACGTCCGTGCTGTGTTCTCCACTCCGCGGTAATGTGCGGGCGTACTGGATCATCCTTTATGTATTTTTCAACGTCTTGTTGTGATAGTTTTACTAGCATATGTTTATTCATCTCCTGGTAAGTTATTTAAGAACTGTCGAAGTTTTGTGCTGTCTGTTTCGGCTCTTACTTTGCCAATACCTGAACCTGTGCTTGGATCACTAATAGTATCTTCTGGTGTTGTAGTACCTGTGCCACGCTTTAGATTGCTTAGTATTGTTGAACCGCTTGTAGCTGATGCTGTTGCTTGTTCTTCACCATCTTCACCTAAGTCTTCAATGCGTAGTGTGTCCAAGTTAAATCCTAGATCAATCTTTTGTCCTACGCCACTACTGTTACGTGTCTTCATTAGCTGTAGCTGATAACGTCCACGTTCACGCATTGCTCTACTAGTAAAGATACCAAACACGTTGTCTGCTGTTTGAATCTTTGAAAGTCCACCACTGATGTGCGAGTGATCAAATTCAATCTCTTCCACAGCACCACGATTCAACTGTGCCGCTGTAACAAACACTGTGTTCAATTCCATTGCTAGGTTACGTAGTTCTTCACTTACGTACTTGTCTTTGATAAACAAGTTCTCTGCACTAACCTTTGTGCTGGCTGGCATCAACAAGTCCAAGTAGTCAATCAGTAGTACGTCTACCTTCTTGCCTGTTTTAATCTCATACTCTTTAATGTAACTACGTACATCATTTGCTGTCTTGCCACTAGGCATATATTTGACTTGGAACGCACCTGACTTCTTGCCGATCATCTTAACTTTCATCTCAACATCGTCAATGCTCTTAAACACATCACGACTTGGAATGCCTGTGGTCATACTATCAAGTCTCATACTAACTAGACTCTCTGCAAGCTCTAGTGTTAAGTAAATCACGTTCAAGCCTTTCTCAGCCATGTTAACACCAATGTTAGCAAGGAACAAACTCTTACCTGCACCTGAGCCACCTGCAAAGATATTCAACTCGCCTCTGTTAAAGCCACCAAACAGTTTCTTGTCCATAGCTGGCCAGCCTGTGCTTACCTGTCCGTTTGTACTCTTAATGCCTTCTAGTCTTGCTCTTGGATCAGCATAGTAGTTTGTACCTAAGTCTTTTTGCAAACCAATCTGTACAGCCTTCTTTACTAGATCCTCACATGCACCATACTCACCGTTCTCTAACAAGTCAGCACTCTTTAGGATTGCTGCTTCTAGTGCTTTGTGTTTACAAAACGTTTCAAACTCTGCTAGTAACCAATCATAGTGACTTTCGTTTAAGTCTCCTGGGTCACGCATTTGATTGTCGCCATGTAGCTCTGCGGCTGCATTGACCATATCACGTGTGGGCAAAGTGTTGTGTTCAGTTACATAGTTGCCTAAAAACTCTGCGGCTGTTTTTAATCTTCTGTCAAAACTATTTGGATCGAATACAGCTTGACAGCGTACAAAGCTCTCAGCGTCCGATAGCATCATCTCTAGATATACTTTCTGTATATCATAACCATAGTCTGTGTTTTGTCTAGTGCTCATTCTCTGCCTTCGTGAATACTTTTATATTATACATTATAGCAAACTCTTGAGCATCTGTCAAGTTGTTTACCATAGGTTTGCCTTTGATATTGAGTGAAGTATTTAACAGCATTGGGCAACCTGTTTCTTCATACCAGCGTTCTAACAATCGTCGTATGCCGCTGTCATCTGGTCCAACCGTTTGGACTCTACTTGTTCCGTCCATGTGAGTGATGGCAGGATACAAGTCTGAATTTTTGCATCGGGAGGTAAACTGCATAAAGTTATTGTAGCATCCTTCGAAGTTATCACCCGCATGTTCGTAGAGCACCACTGGTGCGAAAGGTCTGAACTGCTGTCTTCGCTTGATGTCATTGACTCTAGACTTGATATCGCTACCACGGGGATCAGCAAGTAAGCTACGATTGCCAAAAGCCCTAGGGCCAAACTCCGCCCTACCATTCGCAACGCCCACGATTCCCGTAGCCTTGAGTTCGCTGATTGCCTCTTCAACTGGATAATCTCCTTCAATATTATAGCCTGTATAAGCATGTGGCATTTCCATATGCTGCTTCTTATGTGCTAGTACTGCTCCAATAGCCGACCCTGCATCACCCGGGTTTGGCATAATCCATACGTCATCAAAATACTTGTAGGTTAAATGGTTAGCACTACAGTTTAATGCACACCCTCCCATAAGAACTAAGTTCCTGCTCTTTGTATTCTTCCTAGCCCAGTCCAGTACCCATTCAAAGATCTCTTCATATACCTTTTGGGTGGCAGCAGCAATGTCAAACATATCTTGTTCTGTAGTGAGATCTGGCCTCCACCACTTGCACCCTCTATGTAGATTGTGCTTTAACTTAACTAGGGTTCGATCACCCAGAGCAATAAACTCCTGTTTAATATCATTGTACAACCTGTCAGGGTCACCGTATGCAGCCATACCCATTAGTATATATTCATCTTCGTTAGGCTTTAGCCCAACACGTTGCGTCATCGCCGAGTACCATAGTCCCACGGAGTGTGGATATCGTTGTGAGTATTGCCTTTTAAGTCCTTTGTTGTTTCCTGACCAGATGGTAAGAGATTCATACTCTCCAATACTGTCAATACAAACAACACTAGCTTCGTTAAAATTGGAAGTATAATAACCGGCAGCAGCATGGGAATGGTGATGAGAGATATAACGAATAGGAGAGTGTATCCCATAAGATCGAAGATAGTGATTAATATTGTTTTCTTTAAACCGAAGTCCTTGGCCTGCTTGTATCTGTCTACAAGTTTTGACCAAAGGCTTTTCATACCAAATGATTTCATCTGGCTTCCCCCATTGTTGTGCATATTTAATTATCTCTTTATTTAGGTTAGGGTCATTCTTAATTCCACTAAAGCGTTCACTATGACTAGCAAACTCCAGTCCGTCATCTGTGAATACTGCTAGTGCCGCATCGTGACTATTTGCGCTTATACCCCAAGTTATCATACAGTAATGTCTACCCTTGCACCTTGTTGTACTGGCGTAACTTCTTTGCCAAATTGGTTGTATGTTGAAAACGATTTTGCCTCTATCTTAATCGAACCATTCTCTTCAACATGTTTATATTGCGTTGTAACGTCATGATTACCTTGTATACTAGTTCTAGTATACATGCTAACTACATGACTTGCTCCTATTGCATCAATACTCATTTGTAAATAAACGGATCCTCTTTTTTTAATTCTTTAATTCTTTTTTTGTACTTTCGATTTTCTTTCATATTCAAATACCAAAAGTGTAATTTACTTTTTAGTTTTTTAAACCAAACCATTTCTTTGCTCTCAATCTAATTTTAAGTGGACTACTTTCAGCAGCGTTAGCAATACTATACAATGTATATAATCTGCCGTACTTGTCTACAGCATCACCGATATCATTTATATCATCATCCCATTGAGGCATACTAACATGCCAACCTTTATCAATTGCCTGCTCTACTAATTTACTACCAGCAGTATCTCTATCAGGTACAACATATATATCTTTGGCAAGCCTATTGAGTAACAACGACTGAGCATCATTTATTTCGCTACCACCTAATGCTGTGCCATCAACATGAATAGCATCTAATTGTCCTTCACATACTATGCAAAATGCTTTACCATGACTTTGTTCGTCAAGACCATATACAAAGCCAGGCTGTACTTCTGTAAGATACTTAGGCTTTTTATCTGCTGTTACAGTTCTAGCAGTCCATCCTACAATACGCTTTTCATAATAGAAAGGAATAATAAGTCTGTCACGATATCCTAAACTAGGGCTCCAATAGTAAGTAGTATCATCTGTATTTAAATTACGTGCAGCCATGTATTCAAGTACTGCCATGCTGTACTTGTTAAAGTCTGTTATGTCTGTTATCTTAACAGCATCGTCTGGCAACGGAACAGTATTGAATGTAGGCAGTTCAGCTATACGTGTTTTTGCTTCAACACCTTCATTCTCTCTCATAACCTCAAGTGCCACCTTGTTGATTATATCGTCAGGTGCTCCCATCCATTGGAGAAGTTTACGCAACTTGTGACTAAAGTTCCTGCCCGGTTGCCAGCTTGCTTTGAAGCCGCAGTTAAAGCAATGATAACTTACGCCTCCATCTGGGTTGCTTATCAAGCCTCCCCTTCCGCGAGTATCTGCATTGTTACCATTGTGATGGCAACAAGGTGCATTAAAGGATAGCCAGCCACTAGGCGTTTGTTTCCGCTTAGACGGCAAGTATGTCAGAACTGTATTAGCTACTATACTCATAATAATAGTATAGCATCTCTAGTTTAGTTTGTCAATGATTTAATGTAATTGAATTTACTGTTCCGTCAGTCCAGCTACTTACTACAGCTCTTACCCATACATAATTGCCAGTAAAGTTAGATGCAACTACTTTAGTTACTATTGAATGTCCATCGGATATGATTGTGAACCAGTCTGCATCAACTGGATCAACTGCAAGTGTGCCTTGTATGGCTACTATACCTGTAAATCCTGTTATGCTGTATTGGACTGTATGGAAACCATCACTACGACCGTAGTAACCGTCACCCTTAAATTTCTCACCTGTGATAGTCTCTGTAGTACTGTCTCCTGGATGAGTATTTGCTGTTAAAATTGTTTCGCTATTGGCCATTTAATTTCTCACTAAAATCTTTGTTACTTTATTTGCTGGGTCAGCACTTAATTTAAATCTTAAGAATGTAAACACACCATTAAAGTTAGCAGGTGTAGGTTCTGTTTCGTTACCATTAAACTCTAGTGTGCTTACTGTAGTCCAGTTATTCATTCCACCAATTTGATTATCTAGTGTACCTTGTATTTCTACAGTGCCTACATACGAGTCAGTATATACAGCCGCAGTGTGTAATGCACTATTTCCGTTGAGTCCAGGTTGTGCATCTATTTGATCTACTGAGTCACTTCCTGCTACCCAATAATCATCTTTGCCATGAAAAGTTGTAATCTCTGTACTTGACTTTGGTCCTGGATATGCTAATCCGTCAACAAGCATAGTTGCTGCACTTCCAAAATGACTATCAGCATATGTTAATGAATTAGTAGATTGTCCTTTTAAATAAACATTGTAGTGTAAGTATTGCTGTTTAACATTTAACAAATCATTTTCAGTAAGTGTAACTGTGAACTTACCTTTTAATGTTACTGTACTACCGTCGTCTTGCACTGTGCAATCACGTTCTATAATTTTTGTATTCGATTCATCAAACACAACAATTACAGGTGTTGAAGTGATGGATACAGGCTTTTGATCAGCATTAAGTAATCTAAATTGAAATGCGTTATCAATACCTCTATATACTTTAAGTTGTCTACTGTACACTGGTCTATACTCCACGGCGAATCCAATATCGTTTGATACAACGTCAATTTGATTTTTGTATAAATATCTTGGTATAAGTTGCAAAACTGAATCCTATTAATTTAAAGTATTTATCGGAAATTATGTTATTAAAAGATATTGAAGAAAATTTTCCATTTATTAGTGTAGTTACTTATGGAGGAAACGAGTATGTTGGAATCATTTCCAACCAAGATGCCTACGTAACTACAATGTATGTGTTTACAAGAATACAAGATCAACAACAGCAAAAGAATTTTTTAGATCTAGGAAATGTATGGTGGTGGGAATCAAATAGAATGATTCCAATTAATATCTTTCTCAAAAATGAATTAGAAACTTTTAAATACTGTATGGTTACAATGAATTCTAAAGATGTAAGGGTAACTATTGGACCTACAGTTAATCTTAATAATTTAACTGTAAAGCGTATTAAACGTAAAAGTGTCCAACTAGTACGTCGACCTAAGAACTAAGTTGTTCACATAATAAATTCATGTGTACTATAACACTCATTGCATAAGCAAAAGCATGTGCTTTCTTAAAAAAGTATTCGTTACTTTTCGGTTTTGTCCATACTTCTTTTGATATCGTATCCCAATCGCTGTTCAGCAAATATCTCTTCGCAGGTCTTATGATCGCTAATACTGCTGCCAGTTGTTCGACTGTGGCCGGCTGCAACTTTCGCAATATTTCCCCATGACCGTTGACGTGAAAGAGCAAGTTGGTGAAATCGTCGTGTTCCAGTAGTTGCCATTGTGGTTCCTTTTCCATTAATTGTGTTAAGTGTGCTTCGTCCTTAACATCTTTATATATGCTTACATTAAGAAAATCTAGCTTAAAGTAGCCGCGTTCTTCTGCCGTCTTGTGTTCGATAGTACTTATGTTATCTACAGGGTTGTGTGGAACCTCAGTTGCATATACACCTGTGTTATGTTTCTTGCCGCTATCTAGCTTTGCTACACGATGCTTTATGTGCGAAAGCACAATATCTCTGTCTGCAAAATCTATATCAATATCAGGCATTTTTTAATTGCTCCACTCGTGCAGTTAAGAAATTTATAGTAGTATGTATATGTCCAGTAGCACTAGGTTTCAGAAGAGATTTACAATATTCAATTTCTTCTTCAAGCACACTTATGCGCACAAGATCATTCCTCAGTTTTGTATTCTTGCTTATAGTCATCTGGTATTTTACTCCAATGGTTTTCACCAGTTCTAGGTGTTTGACCAACATACTGTTCCCCAGTTTCTCTATCAATCAACAACCATTTCATTGGTGCTTTAGTTTTAATTTTAAGTTCGACTGGTTCGTCTAATTCATAAACAGAAACGCCGTTTTGTAATTTCCTACTCAAAGTTTTCCTTCTTCCCTTAGTTGCTTACGTATCTTAGTAGCACTAATGTCATGTATATCCTTACCTAAGTCATGTTCTGTAAACGTGTAACCTACACCTCTACCATAACTAATATCTACAATGTTTGGTACTTTCATAATAGTATATTCTTTATTGTAAGTATAGCCTACTTTGTTTAAACCTTGAATAATATTGTCTGCTACATCTGTATGCTTAAACGGGTTATCTGTTTGTGCTACAGTTCGTCCGGCACCGGCATCTTCGCCGACTATACCAAATACATCACGTATTTGAATACACACTTGGCCTGTTTCTGCTAATGCACGTTTAAATAATTCTGTATGTCCATCATGCCAAGGTTGCCATCTTCCTAGCATTTGTGTTGTAGGTTTTTGCCAATCAAAGTCCATTATAATCTCTTCCCATATAACGATTAATTACAGGCAATAATGCCTCGTGTGAGTTATCAAACCATTTACTAATATGGTAGTCGCATGTTGGAGGCGCTTGGAACATCTTATTAGTATCTTCAAAACGCCCCTCTTGGATTGTATCCATCCATACTGTAAAGTCGGGTGCAAATGCTTTACGTGCTTCTTCAGTAGGACAAACAAAGTCAGTAACAGCAACTTTGCCTGCCATTACTACACCGTCTGCTAGATGACGCATACGTTGTGCTTGTCGCATACGTCCTTCGGGTGTAAAGTCCCAATCATCATACTTAGTACGCACTTCGTCTGCGTTTATGTGTACGCCGCCTATTAAGTCTGCAAATGGTTTTGCAAGTGTTGTCTTGCCCGATCCAGGCAAGCCAAATATTAGTATTTTCATAAATTACTCTCCTTAACAACTTGTTTCACTAATTCAACATCTCGAACTTGGCGCCGAAATCTCAAAGCCCAATGTTCAGGATTGATTACATGATAAACCATATCGAGCTGTTCATCATTAAACTTACTTAGCATATCCTTGCCTGTCTTAGAATTCAATAGTAACCACGGACTAATCTTTCCGTCCTTTATTTGCCACACTGCTCTATTAGGACTTACATAATTAAAGTAATGATTCCATACTGAATTATTTTCAGTAGCCCATTCTACCATTGTAGTTATGCTACGTTCTAATGCAGTTTCTACATTTTCTTTTAGTATTAATTCAATTGCATACTTTTCATACATTTCATCTCTACACCAGTGATCTAATTTAACACCACTAGTAACAACATAGTCAATATACTTTTCAGGATACAACGGACGAACATTACTAATAAAGCTACCAAATTTTACAAATGCATTATAGTATTGACTTTTACAAAACTCTTCATATGTCTTTTCTTTTTTTGAACCTGCACTAAGTTTGTAAAATCTTTGAAATGCATAGAAGCCATGACGTACACGCTTCTCATCTTTTTGTAAAGCTCTACGTTTCTTTTCACACATGTGAGCTATAAGAGTTTTTTCTCTTACGTAACTACTCCCACAGTATTCGCATTTATAAGCCTTAGTCATTAGTTGCATATTCAAAAGCTAAGTTTCCTGATATTGTTATTCTGTAATCTGTACTGCTATAGAAAGGTGTTACACTATGCTTTAGTTTTGCTGGAAACAGTATGCATGTCTTTGACCATTTCTTATCTGCTGGTATTGACATTGTTGCTAGATCGCCTTTGTAATCAGCATAATGGAACTCTAATAATCCATTCATTCTCTCTACAGCATTATTGCCTGGGCCGCTTGCTTGTTCTGTTTCTATGTCATAGGGTATTTCATAAAAAATAATAAAGCTAAACACACCGGCATGATCGTGTATAGGCTGAAACTCATACCTCTCTTGAAAATTAACCCAAAGACTATCTAAACTTACTTTAAGGTTATCTCTTTGTTTCTTAGGAAATGAAGCCCGCCATACTTCTAAATGATTATATTCTGAGTCATGCTTATCAGCTAAGGCAAGCATCTTCTTTTCAATTACATTTCTACTATCAGATAATGAGTATGATTTCTTTAATTGGCCAATTAAATTATCACCATAGTTTACTGCACTATTAAAGTCTTTCTTTATTTCTTCGACTTCTTTCTTAATAGTCATAAAGTCAAAGTCGTTAAATTTATCTACTACAATGCCGCCATTACCAAAGCCATAAAATCCGTTTTCAATCATACCTTAATACCTTTCAGCTCATGGTCTTCAATTAATTGTTTAAGTTCTTTCTTAGTGTACATACTTGCTAACATTTCAACTTCGTCTTGTTTCATGTTAGGATTTAATTGTTCAATTATTTTTACAGCAGAATTATTACTTGTCTTTTTCTTAAAGCCCTGCCAAGGATGAAATTCTTTCTTACCTGTATTGCCGCACTGACATAGTAAGTACCACTGTAGTTTAGGATGCTTGTCTCCTAGTACTGCCCAGTTCTTGTTATAGTATTCGTTTGTCTTAAACACAGCAAGTTCTGCTTTGTCTCTATTACCTTTAACGTTACTCATGTATCTATTAAGATTCCATAAGTCGCCTTTGATATCTTTGCGTCCTACATCTGTACATGCATCGTATAGTTGCTTCATGCCACCATCAAGTGCTGGAATAAGTTCTTTAAATAAATCTAGTTCTTTATTTGGCATGCCATTCCTCTATATCACTTGGTGAATTAATCTCTACTCCATTATAGTATACACTCAAACAGCCAACTTGCCAACCGTTTTTTAACCAGCGTAACTGTTCTAATTTTTCAACTTCTTCTTCACGTTCTACGGGTAAGTTAGTATACATTTCTAATGCGTTGCGTCTGTATCCGTATACACCTAAGTGCCAATCACCATAGCCCGTCATGCCTCTACCAAACCATAGTGCTTGGTCCCTACCACGTACCATCTTAACTGAGTTAGGATCGTTTTGTTTGTCTTCGGGCATGTGTGTAAACACTGTTGTTACAGGATAATGCTGTAAGTGCTGTAGTGCCTTTTCAATCATATCAAGTGTAACATCAGGCATGTCGCCTTGTACATTAATAAACTGATCGTACTTCTGCATGTAGTCTAGTTTGATTGCGCCTGCACATCTTTCAGTGCCATTTGCGTAGTCTGTGTTATCTATAATAACACTTGTGTTTTGAAACACACTAGCAATACGTACATCATCAGTAAGCACGTATGTTGGTATCTTAGACGCAATACAAGCGTCATACACACGTTTTATCATGGGAACACCATCTAACATAGCTAGAGGCTTTCCGGGCAAGCGTGTGCTGTTATATCTTGCGGGTATAAGAATGGCTGACGATGTCACGTACCACCTCCTCAAAGTTATCTAAGCGGAGCATGTTAGGACCATCGCTTGGTGCTAGATCAGGTTCAGGATGGACTTCCAAGAAAAAAGATTGGATCCCAAGAGCAGACCCGCTACGAGCCAGCCCAGGCACGTAATCACGATTGCCACCTGAGCTATCGCCTTGTCCTCCGGGTTTTTGGGCAGAGTGCGTACAATCGAAAACAATATCATGTTCAAAATTGTCGAGCATATACATAAGACCAGTATAGTCAACGACAAGAGTGTTATAGCCAAAACTAGTTCCCCTTTCAGTTATCCAGACGTCTTTAGCGCCTTCACATTTACTTAGCACACCTTTCATGTCCCAGGGTGCCATAAACTGACCTTTTTTAATATTAACAATTTTATCTGTAGCACAAGCAGCTTTGATTAAATCGGTTTGTCTACACAAGAACGCAGGAATCTGATAGACATCAACTGCATCTTTAAATTCTCTTTCAATACGTGCAACCTGCACATAGTCATGTACATCAGTAAGTGTCTTTACACCTAGTGTTACTTTGAGTGCAAGGAAGTCTGTTAGTGTTGCTTCCATACCCATGCCACGTTTGCCCTGCATACTTGAACGGTTAGCTTTGTCGTAACTTGCTTTGAAGTAGTATTCAATGCCATACTTGTCACATACACGTTTGCACTCTTTAGCAATCTCTGCCGACTGTGCTAGTCCTTCGTGTTGACACGGTCCTGCTATAATTCTCATTTTGAATCCTTTACCATATAATAGAGATTTACTAGTTTATCCATTTGTTTTGCTAACGTAGGATTAGTTGCTGCCACTTCGCACAAGTTATTCCACTCGCCGTAGTCAAGTAATTTGCCTTGCTCTCTTGCAACAGCACCCGGATCACCGCCTACAATCCAACGTGGTATCTCAGGCTTGTCAGCATAACGAGCGAACACAACACCGTTGGCCCGCTCGTATATTAAAGTTTCATTTGGGATTAATTTTCCCAACTACTCAGCTTTCTTCTTCTTAGCTGGTGCTTTCTTCTTAGCTGGTGCTTTCTTCTTTGCTGCCGGCTTTGGTGCTTCTACTGGAGCATCAATTAATCTACCATTTAGGTAACGTAGTAATACACCGTATGCTGGTAGGAAGATAATAAGTCCTACTGCAATCTTAATCACAACTTGTGATCCTGCAATCTCCATCCAGTTAGCAGCCATATACTCATCTGCTGAGTTGTTAAACGCTACTGCAAAGAATGTGTATGTGTCAATGATGTTTGCAACAACTGTTGACAATGCCGGTGCTAACCACCACATACTCATGCGCTCTCTAATGTATTGGAACACATACACGTCAAGCATTGTGCCTACGGCGTATGCAGTTGCTGATGCAAAACCAATACGCATTGCTACTGACTGTGGAGCACCTTCAGCAAGTACTACTGCAATTGATCCAATAATAGCAAGTGGATATGCCGCCGCAATAGTTGCTCTAGCAATGTTCTTGCCTAGCATTCTAACAGTTAAGTCAGTTGCTAATACCACAAGCGGGAATGTAAACGCCGCCCATGTTAATTTAATGCCTGCAATTTCTACCGGAATAGAAACTAAAGCATTTGAAATAGTAATCACTACAACGTGCAGAAGTGCAAGTTTAAGCATCATACCTTTATCAATGTTACTAAACATAATATTATTTTCCTTTATTTACTTCGGTGCCTGATGTTCGACGAACAATGTCGTCGTGATTAAATTCAGCCCAGTATAGTTCAAAAGCGACACCGTCTTCTAAACCTTCAAACTGGTGAATTTTTCCGGGCTTTACTTGTGTAAAGTCACCTGCTTCAAGAATAGTCTCATCAACTAGTCCTTGATCATCTTGCCAAACTCGAACAAGCATCTTGCCCGATTCAACAAAGAATCCGTTCCATTTAAATTCGTGTGCGTGTTCGCTACACTTATAACCTGCGTTAAAATTAATACGGTGAAACTCTAGTACACCGTTGGCGTGAATTAGTTCTGTATCACCCCAAATTTTTCCTGCTTTAATTCCCATAATTTTTCCTTTCCTTAGAGTAATAGTGCGTATTCAATAATTTCACACTGTCTACTAATGTCTTTAACAAAAAATGCACACAGCGGATTTTCTCCATCTGTAATCGGTACACTTAACAGTTGTCCATTCTTCATCTTTGGAAAGTACCATTTTACATCTGTGTAAAAATTTGTTATCTTTATTTCTGCAAAATCTGTTTTGTAGCTTGATAATGGATTAAACAAAAACGCTTCAAATCCTCTATCATTCAAACTTGTAAGCGGAAGTATTTCTAAATCATTTCCGCTTTCACTGCAACCAACAGCTATATTCCAATCTACAGGCATAGTAATTTCTTTACCGCCTATTTCTAATACCATTGCCGGAGCACTAAATGATTCTAAGAATATTAAAGGAACAAAGAAAAAATCAGGATTCTTTGGATCGCTATTATCTAATACACTAAATCTTACATCGTCATCTATCTGCTCTGGCAAATCATTTAATAAAAAACACTCGTTTTCTAATGTTAATATTCTCATTGCCAATCTACCTTTTCTATTGTGAACGGGTATTCTGCTTCCTTATAAAACTTTTTACGTTGGGTAAGGTGCCGCTTCGCATACTTACACGTTGATGTAAGATCCCATATTTGCACGAAGTCTTTGTCCTTTGCCTTTCTTACGCCTCTACCGATAGATTGGATAACTCTTACAAAACTCTTTCCAGGCTCAATAAGAACCAAGTTAAAGATACGAGGAATGTTAAGACCCACAGCAGCAACTCCATAGGTTGCGATAATAACCTCATTAGTTCCTTCACGTATAGTGTCATATGTTTCTTTCCTGTCTTTTACTTTTACACTTCCGCTAACAAAAGTGCTATTAGGTATTAGTTCTGCTAACATTTCTCCTGCGGAGATTCTGTCTACAAGTATTAGTGTGTTGCCTGAGTCTTTTATTGTGTTTAATAATTTGCCTATATATTCTACTCGATTCTTGTTTGTTACAAGATATTTTAATTCTTCTTGGTAGCCGCTGTGTGCCACTGTATCAATTAGTTGTACTACATTAACATGACATGATGATAGCACGCCTTTGTCTTGTAATTCTTTTGCTGAGATGTTACCAATCACAGGACCAAGACTAGCATGAATACTTTCAAACTCAAACTTCTCTTTAGGTACTGTACCAGTTAGTCCCCAGCGTATTGGAGCGTTACGTAGGTTGCGAGTGAGCAGGTTCTTAAGAACTTCTGCTTTGGCTTGGTGTACTTCGTCAACGATAATAGTGCTTACACCCTCTAGGAACTCTGCCAGACTTAATACTGCGCTGCCGTCCTTGTGCTTCTTGTCGAGTATATTCAAACTCTGCCAAGTGCAAATAGTGTGAGTCTTACCTAATTGTTTTCGATCTCCAAAGTATACCCCTACGTCGAGCCCACAGTTAATATAGTCTTCTTCTGTTTGTTCTACTAACGACTTGTTAGGAACAATCACAAGTGACCTACCGTAGGGCTCAGCTATATGTGACAGGGTTGCTGTCGTAATTGTTTTACCTGCACCAGTAGCAATCTGTTGCAAGCTCTGTGGATGAGCAATAAAGTTATTAATTGCATCAACTTGATAGTCACGCAGAATTATTTCTTCACCTTCTGCAGGATGTCCTTGTGGCCATACAACGCCTTGGTCTGCCCAATAGCGTTCTGTAACTGGCATAAACTTTAAGTCAATAGGATGACGTCTATCTTCAATGTCTACTATTTCAACATTATTCTTTTGTAACACTTGACTAACAGTGTCAAGATGATTGACATAGCCAGTACCACCAATACCAAAGAAAGCAACCTTTCCATCCCACCGACCAAGTTTATATTGTGGCATGTATCTTGCGTAAGGCACTTCAAACTTGAGAGCGTTCGCGAGCTTCCTTCGTACGTCAACCTCTAGTCCTTCTAGTTTAATGTTTACTTCGTCTTCAATTATTAATTTACATGTAGCCATGGTAGCTTGAGTATTTCCTTAAATAACTTTCTTGTCCGCGTATTACAATTAGATCACTATGTGCTTTAAACCACTGTGCTACTTGGCCTCTAGAACTTTGACTAAACATCAAAGTAGTAATAGGCTTCCAGTTGCTTTTTAGTAATACTTTTGATAACTTATTATTAATATACACTATCTTTGTATATTTGTCAACCCAATTGTTAAGATTTTTTTCCTTAACAAATTTATTAAAGTCTCTATTAGTTTCGTTATCTAATCTAAATAGTACCGACTGTTGTTCTATAGGCACTAATGCTCGAAAGAAATCGTATATTTCATATACCTGTTCCATTTCATGTCCAGGCGAAATATTTACTAATAACGGAAACCTATCTAAGTTGTATAATGATAATAATACTTCTTTAAAGTTTACTTCTTCAGTTGGACAATAATATTCTAAATCAGATCTAGTTGCAATATCATTTTGCACAGACGGGTTATCAAATATTATTTTTGATTCTGAAATTCCGTATCTACGATATTTGTCTGCATAATTTATTACTGTACTAGGATCAAAGTTTCCTAAATCTTTAGCCATCTGAGTTCTAATGCTGTCACTAATATTATGAACACCAGTGTTATCAACATAAGAAACTAAGTTTGACTTATTTTGTACAATGTCTTTACACTTATTGTAATACGTAATTAATTCGTTATCTATTTCAAAATCTTTGTTAATAAACTTTTTTAGCACTGCATAGATATTTGATTCTGTAGCAAGAAAGAAATGTTCGTGACTTCCTTTATTATGATGGTATTGATCAGTGTGTTTTGGAATTTCGTTAATGCATGTTATTAGCGTTTTCGAAAAAGGAAATCTTACTGCTACCCATTTTTCTTTTGGATAGTTTAAAGGAGCTTCAACAATTTTAATATATTTGCTCCTATCAATTTTCCTTAAAGGCTTACGTAATCTATCAATAGCATAATCAAAATCATAGCCTTGTACTTCAAACTGCGGCTTATAAGTTTGCAGTTTAGTTTGCATTAATGCAAACTGCCTATCTGTTAAGGCTGTACCTTTAAACACTTGCCTAGCAATACTATATACAATAGTACCGTCATTAGGTAGTATTTCAAATTTTTCAGGCGACTTTACAAATCCGGACAGGACTTCTAATAAGTCTTCAATACTTTTTGTTTCTAACATGTTTATATTATAGCATTAGATAGAGCAGTTGTCAATCGTTTTAATGGTATACCTTGTGATATTTCATCTACTGTATATTCTGTCCAGGCGTAGTCGTTCAGCCATTGTTGTCTATCTGGCATCAAAGGTGATTCAATGTCGTGCCAAAAGTCAATGTCATTGCCTACATCATAAGCAATTGAGCTTGGACTTACAAATGCTGGTATGCCAGACATGATACTTTGTGGTCCAGGGTTGCTGCTATGACATACTACTGCCCAAGCATTTTTGAATGACATGTCAAAGTCATCATAACTTCCTAATATATGTTGTGGTGCTTGCCTATACACATTTTTATACTGCCTCTCAATTTCAGGCAATGGACAACGAGGATGTGGCCTAAAGTATATAGGTCTATCAGTATGTTTTTGTATATTCTCTATTGTTTGCATTACCCACTTACTCATTGAAGGCATGCCTCTCCATTGCTCACTTTTTTGGTGTTGGCCGCATAATAGTATATGATTGCCTTCAGTGCGCCAGGGCTTTACTTCAAGTCCCAATAAACGCTTACGCCTATCATCGTTATTACTATCCCCAAAATAAGCATCTCTATTAATTCCATTTAGTCCTACTCTCCATGTCTTGCCGCGCTTGATACCACCTATCTCAAGTACTATTGTAGGCTTATCATTATTCCAAATAGATTGATTTGCTGCCATTCTTCCATTCCATAATACGCTCCATATTACATTTACATCAGCATTGTTATTATTATGCACAACAGAATGACCTGCGTCTTTGAGACTTTTCTCAAACGCATTAAATACTGGCTTGCTATTCATAGCGCCATATTGAGTCCACAAACTAAATTTCATTGGTTAAATATTCCTATAACGTATTTACAAAGGATTTCAAATGACAAACATAACTGTGGTTACAACATTTCATAAGCCTGGATTAGATTTATATGGACAAAGATTTTTAGATAGTTTTGCGCAAAGAGTTGATCCTAGAATTAAATTGCTTGTATACGCAGAAAGTTGTAATCCAAAAAACCCTAACCCTGAACAAATAACAATACTTGATGCTAAAGAAGTTTTGCCAAAACTAAATGCATTTAAAGAAAAGTATAAAGATGTTCCACATGCAAATGGAAATATTGCAAATCATCCTGCACGTAACGGACGTAAGGATTGGAACAAAGAATTTAAATGGGACGCTGTACGCTTTGCTAACAAGACATATGCTGTGTATGACGCTTGTACACGCTCTAAGGACTGGTGTGTATGGATGGATGCAGATACCTTTGTACACAGTGATTGGAGTTATCAACAGTTTAAAGAATTACTTCCAGAAGATAAATGGATAACATATGTAGGCAGAGGAAAAGGATCACAGACATGGCCCGAGTGCGGCTTCTATGGTATGAATCTAGGTCATCCTGTATGCGGACAATTTCTTAAAGAGTTTGAACGTATGTATGAGGATGCAGACAATGGTATGTTTAGACTTGTTGAGTGGCATGATAGTTTTGTGTTTGGTCATATACTAAAAAATCTAATTCCAGTAAATAACAATGTACTAGATTATAGTGCAGAGATGTATTTGAAGGAAGCCAAGTCAGGCGGCGGCGGACATCCGCTAATTAACACTGTACTCGGAAAATGGATAGACCATATGAAGGGTGCTAGAAAGAACACTGGCAAAAGCAAGTCATCAGATATAATGGTAAACCGAAAAGAGTCTTATTGGAAATGAAGTCGTATATCATAGCTCTAAGTAAAATTAAAGGTAGCTGGGAAAGCGGCTGTCGATTAAAAGAAGAGCTTGAAAACTTTAACATGGAAGCTGAATTGTTTGAAGGAACATACGGCAACGATGCTGTTGGAATGATGGAAGAAGAAGGACGTCAATTACACTCTTGGGGTGTAAAGGGACCTGCTAAAGAAGTTAAACACAAAGACAAATATGATAAGAAAGCAAGTATGCCTGGAGTAAAAGGTTGCTTCTATTCTCACTATAGGCTTTGGGAAAAGTGTGTTGAAGTAGGTGAACCTATAATTGTGTTCGAAGATGATGCACATGTTGTACGTCCGTATAAACCTGTTGAATGGGTAGATGTTTTGAGTCTAGTATCCAGTCACAGAAAGAAGATGCAACGTTACGTAAAGTATCTTGAAAATCCTGAGGGCGAACCTGCTGCAATGAATTACAAACAAGGTAGTATGCCTGGCAATGCAGGCTATGCAATCAAACCACATGCTGCTGCAAAATTAGTACATGCTTACAAAAATAGTTACTTGCCTGCAGATAACGCAATAAACCAATACGTTGTTAAAATTCAAATACATAATTATATGATGGGTAAAGCTATGTCTAGAGAAAGAACTAGGGGAAAACCTAGTCTTATAAGAACAAAATATTGGGATGACGTTAAATGATTGATATTGTGTGCGTATATAAAACTAATCCAGAAGGGATTTATACTGCTGATTGGGTAAACATATTACATGCTGGTATTAAGAAGCATTGCAATTTGCCTTATAAATTTTCTTGCCTTACAGATAGTGATGAGGATATACCTGGCAAGATTGCTTTACAAAAAGATTTACGTGGCTGGTGGTCAAAGTTAGAATTATTTACAAAAGGATTATTTACTGGACCTACACTATACTTAGATTTAGATACAGTTATTAGCGGCAGCATAGATTCTATTATTAATAAATTAATTTCTGAAAACAAATTTACAATGATTAAGGGCAAATCTAAAAGATCGTCTAGTTGTATTATGTACTGGAACGGTGACTACTCTTACATATACAAAAAGTTTAATAAGAACAAAGATAAGATAATGTCAACTTATATAACTAGAGAACAGTATGGTGACCAGGCATTTATTGCTGAACAAACTAAACATGTATACTTGCAAGATGTAGTTGGCAGCTCAGAAGTTGATTACGAAAGTAATATTAGACGCCTTGGTAATAGAAATGCAAAAATAATATTATTTGCAAAACCTAATAATAAACCTCACACAAGTTTCAATCATATGGTTGTTAAAAATTGGACTATGCTAGGTGAAGACTTTAGTAACGATGTTGAGGATAGGCGTGGCTGGACTTGGCCAAAGCATGATAAGTTTTGTTGGAAAGTTATGCGTAAGCATCCTGACCTGCCTAAGAAGATGTCAAGGTATGTAACTAGGACCGGCGCAGTACTTCAAGCAGGCGGTAACTGCGGCTATTATGCTGAAGCATATTCTAAAATATTTAATAAAGTAATTACATTAGAACCTGACTTATTAAACTTCTATTGTTTATTAGAGAATACAAAAAAATGTAAAAATGTTGTACCGTTTAGAGCTGCACTTGGTGACAAGAGCGATATGATACAAATGACATCTCCAAAAACAAATAATGTAGGTATGCATTATATTGACGGAGCAGGTGATATACCACAAATAACAATTGATAGTTTAAATATTAAACATTTAGATCTTATACATTTAGATATTGAAGGTTACGAACTATTTGCTTTAAAGGGTGCAGAAGAAACCATTCGACGTTGTAAACCTACAGTGGCACTAGAATATAATAAACTTGCAGACAAATACGGTTATACTATGTATGATTTAAACAAATGGTTTGCAGATCGAAACTATGTTAATCATAGTCGACACGAAAGTGACTTTGTATTCATACCTAAGTAATATAGTCCCGCATATGTTTCCATGCTTGGCCTGTTTTAAGTTCTTCAAAATTCCAATGGCTCATTGATATTTTCTTAATCCAAGTGTCTCTATCAAAGTGTTGAGGATTTTCAATTTTAGTAATATCAGTATTAGCAATATCAAATGCTTGACTAATTTTTGGATTAGGATCTAACACAAACACTGGTAATCCTTCGATTGCTGCTGCTACGCCTGGGCTACTATTATATGTTATTACAGCATGTGCATTAATAAAGTCTTGCCTAATATCAGGCTTGTGAGATATTACTACACCCGGCTTATTGATTTGCAAATATTGCTTTGCTCTTTTGTCTCCCGGGTGCGCACGTACTACAATTGGTCTATCTGTAAACATACGCAATGTTTTAATTGTTTGCATAACCCATTGCATTACATCCAAACCTTGCATACTCCAACCGCCGTTACGCTGTAAACATATTACAATATGATGACCTTTTGTACGTTCAGGTTGTAATCGAATGCCTAAGTTACGGCTAATACTTTCCCAACGCTTAGGATCAGGATTGTCCCAAAAATAGTTACCAGTTGTAGGAAATACTCCGTTCAAACTGTAACGTAAGTAATGCTTTGCATTAGTCTTATCTACATACAAAAACAAATTACTGTCAATTATAACTGTGTGTTTCTTATGTTTTCTTTGATTATCAATTACTGCTTTACGTAATTTAAGGTGGGGACTATTAGGACTAGATTCGTGTACATATCCTTGTATAACACCAACATCACTAAGTTGCCATCTATCACTTTGAGATTGCATTCCATTATCGCCACATGCACTTGCTCCCTGTGCAAACAGTCTCAACACCTGTTCTTTTTCAGGGTTTTTGTTTTTGCTTGGTATGCCTCTCATATAGCTTACTACTTCCATTATTCGTCGCCTTTGTTTCTTGCACTATGACTAATGTAAGGAAGTAATCGATTAATGCAAGTACCGTCTTGCATCTCTGCTGGTGTCCATTGGCACCATGCTAGATTATAGAACAACTGTCTTACTTCATCTTCATGTGGAATATGCATATTTTCAATATTGATTAACTTATGTTCAGTTATGTCGTATGCAAATCCGCCTTCGTCTATTGTCATAACAGGCACTCCGTATAGTAATGCATCAATTGCTATTCCGCTAGAGTAAGTAATTACTGAGTGTGCATCTTGCATCTGGTATTCAAATGCAATTTTAGATCCGTCTACTACTTTAACATCTTTTAATCCTGCAAATGCTAGGCGCTTAAACAAGTCATTATGATTAGTCATTCCTTTGTCACTTATTGCAGGATGTACACGAATCTCAATTGGACGTTCACTAAAGCGTCTTAATTCTACAGCAGTATCAAATACCCAATCATTAATATCGTTGTGTCTTAGACTTGCATCGCCTGCAAGTTGTAAGGCAATAACAATCTTTTGTCCACGTCTACGGAAGCCGTTGTACTCTAAATTTAGTTCTTCAAAACGCTGTGCTGTTTGGTTATCTTCAAATCCCCAATGTGCATCTTTATTCATAAATCCATTTAGTCCAACTCTATAGTGTGAATGATGGTGTGTAATTTTTCTACCTAGCAACGGAGTTTCAATACAGATAAATGTATGGGCTTTTTCAGCAACACTTGCTCTAACAGTATGATGTATGTTTGTTCTATCTGGCTTCCAACTACCTGTCATTACAGCAACATCACACTTACTGTATTTTTCGTCATATGCAAAATCTACACCTAGGCCTAAACCTATTTCTTTATTAAAGTTTCGCAGTTTTTTATATTCTGATTTTTCTGCTGGTATTGTTGTCATTATGCCTTCATGAAATGCACGTAGAATATCTCTTTCTCTATTATTTCCTGCGCTGTTCATATACACTTTATACTTCATTTAATAGTCTCCATGCTGTTCCATTTTTAAATTCATCTATGTGGAATTGTCCGTATGCTAAATGACAAGCCCATTTATATATTTTATCTTTATCTAACTTTGTTGGTGTCTCAATAAGACTTAAATCTTTGTCGCACACCGGATCTGCTGCTGTTGGCGCTGTTGTAAACGCAGGTACACCTTCTAACACACTTTCTAATGCTGCTATACTTTGATAAGTTACAAGTGCATGTGCATCTACTAGGTCATCAAATATTGTAGAAGTTATTCGCTGTTGTCTTGGTGCTTTATCTCTGATCTTAATAGGACGATCTGTATACTTCTTAATTTCAGCAATAGTGTTGTTTAACCATTCTTGTCTATCTATACCATAGAACTTACAAGGTTTTTCACTTGGTGTTACCAACAGAATATATCGTCCGCTATTTTGAGACTTTATTGTGTAGTTAAGTCTACGCCATCTATCATCTGGTCTATCAATAATTTTATTATGCTGTACATCATCTTTAACTACACGATGATATAATTTCCAGCCATGCGGATTAGATGTAGATTTATAATTTCCTATATATCCGCTATCCATATAATAGAAAGGATGATTATTTTCCCAGCACCAATGTATTAACTTACGTTTACCCATACTTCTAATCATTATAGGATTGTTACCAAAATTATAATCGTAATCTTGCATAGGTAAGTTTGCACCTTGTGCAAACATATTTACATATTCATCAGTTTTGTTTTTACTTAAACATATCATATAGTTCTTGTTTCCACAAGTTATTAAATTCACAGTCTCTGTAATTTTCAAACCAAGGACCACCTTCTGTGTAGTGGATTAGATTTGGTTTTTCAATATCGTCATACACTCCTACTAAGTAATTCCACGTATGATCTAGTTCACCTATTTCGTCATCTTTAAGCCAACTTAATCTATGTAAGTATGCTCCTGTTTTTTCTACATCGTTTACAAACTCAGCTGTAACTACTTTATTAGATGGGTGTTCACAATTAAATAGCATAACACTTGACCAGTTCTTACGTGGATAGATAGTTTGCTTTTGTCCATCCATTTTAAATTGTTCTTTAACTTTGTAATCATGTTGTACACACATTACAGCATACTTGTCATCTGCTTGTGCAAATAGTTCTGCAATATCAGTTGTAAGGATCATATCACAATCCATAAACAATGCCCATCCTTTGAAGTCAGCAAGTTCGGGTATAAGAAATCTAGTAAAGGTAAATTCAGTCGAAGCTAGTTTATCTACAGGACGACTATACCAACCTGCATCTCTTAGTTCCTGTTGCTTTAATGGAATTACTTCTGCATCTGGTTGTTTAGATAGGATACTATGTTTACACACTTGGTATGCAATATCTTCTCGCGGATCATATCCTACAAATACTTTCATTTATCTACTCTTTCTATGTCTTCTTCAATACAGTTAGTACCATATTGTATTTCTACTAATTTTAAATTTGTGTTGTGTTCGTTAGCAAGTTGGTGCCAAGTTCCTACAGGTATATGCAACGACTCGTGTTGCTTATATACTCCTAGTGTTTCTACATCGGTACTACTTGTGTTAATAGTATATACTGTTGCTGTGCCTTCTGCAATAAACCAATGCTCTGAACGTTCTTGATGTCTTTGCATTGACAACTTATTGCCCGGCGGCACTGCTAATTCCTTAACTTTTGTGTGGTTATCGTATTCATGTATCACTCTGTAGTACCCCCATATACGCTCTGTCTTTGGTGCTTTCCACTCGTCTAGTATCCAGCTACTTGAATTCTTTTTATCTTCGCCGCCTACACCAAACGCAAATTCTACATTAGGCATATCACCATATGTAGCATACTCTGGTGTTGTTGTGTTAGTCCTATCTCCACCGTTAGCAAAGATTACTTTGATGTCTCCATGTGTACTTAGCGTATGAAAAATTGCATGACATGCACTGTCGTCACTATCGTCAAAACCAATTACTTTGTCAACAATTTCCATTTCTTGTATTAGTGCAATACGTTCTTTGAAAGGCATAAATGGTCTGCCTTTCTTACGTGTAAGCCAATCATCACTATTCACGCCAACAATAAGTTTGTCGCCGAGTTTCTTTGCTTCGTTGAAATAGGCTAGATGCCCTGAGTGTAGTGGATCAAAGCCACCTGTTACTAATACTACGTTCATGTAGATATTTATGTGCGCACATAACTACTAAATACTTTCATGGCAATACATTTTCCAAAACATAAAGCAACATTTATACACATACCTAAAACTGCAGGTAGCAGTTTTGAATTATGGATCAGCGAAAATATTACACATTTTGATAGACAACAAAAGCATTGTACACTAACTGATGCTAGAAATATTTGGAAAAAGTTAGGATATACATTTTGCTTTGTACGAAATCCATATGCTAGAATGGTTAGTATGTTTCACTTTATTGGACAACGTGCAGTAGAACGTATTGAAATGCGTAGCAATGGCCAGCGTACAAAGAAAAGTACTAATCAACAAGATGATATTTTAATTTCTGCATATTATAATAAAGGATTTGAAAACTGGTTAGAAGAACATAGCCAAGATATACACAACCCATTTGACTTGGGTATTTGGTTATATGAAAGAAAAACTCCACAAGTACATTGGATAGACGATTCTGTTGAATGGTTTAAGGCTGAAGAATTATCGTTAAAATTCAAGAGGTTACAAGACGTCTTTAATGTAGATATAGCACTGCCACATGTTAACAAAACATCACATAAACATTATAGAGATTATTATAATAAAAATACTAAGACAATAATTGAAAATTTATTTAAAGATGATCTAGATAGATTTAACTACGACTACTAAAGGTCTTTAAAGAAGTCTGCAAGTTGTGCCATATCAAAAGTACCAGTAGTAAATAAAGGCTCTTCTACTGTACTAAGTTCTGCATGTAATCCAATAGACTCATAATGATCTTGAAACTTTGTGCCATCGCCTTTAATACCATTTTCAAATTCAACATATGCAGCCGGAATATTATATGCATGAGCAGCAATTATTCCGTGTAACGAACTACTAATTATAGTTCTACATTCAGTAATCTCTTTTGCTTTTGATAATGCGTTTTTTGTTTTAAGATTAATTACATGGTAATTTGGATATTTTTCTTTTGCCCATTTGTATTGACTTACATGCGGAATAATTCCTACATCGTATTTCTTTTTACTTTCGTCACAAAACATTGGTAATAGTAATGCAGGATCTCCTACTACGTCAGATGTTGTTCCGCCAGCTTGTAATAGTTTTGCTTTTGATCTTGGTCCTCTAACAAAGCGCCAGTCAGCATCAATGTCAATAGGATTTTTCATTGACATAAATCCACTACCTAGTACTAGAGTACCTTTTTTTGCATGCCTTGCAATAGAACCAATGCACATAGCATTGTAATTACTGCCTCTAGTCCAGTCGTAATCAACACCGAAGTAGTCTAATAACTTTGGTGTTAATACATCTCCAAAATTTCCTGTTGTTGAATTACCTACCCAATAAAAAGTGTACTTCATCTATTTTTCCAATCTATGCTGTATTCTATTGTGATTTTCTTCTGACTTACTTATTAAGTACGAAGGAAATTGTTCAGTAGTTACAGCAGTTAGATAATAATTATTTTCTTCTACAAACTCATTTACAGCATTAACTACTCCCCAAGAGGAATATTTATTATGATCTACGTAGTCGTGTCCTAGTATAAATCCATCTTGCTTTACACAATCGTTTACTGCTTGTAGATCTTTTTGGCATCCTTCATACGAATGATCTCCGTCAACATATACCCAATCTAATGTATTGGGCTTAACATGATTACATATGTTGTATGTTAATGTGCGTAAGAATTCTACATTATATCTTGATAATCTATCCTGCACATCTTTAAATCGTTTGTCCCATTCTGTTTGATTTGCAAAGTACTTTCCTTGTATAGTTTTGTCAAGTACTGCAAAAACATCAACACAATAATGTTTTTTTGGTTTTGTTAGTTTACATATAAGTTCACTAAAGTTACCTTTACCTACACCCATTTCGGCAGTCGTTGCACCTCTAGGCATAAGCTCTAAAAAATATTCTCTCTTTACTTTATAAACTTGCATCTTCCATCCCTGCTACTCGTAACTTAACAACATTTGTTATTTGCCATTGCTTCTGGTCAAGTCCTTTAAGTAGACCTAACCATTTGTTACGCATAAGAGCAAACTCGTTAATAATCTTTTCATAGTCAACAACGTCTGCCTCACCGTCTACGTATTTTTCAACGTCACGGCTTGACAGAGCTCGTTGATAGTTTTCAAGATATTTCTTAAAATACGAGCTACGCAACCTACGTAGCTCGATATTTAAGTAATTTAGGATTGCTTCAATTTCTTGAAGCTGATTAAAGCGATGTTCAACTAAGCCAGGCATTTCTGCGGCAGCACGTTCAACATTGCCTTTGAGCTTTACTTCGACACGGGCTTGTATTAGCTCGTCTTCAAAGAACTGCACAGCACTAGGTATCTTAGATATGTCTCTTGATACTTCACTATACCAACCCATTATTCATCCCATTCATCATCTTCGTCATCAGGATCATCATCCAATTCTAAATAATACAGTATTGCATTATCTAATTCGGCAGACGCACCTAGACATTCTTTTAATATATCATCACCTATGCCGTAATCGGCTAGTAAATCTACATAACGTTCTGCAGATGCTTCTACTTGTTTCTTGTCAAGATATTCCTTAAACAACGTCCAAATTTCAACTATTCTTTCTTCATCCATTTATAGTAGCTTCCTCAATTTGATCAACAGTTGCTTCTTCGTCAACTTCATCGGTATTTACCACAGGAGCCATTTTCTCGTTGTATTCCGACATAATCAAATCAAGTTTTCCACCAATCATCCAAGCCTTGCGATATTCAAGAACTTCTTCGCCTGCTAGATTAATGTACTTGAGTCGATTACCTTGCTTAGTTAACAAGCCTTTCTTTTCAAATAATTCAACAAGTCCGCTATAAGGATTCATGCCAGTTTCATAAGGAATCTTAACCTGCACACCTTCGAAAGGTTTTGCATAGCGTGTTTTCATTACTTTACAACCAGCTCTAATACCCATAACTTCTGAGATCTTATTACCGTCTTCGTCTTCTTTTAGTTTCAACTTCTTCATTGCAACAACAATACTTGATGCATAGATAAAGCCTGAACCACCACTAATCTTATCATCTGGATCAAACATATCCTGCGATGCATAAGTGTGGTTAGTACATACTAAGCCTACGTTAAGCGATCCAATCATATTAACAGTATTACGGACTAATGAAGTTAGTGCTTTAGGCTTACGACCCATATCACCTTTCATATCACCCTTGTTAAACTGATCAACATCAGTAGGTGTTAGCAACATACCCAACGAGTCGATTACAAACAGTACCTTAGGACGGTCTTCTTCGTCCATTGCTTTAAAGTCTGTAATAAATGTTGAGATAGTTTTTGCTACATCATCAATCATTGACATGTTTAGTTTAAGAAGTTTTTCTTCACTAGTGTCAACGTCAAGGGCTTGTAGCCAGCTTTCATCAAGTGCGTTCTCTGAGTCAATTAGTACTACAAAGATGCCTTGATCTTGTGCGTGTTTTACAACATTACCTGAACAGAAATAACTCTTACCTGCTCCTGATTCGCCTGCAAACACAGTTACCTTACCTAGCGGAACACCTTTGTGAAAGTCGCCACTAATAAGATAGTTAAGTGCATATGAGCCTGTACTGATCCAATCTGTTGGATCATTAAAGCCACTACTCATGCCTGAGATACTTTTAGTTAAGTCCTTACGGAACTTACTTACATCAAATGATTTAGCCATGTTTTCTCCTATCTAAAAAGCTGAACAATTAAAAAGGGTTGCAATTCAATAATGCAACCCTTTTAGCTTGCTGTTATTATTAACCTTGACGTGCTCTAATCATTGCTAGAATGTCTTGTGCGCCGCCTTCTGCAGGTGCTTCGGCTGTTGGTGCTGCCGCTGGTGTTGCTTCTGCTACTACCGGAGCCGCTACTGGTGCTGGCGCTGGTGTTGGTGCAGGTGCACTTTGACTTACAGCAGTTGCCTGTGGTGATGCTGCCTTTTGCGGATCACCTGTACGTGCTTGCATGCCTGCAGGACGGAAGTAATTACTCCAACGTTCTGCATCATATGCTTCACCATCTACTGATGCTTCAAACATTTCTTGCATTGCTTTTTGCGCTACTTCGTCTGGCTTTTTAGGAAGGAAGTCATTTAAGTTAAACAGTCCGTGTGTATTAACTGCTGCCATTTCATTATCAGCTAACGGACGCTCTCTACGTGCCCAATTACTTGTGCCATAGTCTGCGTAGCCACCTTTCGATGTTTTGTTAAGACGGAAGTCCACACCAGCAGTATAATCTGTTGGTAATTCTTCCATATCAGGATCCATAAGTGCTTGCTTAATAATTTGGAAAATCTGTGGTCCAATAATAAATCTACGAATTGGATTCTCGGGTGTATTATCGTCTGCCAATGGATTATCTGTTACAAAGCCTTGGAATACGTATGAACGCTTTTTCCAATACTTACGACCCATATCTTCTAATGACGGATCTTTAAACCAACCACGTACTTCGTTTAGAATGTTACATGTTTCGCCGTACATTTCCATACATGGAATTTGTACTTGTACTGGACGCGAGTCAGTTTCGCCTTTAACACCTGCGAACGGAAGTTTGATCATCAAACGTTCTGCCCAGAAAAAAGTGTTATCTGCATTACCGTCTGGAAGGAAACGTAGAGTACCACTCTCGCCTTCTTTCATATTCCAAAATGGGTAAATTGCGTTGTCGCCGCCGCCTTGTGAACCACCTGATGAACGTGTTTCTTGTTCTTTGAGCTTTGCTCGGATTTCTGCTAATGATGCCATAGTTAATGCCTCCTATATGTTGTGCCTATGTCGTGTTGTGTAGCTACATTGCTACGTTTGTGCCTTTTATGTTTGTAGCACAGTTATTAGTATAACATCTCTACAAACTTTGTCAAGTCTTTTTTTAAAGAAAAAACATAAAAACTTAAAGGGGTTAGCTGATTATCTTAAACCAGCTAACTCTCTCATTCTGTCGTAATCGCCTGTGTCTGGTGCTTCCATTTGCTGTGGTTGTGTACGCATTTGGAATTCGTCAAACTTTGCTGTTATTTGTTCGATGAAAGCCTTAGCAGGATCTATGAACTGCTCTCCGTAGTCTTTTTCGATCATTGTTAATAC
>Ga0315321_10000449_pt1 | contig 30218 bp, 10 predicted proteins | sample M180m21515metaG_FD_203464 | JGI IMG/M metagenome (GOLD analysis project Ga0315321, IMG submission 203464) | Ammonia-oxidizing marine archaeal communities from Monterey Bay, California, United States - M1 80m 21515 | ecosystem: Environmental > Aquatic > Marine > Intertidal zone | place: USA...
TCGCGTTGACCACTGCGATCACCGATGGTAGCGGCAGCGTTCTTGATGGTGATCGTGATGGGGTTGCTGGTGGAAACTACAGTTTCTGGTTTGAACCTGCCATCGATGATTCAGGCTTGCTGTCTGTAGTGAACACGATTTATGTAAACAAAGATGCGGCCGTTGGTGGAAACGGAACACTGGCAAGTCCATTCAATAACATCCCAATGGCGTTGAATCGTGCTGGGTCCCTCGTCTCGACGACGAATCCTGAAGGCGTTGTCGTCAAGCTTCTTCCAAGTGCGGGTCCCGATGGTGATGTGACGACGGTTGGCGACAACATTGCCTATGAAGTCGGTTTGATCGCCTCGATCGGTCAGGTGCTCGCAGATGGCAGGAATCTGGAACTGCCCGGCGGCGTGCAGTTGGTGGTAGATGCTGGCGTCATCATGAAGTTCCTCGACAGTCGCATTTCGGTGGGTAGTGACAACGATGGCTTTGATCGAAGTCAGTCGTCAATTTCAGTTCAAGGTACACCGGAATTGCCTGTTTACTTCACCAGCTATAACGATACGGCTCTGGGAAGTAACAGCAACGTTCTAGGATTTTCTGCCAATGCAGGTGACTGGGGTGGTATTGAAATTCGCAACGATGTTGATCGAGATCAAGGCCGCATTGATTTGGAACGCCAAGGTCTGTTCCAGAGTTACATCAACCATGCAAGTTTCCAATATGGTGGCGGCGAAGTCTCCTCCATTGGCCGTGTGATCGCGCCAATCCATCTGTCAGAGGCCAGAGCCGAGGTTTCCTACAACACGATGCAACTCAGTTCGGACGCGCCAATCTCAGCTGATCCGAATACGTTTGAACTCACGACTTTTACAGAGCCCCGCTATCAGACCAGTCGTATCAGTGATTTCGGCTTCATTGCCGATTACGATCGCGTCGGCCCTGTCGTGCACGGAAACCAACTGATCGAAAATCCTACCAATGGATTGTTCATCAGGATCGATACACCACCTGGTGGAGGGCTGGAATCTTTGCGGATGCCAGCTCGGTTTGATGATGTCGATGTCGTTCATGTCATGGCCGAAAATTTTGTGTTGGAAGGAGTTCCCGGTGGTTTGGTGCAGGACTCACAGCAGCCTGACCCGATTGTTGGTCTTGTCACGCCACCTGCTTCCACCTTGGATCCCGAGTATTTCTACACTTACACGTTTGTTGATGAATTCGGTTTCGAGAGTCCAAATTCAGAGCCCCAGCAAGTGAGAGTTCTGGTAGGTGAGAATGTGCAACTCACTGATATTCCAGTTGCCACCGGAAAGTATGTGGGCCGTCGGTTGTACCGCAGTGACGACGTCGGGCAAACTTTCAAACTCGTAGCTGAGCTTGATCGCACATCTCTCGATTATGTCGACAGCCTTGGGGCACCAGCGGCATCTGCTCCACAGTTGTTGATGCCTGCTGCCTTGGGTGCCGTCGAGGATGCCGCAGTCGGCCAACTTGCCGCCGGCACTTATTCCTACAAATATACGTTTGTGGATGAATCAGGAATCGAATCCCGATACTCACTCAACACGACGGTTACGATTGCGCCTGCCGACGCCCCTAAGAACATTGTCCTGTCCGGCATCGAACTTCCCAGCGGTAAGTACGTGAGTCGGAATATCTACCGAAGTGATAATGGAGGCGCTTTTCAACTTGTCGCTGTCCTTGAAGATGCAACCGCGACATCAACCACTGTGACTGATGATAACACGAACCCGGGGCAAGTCGCAGGGAAGACAGGGATTCGGCACGGGCGAATCTCCAGTACGCTCGTCGTTGATCCGGGCATGATTATCAAGAGTCAAGGCTCCCGTATCGAACTTGGTTTCGGGGCCAATCTGCTTGCTGAGGGTCGTGATGGAGATGAGATCATTTTCACCTCCAAAGCAGACGATCGGTATGGAGCCAGTGGCAGTTTTGATACTGATGGCAACGGCGATACGCGAGGAGACAAGGGTGCTTGGGGTGGGTTTTATGCCAAGCCCACAAGTCGCTTGAGTATCGATGAGGCGTTCATTGCCCATGCCGGAGGTGTCACCGGAGTCAACGGTGGTACAGCTTCATTCAATACAGTGCAGGTCCATCAGGCAGTCGCGCGAATCGCCAACACACGCTTTGAGGATAATGCCAAAGGAACAGGTTCCGAGCAGGGAGATGGCCGAACCGGTTACGCCCCACAGGGTGATGCGACCGTCTACGTTAATTCGACTCAACCCATCCTGGTCAACAATGTATTTGTCGATAATGAGGGGTCTGCCATCAGCATCAACACAAATGCGATGGGTCATGAGTGGAAAGATGACTCAGGGCGACAAGTCGGTGGACTGGGAGCGTTTGATGTCAGCGCGGCCAACAATGGACCTGTGATTCAGGGAAATCGTCTGTCGGGCAATGACTTGAATGGTCTTGAGGTTCGTGCAGAGGTGCTGCAAACCGAAGTGGTCTGGGATGACACCGATATTACACATGTGCTTGATGGGACGGTAATTGTTCCTGATCACCACACCTACGGTGGACTGAGGCTTGAAAGCAGTTCTGGTGAGGCTCTTGTGGTCAAGGTTTTGGCAGGCGGTGGAATCGAAGCAACAGGCCGATCGCTTGATATTGAGGATCGGATCGGCGGAAGGGTTCATGTCATTGGACAACCAGGGTTTCCTGTGATCATGACATCGATCAATGACACCAGCGTTGGTGCCGGTTTCACTCCCGAGGGACGCGTTCAGAAAGACACAAGACCAAATGGCGGTGCAGCGCAACCGGGTGATTGGCAGGGGCTGAGTTTTGATCCTTACAGCAACGATCGCAATGTCGCAGTTCATACAGAAATTGAAGGCATTATTGGTGGTTTTGGTGATGCCAATGCAACATTGGGCGTGGAGGAATCGGTTGGATTGTTGGCTGCCAATGAAAAGTCGGGGGATGAGAACCTCCGACTGGGATTCAAAATCCATGGGGCGATTGCAGCAGACCGTGACGTCGATCTCTTCAGCTTTGAAGGTGCTGCTGGATCGATGGTGTGGGTTGATATTGATGGCACCGATCCACGGCTTGATACCATTCTTGAATTGATTGACGGAGCCGGACGAGTACTGGCGGTAAGTCAGAATTCACGTCAGGAATCTAGCCAAGGTGCGCTGTCGTTCGTAAACAATGACCTGATCCGAGACGGACACGCCTTACCCATGCAACTTGACCATGACGGAGCAAGCAATGCGGATGGTAGCTACCGTGATCTTTACACCACCAACGATGGTGATTCAGGGATGCGGGTTGTGCTGCCCGGAGTGACTGGTACGCGGAATGACTTTTTCGTCCGAGTTCGAAGTAATAACCTCGACAATAATGTCGGTGGATTCGAGATGAAATATGCCGGCGCGACACCTGTTGTTGTCGGTCAGGAAGTGGTTGGTCTGATTTCGGGTGCCAAGGGTGTGGTCACCCAGGTCGACCTTGCAACTGCAACATTCAGCTATGTACTGAAGACACAAATGCAGTTCTCTGTTGGTGAGGACCTGATATCCCATGCCGGCAACAGTGTGGCTAGTGTTTCAAGTCTGTTTGCAGACGGAGCAACACGTGGTTCTTACCAGTTGCAGTTGCGACTGCGTGAAGTGGATGAGTTTGCTGGCTCGGTGGTTCGTTACGCCGACTTGCGTTACGCCACCGATGCTATCGTGGCAACCGGGTTGCCCGCGCACTCACCGCTGACAGGTGAGCTTACGCATCTAGGACCAGGCTTGTCTTTGGGGAATTTTTCGAACACAGATCGGGGCGCTGTTTCCACCGCTGGCTTCCTCGCTTCGATTAACGATCAGGATTATTACGGTTTCACGATTGCCCGCGACCCACTGGCAACAGATGGCAATGAGGCCGTCAGTGTCTCTTTGGATATCGATTGGGCTGATGGATTAACGCGACCGGATACGGCCATCTATGGTTTGAGAGAAAATGAAGATGGCACGTTCAGTTTGATTTCCCGAGGGAACGACTCCAATATTGCTGACGATATCATCACACCGATTGTGCCAGGGCAGGCAACAACACAGGATGATCTCAGTCGCGGGTCTCAGGGAACTCGGGATGCCTTGGTAGGCCCCATGAAACTGCCACCGGGGAACTACTGTATCGTGGTTGCTCACGATGGAAAGATGGATGTTCGTCTGACGCAGTTCACCCAGTTCAATGCACCCCCCGGGTTGGATCCTGCTGCTTGGGCTGCAACGCGAGTGTTGCCATTGAACAATACCGAAACGTTGGACTTGACCCCCAACCGAATCAATTTCCAGTTCGGTGATATTCCGTTTTTGATCGTTCCACCTGCCGCGAATGCAGGTGTCCTCGTTGCTAATCCCTTCACGGGCCGTCACGACGCGACCATCGATACTGAGGCCCGAGATTCCTACGGCGGAGTTGCTGCGTCGGAGCAGAGGTTTGATGTTTTGGCGATCGAAGAAACCAACGCGTCTGACGCAGGTTCTGATCAGGTATACACCATCAGTACCGAAGGCCTTGAGACGCCTCTTGGGGAAACAGGGATCCAGACCTTTAGGACCAACGGGACAACCAATGAACAGCACAATGTTGGCATTCGCTGGCGGGCAATGTCATTTGCGGGCCAAAATGATGAGCGTCTGTATGCATTAGGTGACCGCGTGGGCTTCGACGGCGGTACGCTTGATGCCAATGGTGCCATCAACGGTTCAACTCCGCGGCCAGCACTCAATAGCCTTATCTACCTGATGGATCCAGAAACTGGCGCGGCTATCGGTCGAAATGGCGTCACGTTGGACGATGGATTTCAAAGTGTTAATCCACTGAATCCACTACATCCCAATTTCGGTAGCTTTGGCCTCGCTGATATTGATACTCCGTGGGCAGGTACAAACGTTGTTGCCCAACTGGAAGCTCCTGAGGAAATCGTCAGTCTTGTTGGCCTTGGGAATGACCTTTATGCATTTGGAGTAAGCGGAACTTACTATCGCTACGCGATTCAGGGTGATGGTGATCTTGTTCAGGTCCCAGCCCAAACGTTGGTTGCGCCACAGGCTCTTAATGGCGCTCCTGGAGGTTTGCGGTTTGCGAGCGTTACCAGAGGACCTCATGAATTTGGGATCGGGAACCTGTTCTTTGGGATCGAGCAGGGCACGAGTCGAATGTATGCGTTCGCGCCAGGTGGTGCCGCCCAACCAATCATGGAGTTTGGACGGGAGTTTGCCGACCTGGATCCTTCACTTGTTAACAACGCTGATGCATCGCATGTCGCTGGTATGTTCTTCGGCCATTTCCAGACTTCATGGCAGGGCGGTTCGCTTGCTGGCCAGACCAATCCCGTCAACGGAAATGATTTTGATTTCCTTGGTGGTGGTCACGGATCGGTTCAACTTGATCCGATCGATTTGTCGGGCTTCAGTGCTGACGATCTGCCAACGTTCTACTTCGATTATCGGCTGCACTCGGACGACCGCAATGATGTCAATCCGAATACAGTCCTAGTGCCAGGTGGGGCAAGTGATGACCCGGCTGATACGCTTCGTGTCTCGATTGCTGGTGATGATGGCGTTTGGCGGATGGTCGCGACTAATAATATGACCGATGGACCAGCTGGTCGTGTTTGGCAGACCGGTGGCAGTGCTACGACGACTGGTGGCCCCTCTCCGAATGCCCCCGTGGAGTATGACCCCTCAGGAAGTCGTGGTTACACCAATGTGTTCACGCAGACTTTCGTTCAGGAGCTATTTGACGACAGTGTAGATCGACAGGCACGGATTGATCTGGGCCCATGGGCGGGAGACGAGAATGTCCAGATTCGTATCGATTTCACAACTGCTGGTGAAGCACGACCTGACCAGACCGAGATCAATTTACTGCCGGGTTACCAAGTAGCTGACGGCCACCAGCTAACGCTGACAGGTCGTATGCCGGATGGTGACCAGCATGATCCATTGACGGCCGCTACTGCTACCGAGACCTTCGAATTCGAGCACGGATTGCTCGTCGATCTGCCTGCCGGTGCTGCTGTTACCGAGAAAGTTACTCTCCGTTCTGGGCCCGACACGATCTTGACGTTGCTGCCGGACGACGGTGACCCAATCACTAACGGCAATCCTGCGAATAGGGAACTTGAGGTTTCTACGAGTGACTCGGCAGCGGAGGTCGCCGACAAAGTGCAGGAACTGCTTGCTTTGGAATTGCCGGCGGCCTTTCCGGCGCTGACATTGACATTGCATCGCTCGAGCGAACGTCCCGGTTGGCTGCAAATCAAGGGTTTGCCATCGGGTACGGTTAGCTTTAGCGGAGGAAGTCTGAATTTTGGGGACAAGATCCTTGGCGAGCCGGGAGTGAGTGCTGGCAGCACTGCGATTGAAATCGGCATCGACGTTGAGTGGGCAAAAGAACGTGTTGCAGAGCAGGTTCAGGAAGTATTCGCAGATACGATTAAATTCGATGATGTCTCGACGGCTAACGGGCTGCTTTTGGATAGTTTTCCTCTCGTGGAGGGACAGAACGGTAACATCGGTTCCTTGCGAGTCTACGATCTGATCGTTGGGCAGTCTGGTACTGTGCCATCACATGCCAAACCATTCACAATGATTCAGGGGGAGTTTGTGAACCTTGGTCAACCCGAATATCCGGGTCAGGAATTTGGTGTCTACGCGGTTGGCCAGCTGCTCGCAGCGGGACAACGCTCCAAAGGCGTTGGAGGCCAATCCAGTAGTCAGGCTCCTGCGCCTACGACCAAGCAGGGAGTGAGTCTCAGTAATTACCAATTCGGTTTGGCCGAGCGTGGCGAAAGGGTCTCTTCGGCGATCACAACGGGTAACACGTTAACGCTCGTTGATGATCCCTTCTTTGAGGCTGAGTTTTTGTCGGCCACTGGTGCACGGCCGGTTGCAGAGGAGGTGGAATCTGGACCGTACCAGTTCGAGGTGCGGCTGGCGCGTCAAACCGTCGATGCCAACCCTGTACTGTTCAACGAGCGTTTGGCGGATGGATTCAATTTGCAGGTTGATAGTGCCGGTTCCGATATCGTGGATGGAGATGTATTCACTTTGTCCAACGGCTACGAAGCGATCACGTTCGAGTTCAATGATCTCACTGGCACCGATGACGGTGTAACACCAGGTAATGTGGAGGTTTCCTATCTCCGTACTTTCAGTCGTGGCCAAGTCGCGAACGCGATCCGCAACGCTGTGAATCTTGGTGAGGTTCGTGATGTGCTGAACATTCAAGCAACCAGTCAGGGTGGTCGATTGAACGAATCGAGTGATTCTGTGATTTTCTTTCACGGATTCGCTGCTGCTGACAACCTAGGCGGTGTTTTCTTTGAATCGAGCAATGCAGACTTGGGAAGCTATTCTGGCTTGCTTGGTGAGAAGTTTGAGCACGACAAGATTTCCACCGCACAGAATCTCAATGCGGGGATCTGGTCCGAGGTGGCAGGAGTGCCAACGCTGAGTATCGATGGAACACGCAATGACAGCAAGGTCGATTACTACTCGTTCAATGTCGGTTCGGCTGGTGTGACGGGTGATTTCGAAGTGGATACGACTGGGTTTGAACCACAGATGTTCCTGCTTGAGGGTGACGGAAGTTTGCTTGATTTTGCGTCGGATTCAATGACGCACAACTTCACCGAAGCGGGTACTTATTTTCTGGCTGTTGCTCGCGTCCTGCCGGCTGGGGCAACCTTTTTCAATCCTAATTTTCCCGTCCCTGCGTCAACCCTCTTCGGTACGGCTGATGAGCCAGTGACATATCCTCCCGGATTTCCTCAGCCAGCCGGCCCCGATGATCTTTACGAATTGAACATTGGCCTTGAGAACAAGTCGCGGCACTTCAGCAGCATCATCACCGGTCAGGATGTTGGTCCTGGCTTTGACAATGGCGACCGCAACCGCTTCCGGGATCAGGGAGTGTTCATTGTTGACTCCAACGTGGTGAGTTTCTCTGCAGGGAACGGTATCGAGATTGCCGCGGCTCCCACCGCTCCCGGTCCGAGAGTACCCAGTGAAGGGGCCCGTCCAAAGCCGGGATCGAGCCAACACCTGCCACTGCTCAATGCGGATAACGAGATCTATGGGGCAGTTGTGGAGAACAATCTGTTGATTGGTAACAATCGCGGAATTGTGCTCGATGGAGATCTTGGCATGAACGGGCCGAATATCCATTCACGCCTCATGAACAATACGGTGTTCAATTCAAACGGCGCTGGAATTGATATTCGTGATGGTGCTGCACCGACTCTGTTGAATAACGTTCTGATTGAGAACGGGATCGGCGTGCGGGGTCAGAATCAGGGTGAGACGGTTTTGCGATCAACGGTGTTTGCAGACAATAACACGGATGTGGTCGGGAGCGGGCTCGGAAAGGGAACAGAACAACAGACGATTCCGACTGGACAAGCATTGTTTGTCAATCCGGATGCAACAGGATTCAATCTCGCTGCTGGACGTCCCAATTTTTATCCTATTGATGGTAGTGCGGTCATCGATCAGAGCATTGCCAGTCAGCCTGATCGCAATAACCTTGTATCCATCAAGGATGTGATTGGTATTCCACCAAGTCCAATCGTGGTTTCTGATCGTGACCTCGTTGGGCAGTTGCGAGAAAACGGATCAACCAGTTCTGGACAAGGACAGAATGTCAATATCGACATCGGTGCGATTGATCGGTCCGATGTCACTGGGCCTTTGGCCACATTGATGATTCCTGGCGATAACGATGGCAACGGTATCGATATCGATCCAGCTAACACGATTCTGCAGCTGAAGTCAGGCACTTACGGATACTTTGAAATCCTGATCAGTGAAGGAGCCGGAATTGGGCCAGATGAGTCAAGTATCGATGCTGATCGAGTGATGTTGGTTGAGAATCGCCGACGCTTGGTGCCGGACACCGAGGTAGTCATCAGTTACAACTCAGCGAACCGCACGCTACGTTTCCAGTCTCCTGCGGGGTTGTGGCGGCCAGATGCTGTTTATGAAATTTTGCTGCTAAATGAAGTGTTGACATTGCAAGATGGCACGACGCTTACTCCGGTTGCTGACCTCGCTGGCAACCCGCTGCAGCCTAACCGACCCGATGGTCAATCCAGATTTACGATCGTGATGCCCGAAGTCGGTGTCGATTTTGGTGATGCTTTCCAGAGTACTGGAGGTGACGACTTTGCCACACTTCGTGATCAGGATGGTGCCCGCCATGCAATCATTGATACCTATGACCCAACAACTCTGGAATATCATCTTGCTGAGCCACGTTTGGGACGATACGTCGATGATGATTACTTTGAGAGTAAATCAGAATCGCAGATGTTGGTGGTTGACCCAAATGAGCCCACGCAATTCATTGGTGACGACCTCGTTGTCACTTTGACGGTGGATGGGAACGAACAGGACCCGGTTTCCAATGGACCCTTCAGCATTGCGGGGGTACCGGGCGGTGTCGGGACACAAGTGGAAATTAACACGCTGTTCCAGCCAGGAGACAACCTTTCTGTGAGTGCTGTCCACGCATTCGTCGCCGGTAGCGATGTGTCGGGGCAGAGCACATTGGTGTATGAACTGGTGGCCCCGGGCACACAAGCTTCAGCGAATCGAATCCCAGTGGAATTTGATGCGGTCGATACCAATGACGTTGTCATGGGAAAACTGGCATCCGCGCTTGATGCGGAGCTAGCTGCCCGGAACATGCAGGTGAGTGTCGAGTACACTGCTGGTAGCAACATGATGGTGCTGCTGCCGCACGATGATGAAGATGGAGTACCTGTTGGAACCTTCCAAGGTGATGCGCAGGATTATCTGGTCTTCGGCGAGACCGTCGTCGATGATGTCGACGAACTATTGACCTCCGAGGTCACTGGTTTCCTTAACCCACTGGATGCTGCAGGAACCTATTTTGATGTCACAGTGACAGGGACAGGGTTCCTGCGTGCTTGGGTTGATTTTGATGACGATGGTGAATTCGAAGCTGATGAGCTGATTGTGGATGACGAGTCGTTCACAAACGCGGCAGCGGGTGTTGAGACGCGTCGCCTGAAAATCGACACGCCAAGTGATGCGTTGGCGGGACGGCGTTGGATGCGATATCGATTCAGTCAGGACGATTCTGTCTTGCCCACGGGACTAGTGGTCGGCGGGGAAACGGAAGACTATCAGATTGATGTCATCCGCATGCCGCTTCCACAGGCTGAGAATGATCTGTTCACGATTTTGGAAGATGGGATCCTGGATACGTCCAATCTGCCAACAACCGGGAATGTTTCCGGGGACGGTATTGATGATCCGATTGACGACAATGATCTGGACATCCCTGATGAGGATGAGTTGCCGGTTGACGTTGAATTTGTAATCGGTGAAATGCCCGAGTTTGGAACGCTTGATCTGAACGGACTTGATTTCCTTCAGACCGGCAATTTCATCTATGATTCCGATGATGACTTCAATGGAATTGATACATTCACTTATCGCATCACGACTCAGGACAGCAGGGCTGACGAGAGCAATGGTGATTTCAGCGGCGACTATGTGACTGTCACGATTGATGTCAGACCAGTGAATGACAAACCAGATGCCTCTGCTTCGTTTGTTACTGGTCAGGAAGATCGATCGATGGTGATCACCCAGGGTGATTTACTGGAAGCTGCTGTGCCAGATAACGAAGATCCTTCACCTTTCGTGTTGCCTCCCGGATCGACCACATTGAATCAGCGTGACGTGGATTTGATGAATGAGGCGAACCAGACCTTTGTGATCAGTGGCGTGCAGGGAAATGGAGCGAACTTGATCGAGGCGACGACTCCCGCAACCAGTAAGGGAGTCGGCCCAAATGATCTTAATAATCTGGAGATCGTCGAGGTTGCTGGAGGCTTGCTGACAATTAAGGTAACTGGCAGTACGGTGGGCGATGTGTTCAGCCTTGCCTATGCAGGGCAAAGTGCGACCTTTGAATTGTTGGATGTCAACAATCCCGAGCCAAAAGATGGGACGATTACGGTCTTCGTGGACCCCGTAAGCGATACTGCAAATACCATTGCCAACCGCCTCAGTACGAAGATTGCTGATGCTTTCGTGGGGAGTGATCCCGCGATCGACATTGTGATCAACCCTGCTACCCCGGATATGTTGGAATTGTCATTTGTCTCACCGACGGTCGCTGTGGCATCAACCGATGCTACCTTTGGTGCGATGCAGGTTAATGATGAAGTGAATATCGTAGCGGGGCCATTGACCGGTGACACTGTGTCATTGCAGCTCGGTGGCAACACGATTGAATTTGAACTGATCCTTGAAGGTAATGTTGCTGCGCCAGGCAGAGTTGGTGTTGAACTACTTCCCTTTGAAAATCTTAATAGTGATGCCGGAAGGGCTGCTGCTGCTGATAGTCTGATGCGGGCGATGAATCGGGAATTCAATACACGCAACTGGGGTGTTGCGGCATCCATTCCGAACCCGCTCACCGATCCCAATAGTATCACGATAGATGAGACAGCGATTACAGCAGGGCGATCGCTCTCCACCGACCGCGGTGAAGCCATTGCTTTGTTCGATCATGCCGGCGCATTGATCGAGTTGTATTACATTGGAAAACTCGACTACAACCGTGACAATAACTCACCTGGCATCGGCATCCCAAATCCTGGCGCCACGAACTACGATTCACTTTCGTTCGTGGCAACTGATGATGGGATCTCGATCGATCTGCACAACAATCGATTCGTTTACGGGCTTCCGAAAGAAGCGGATCTTGCCACTGCTGACATTGAGATCAAACCTCTCAATGACGTTCCCGTTGTGAATGCAGACGGGCAGGATGATTTGGTGAACATGGAACCGGATACGCTGGATCCCAACGTCGAAAACGTCGTCACCATCTGGGAATCGTACTTCATTGGGCTGGGGCTTGATGTGCCAGTGCCGACGGAAGACGAGACGTTGGTGATCCCAAGCAATTTTCTGATTCTGAATGATGAACGGGCTCGTGCTTCGGCGGAAGATGAAACCATCGACTCGAATGAAGCAGACAATAATGATGACAGCATTCGAGTGTTCGCTGCGACGCCTCAATGGGATACGGTGCAGTTTGGTGGAAGTGTTGCCGTTGATTCGGTCACTGGTGATGTGACGTTGGTCCCTCCAACCGATTGGTACGGGGATATCAGCTTCAAGTACACCATTGAGGACGAGGGAATCAACGAAAGTATCGATGGGACGCGAGCTGTTTCATCGTTGGTGTCGCCTACCAGTGAAGCTGGATTGGTAACGGTTTCACTTCAACCGGTGAATGATATTCCTGTCGCGCAGGATCGCGAGATGCGTTTCACTGAGACGGGTTTGGACGTCGCAGATGAGTTTGTTTTCACTGCCACTGACTTGATCGCTCCTGTGCTCGTTGCACCGACCGGTCCCGGCGTGGTTGGACCCGATCCGCTGGTGGCAAATACTCCCCATGCCAACACGCTCGGTCTGCAGGTGCCATTCAACGAAGATGAACAGCAAATGCGTGTCGTCGAATTCTCAAATGCGGCAGGTGATACCGTAGGTGTTGGTGATCTGCCAACGGGAGTCGGTGTTGAAGAACTCAACTTGATTAGTAACACCGGTGGTGTCTACGTATTGAGCTTTACTGATTCGGTCTTCACCTCGGGTAAGTTCATTCCGTCACCAAATTACAACGAGCGGACACCATTCGCTGCAACTGATGGCTTCACTTATCGAATCAAGGATGATGGGCAGGCTGATGCAAGTGAGTTGACCGGGCAAGGCTATACGGATTTCGATCAAGAAGATGAGATTTCAGACGTGAATGTGCCCGGGGTCGTGACGATTTTTGTGACTGAAACCAACGACGCCCCTGGATTTGATATTCCAAACGCGACCCTCGACATTCTCGAGCGTGACGACAGTCTCGGTACAGTGATTACAGGTTTTGCTGACAATATCCTGCCGGGGCCACCCACCGCAGACGATGAGACGACTCACCAGAATGTTTCGTTCACCATGGTCGTTGATGCAAGTACGCCCAACGATCTGATTGAGTCGGCGATGCTTTCACCGTTAGGTGACTTGACAGTCGTCACGTATCCAGACGCTGTCGGTCAGGTCACCATGGTCGTGACGGCGACTGACGCTCCGAAAGATCCAGCCGAGCCCTTCACTCCTCGGACCACTGTTGAAACGATCACGATCAATGTGCGACCTGTTAATGATGGTCCTCGGTTGAATAGCAGTGTTGTTGGCACGGCAGATACCAATCCCAATGAATCTGATGATGCCTGGGAGGTGGCTGCCGAGGACGCACTGGGGCAGGCTCCGATCACATACACGCTTCGAGAGGACAATACGCAAAGTGGTGGTGTGATGCAGGACTATGTAATTCCTGTGACTTCAGCAACTGGTGGTGGTTATCAACAAGTGGGATTGTTTGATGTCTTTACGGTCGGGCCAGAAAATGAACTCGTCGATATCTTCCCAGGTGGGATGCCTTTTGATACGGCCTCTGAGCAGCGGCTTGAACTGATTGATTTCGGTTCTGCTTCGGATTCGGATCCCGCGGTTGTGATTACGGATCGCGGCGGGCGTCTCGTGCCTGTCGTTGATCAAATGACCGGCCTGATCACCGAGTTGCGGTATACACCGCCATTGGATTTCAATGAGTTGGTTGGTGGGTTTGATTCATTCCTTTACACGGTACAGGACAACAAGGCGACTGACGGTGAAACTTACGATCTGGGAATAGAGGATCTGGTGCAAGATAATTTGACTCGTACTAATCGAGTCTTTCTGCAGTTGAATCCCGTTAATGACCGCCCGGTTTTCACTGCTGAGACTGACACCATTATTCTGTTGGAGGACAGTCCCGAGTTCACTCGCCTAAATTACGTCGTCAATGTTCTCGGTGGTCCGCTGCTGACCGCGTTTGATGAACAATCGCAGGATCTTGATTTCACTCTCGAACTCGTGGATTATTCCGATTTCTACGACATGAACTTAAGCAGCAGTGATTTTTTCAGCATTGAACCAGCCATCGATGATGCAACAGGAGTGTTGAATTTCAAAGCTGTTGCTGATGTGTTTGGAGTGTTCGAGTTCGAAGTTGTGCTTGAGGATGGAGGCGATGATAATGTGAATCGCGGTGATTTGAATACGTCAAATCCGATGACATTAACCATCGATATCCGACCCGTGAATGATCCGCCGACACAGGACGGTAATTCGGATTTGGATCAAGAAATTCGCGAAGATACAACTTACGAATGGGCTGAGGTCGACCTTCTGGCACCGTTCGTGGTGGGCCCCGATAATGAAGGTTTACCAACTGACGGTGGTGATCAAGCGTTGACATTGGCACCCACTGCATTTCCGACTGACAGCATCAATGGTGGGATGGTTCACTACGTGGAGGAGAATGGTGAAATCAAACTGCGGTACACCCCGCGGATCGATTTCAACGGCGTGGATAAATTTGTCTATACCGTTATTGATGATGGGCAGAGTGTGACGATTGATGGCACTGTCTACCCAGAACCTCGGATTGCCACGAAGACGGTGACCGTGACCGTTACTCCTGTGAATGATAAGCCTCGATTCAGTGGGGCCTTTGATCAGCAGGACTTTGAAAATAATGGTGTTGTTTCTGTTCCTGATTGGGCGACGAATGTGCTGCCCGGCCCGGAAACGGCTTTGGACGAAGATAGTCAGGACCTTCTGTTTGTGTTTGATGTGGTGTCAGGCCCGGACGAGATCTTCGAGACCTTGCCAACAGCATCGATCGACCGTGCCAACCAATCTGCAACTCTGAACTACACGCTGAAAGATAATGTGAGCGGCGTTGTCGTGTTTGACGTGACACTCGTCGATGATGGCCCCATGGATTCTCTTTCGAATGGAGATGAATGGGTCAGTGACCCGCCACGTCCGGTCACCATCACCGTTGTCGGAGTCAACAACCCGCCAACATTCGATCTGGATATGTCCTCCGTCAGCGTTGAGGAAGACAGTGGACCGTATTCCCAAGTTGTGATTAGCAATGTCAGCCCTGGACCTGCTGACGAGTCTGGGCAGTCAGTCGCCTTTGAGATTGCGGAACTTACCGGATCCCAGGCTGCACTGTTTGCGGTGCCGCCCACGATTAGCCCCGAGGGTGTGCTGCAATTCACCACGGCAGCGCATCAAAACACAGGAAAGAACGGTCCTGTTGTTCTAAGTGTGACTGCCCGTGATTCTGAAGGTGCAGTCAGTGATGCGGTCGATGTTTCCATCAGTGTTTCGGAAGTCAACGATGCTCCCATCGCTATTGCTGATACGCTCAGTGCTAGTGATGAAGATACGATCATCCTCCTGCCTGAAAGTACATTGTTGGACAATGATATTGACCCGGATTTGTTTACCAATGACAGCGAATTCCTGAAGGTCATTCTTGGCGGTGACTCCAGTGCATTTGGGGCAATGATTGAACTGTCCGCGACTACTGGTCAAATTACCTATGATCCAACCTTGTCGTTGACCCTGCAGTCACTCAAACCGGGTGAATCAGTGAACGACTTCTTTACCTATCGGGCCGTTGATGCCGCAGGATTGCAAAGTGGACTGGCAACAGTGTCTCTGCTAATCGATGGTGTTAATGATGCTCCTCTGACTGTCGCTGATGAAGTTGAGGTCAATCTAGACGGCCCGACCGTGATAGAGGTTCTTAACAATGATCGGGATGTGGATGGCATCATTCGGGCGCACACGGTCGAATTTGGTCTGGTTCCGGCGTTTGGAACCGTTTCCGTCAACATGCAGGGAGTGGTTACCTACCGACCGTTTGGAGAACTCGTCAAGAACGATACGTTCACTTACAGTGTTGAGGATGATTTGGGAGCCAGAAGCGACTCGACGTTGGTCACTATATCGAGCAACAAACCACCCGTTGCCGAAGATGATGTAGCGGTTGCTTATGCTTCGGAGTCGGTCCTGATACCGGTTCTCGGGAATGATACTGATCCCGATGGTAATATCGATGAACAGTCGGTGAGTGTTCGAGTGGCGCCAGGGAATGGGATGGCAGTGGTCCAGTCAGGTGGTCAGGTGCTCTATACGCCGGACTTAGGATTTGCCGGTACTGATACCTTCCAGTACGTGGTTTCGGATACCAACGGAAGTGAAAGTAATATCGCAACGGTGACGGTGGAAGTGCGAGCCAGTCGATTGCAAAATTCTGCAAACAAATACGATGTAACCGGAGACGGGCTGGTTACACCATTGGACTCGTTGCGAATCATCAACTACCTGGAAGCTGCGAACGTCTCTTCGATTCCGGTTCCTCCGGGGGCCGTTGGACCTGACTATTTGGATGTCAACGGTGACGGCACGATTTCTGTCAACGATGCATTGCAGGTCATGAATCAATTGAGCAGCATTCCTGGTGGTTCGGGAGAACAGGCGCCTCTGTTGGCTCCTCTTGCCGAAGAACGGGGCGGCTCCTCTGAGATCGATCAAGATGTTTCGGCTTTCGGTACGACCGACTTGCTCCATACGGGAAAAATCAAACTGAGCAACTGCGTACCACTTATCAAAGAGGATGTCATCGATCTCTTAGTTGCTGGTCAGGATGCCAAAGTAGACGAGGAAGGGTTGAAAGCAGTGGATGAAGTCCTTGCAGATCTCATCTGAGTTGGCCAAGTTTGAAGGATACGGCTCATGTCAGGGGGCAGGCAAGTCTGCCCCCTTGATTCAATCAACCCGCCAAGCAATGAACCCGTCTGGCAATGAACCCGTCTGGCAATGAACCCGTCTGGCAATGAACCCGTCTGGCAATGAACCCGTCTGGCAACAATCTGGTGTCTCAGTCCACTTCTCTTGTGGTTCGTTGAATGAAAGCATTGTGGAGTCGGCTGCGATTGGCTTCGCAAGGGATGGCAATGATATTTCCATCCCTATTGCTTACGCGGGTTACACCTTTTTTATGGATTGTGAGGACCTCTGCGGTCGATAACTCTCGATGAGGGTCTTTTCGTGACCGTGGGGGAAATAGGCGATGAGCCTGATCGGGACAATCCAGCAATCAGCAGGTGCACTGCAAGCGGCCCAGATTGGGTTGCAGGTTGTTGGTAATAATATCGCCAACGCCAACACATCCGGTTATATCCGTCAGCAGTTGGAGCAGGCTTCTGCTTCTGCTGTACGAGATGGCGGTTTGATCAAGGGTCTGGGCGTTCGGACCACTGGTATCGTGCAGAGCGTGGACAAGGCATTGACTGAGCGGATGTATCGCGCAAAGTCAGCCTTGGACGGTGCCGAGGCGTTGGAGCGAGCGTATTCCCAATTGGAGGAGATCACAACTGATCTCGATAATTCCGGTCTAAGCCAACAGTTGTCACTTTTTAATAACTCACTTCATGAGTTATCTGCTCAGCCAACTGACAGGGCGCTAAGAGAGTTTGTTGTCTTGCAGGGTGACACACTGGCATCGAATATCCGTCGCACGCGCGAGTCCGTTCTTGAGCGGCGTGAACTTTGGGACGGTGAACTGGCCAATATGACCAGCAGAATTAACCATCTGTCGAGTCGAATTGCGGAACTCAATATCCAGATTGCGGGCATCGAAGGTGGAGGATTGATTCAGAGTGATGCAACTGGTTTGCGAGACCAGCGTTACCGTGACCTTGAGGAACTGTCGGGCATTCTTGATATCAACGTTCAGGAGCAGACTAACGGAACTGTTTCTGTCTTCGTTGGTGGTGATTATCTGGTCAATAGCGGAAACTACCGTGAGGTCTACACGGCCTACAGTGAGAAACTGAAGGGTACTGAAGTTCGGATTATCGAGACGGATTCACCTGTGCAGGCCAAAGAGGGCGTACTTGTTGCAACCATGAAGGCGCGTGACAGTGTTTTTGGTTCCTTTGTTGATACCATTGATGCGATGGCGACCGGGTTGATTCGGAACTTCAATGAGTTGCACTCGCAGGGGCAGGGACGGCGCGGATTCAGCGAATTGGTCGGGTTTTCCAGAACGGAACCAGTCGTTCCGCTCTCTCGCGCTGAATTGCCGTGGAGTCCCAAAAATGGCACCTTCGATATCAATCTCGTTGATGATGCAGGGGAGTTGATAAGTACTCACCGTATCAATGTTCAGATGTTAGGTCAGATCACAGATTCAACGGTTTCATCGATTGTGGCTGACATCGATGCCATTTCCGGTATTCAAGCTGATGTGACAAGTGATGGTCGAGTGAGCATCTCATCCGAGTCGCCAGTTGCCCGATTTACATTTGGTGAGGATACCAGCGGTTTTCTAGCTGCTGCTGGAATCAATTCATTTTTCACCGGACAAACTGCAGGCAACATTGGCATCAATGAAAAATTACTCGAAGATTCTGACTATCTGGCGATCAGCGCAGGTGGCATCGGAGCCGACACGCAAGTCTTAAATCAATTGGTGGATCTGGTCGATACTCCACTCGATTCGATGGACGGAAGGACCGTTCGCGAAACCTATGAAGACACAGTGGCAGCTTTGGGGCAGCAGATTAGTTTGCAGCAAAACACAACTGTGGGGCTCAGGGATTTTCACGCTACGCTTCAAAGTCAGCACTTGGCGATTACCGGTGTCAATATTGATGAAGAATCAATTCGTATGATTGCCTATCAGCGTGCTTTTCAAGCTTCTTCGAGAGTGATCGCGGCTGCCAGTGAAATGCTGGAGTTGCTGGTAGCACTCTAAAGTTGCAAGTGCTGACGAACCAACCGCGATGACGACGGGGTTTGCTGACAGCTCGTCCTTCTTTCAAAGATCATTACGTCGGTTAGCAACTGGATGGTACTGTTCACGCAGGCATGCATTGCAAATCAGTCGTCAGCAGAATCTGGCGTGTCGCCTTGCCTTTTTGATTTCAGCGTCGTGATCCAGTGTTTGTAATTCTTGCTCAACTTGAGCAACTTGTTCTGCAACGCGAACATCGGCGAATACTTAACATGCCCATGACGATCGGATTGAATGATTCCCTTGCCACCAATTTCGTAAGCCGTCAGGTATCCATACCCAAAGCAGTAGGTATCGATGCACACCAGGTGCCCAAGATTTAGAACTTGCCCATGAGGTTGGGGTGTATGCCCAACAATGACACGTTTGCCGCTCATGTGGGGAGCAGGCAAGGTGGGTGTTAGGTGTGTCCAGTAAGTCATCATCTCGGTCTGTTTAAACATCTCAACGTCAGGGTCGTAGGATGCATGCACAAAAATTGTGTCATCGATTTCGTAGTACGGAAGTAATTCATGGAAAAAGACAAGATGATTCGCTGGAATCCTTGATAGTGAACCGCCGTAGCTTGCCAGAGTTGAGTTTCCCCCGTTGGCCCGCCAGACCGAGTCATCCATGCCCTGCATGGCGACACCCATGAGCATGACCTCATGATTGCCTCGTAATGCGACGACTTGGGTACGTGTTTTCAAATCGAGGATTTGGTCGATCGCATCACGGCTGTCAGGGCCACGGTCGACGTAATCACCGAGGAATACAATTTCATCCTCGGGTTGGGGATCGATTGCATCGATCACCGAACGAAGTGCTTTGGCGCACCCATGGATGTCGCCGATTGCGAATCGACGCATCTAATGCCTCTCTAGCTGCAGAGCAAGACTTGCGGGGGCACCGTGATGGATCATCATCATCTGAATAAGAAAGGGAATAGCCATTGTTTGTCAGTAAGGTCCGCTAGCCAGGGATCAGTTCAGGTTGGGGTCACCGAAACGGACGCCCGGCGCCATCTCATTCAGTATTTCGTGTCCGCATCGTTTGACCGCTTCTTCCCATACTTCGTCAGGGTTTCCAAAGATGACGTCAGGCTCGGGGGTTCCAGCCAGCCACCCACCCACACGCAATTCTTCATCCAATTGCCCTGCACCCCAACCGCTGTAATGGGAGATGTACCGTACTCTTGCATCTGGCCGTCTCAGCAAAATGCGAAGGTGATCATCATCGCCGGTGATCCATGCAGGTGGATTGCCCAAATCAATTGACATCGAACCCCATGGTTCCGCCGGATGATCGTGTACTGTGTACTTGATGCCCTGATGGTTGGTCTGCTCGGGAGTCAGCAATTCGCCAGCGGCATCATAAGGTCCGCACGGTTCGCCTATGCCTGCTAGGTCATGCAGGGCCAGCAGTGGACCTTCGACGGGACCACCGCAATGAATCATGTCGTCGTCCCGAAGCGATTTGTCATCGCTGCTGTCCTCAATTAAATCTCGAAATCGCCGCTCTGTCGGGCGGTTGATGGCCAGCCCAAATGCCCCCTCGGCATCATGGCGAATGATGAAAATCACCGATCGCATGAAGTTTCCATCGGTCAGGTAGGGAGATGCGATCAATAGTTGACCGGAAAGATTGGTTGTCATCTGGCATTCCCAAAATTAAGAGAATCACTTGAATTGACACTCACGCGAGTGGCTGTGTCGACGATGCTGCGATAAACCGAACTGAAGGGTACACGTTGGGTTCCCTTTCGTTGCGATCGCATAATTTACTTGAGTAAAAATTCATAGCGACGGCGTATCTGGCAGAGATACGGGTCGAGAGAGGGCCGCTTCGTTAAAATATTTCCCTCGTGGCGGGGAGCCGGATAGAGTTGTCGTGCGTAACGGTCGCTGGTAATGAAACGTCCCGCCTTGTTTGTCGTTACTGCGGTATTTAATTGTTGTATTTGAGAACCCGTTTGTTGGTGACCGTATCAATACCGATTTGCGTTATTTAACTGTAACGATTTGATTGTGTGTTGGACTTGGATTTCGGTTTTGCAGACAGTTATTTGGAGGCTGATTGCCATTTTCGATTGTCTGCCTTTCGGGGCCGGCAATCAAAACAGCCCGTCTTGGTGAACGCGCTACTGCAGGTGTTGATCCTGCCACAGGCAACCAGCCCATGAAAGTCCAACACCGAAACCAACCAGCATGTTAACCGATGCGGCGTCGATTTCCCCTCGTTTTCGGAGCCGATCGATGAGAATTGGCAGTGTGCAGGAAACGGTATTTCCGATATCTGCCAAGTCAATTGGCAGGCGTTCAGGAGAGATCTCCATCTTGGTTCGCAGTTGATCAAGCATTTTCCATGTTGCCTGATGCATCAGGTACTTATCAATGTCTGCGTCGGCCATCTGGTTAGCAGTCAGTATTTCGCTGACGAGCTGGGGAATGGCATCGACTGTGAAATTGATCAGGCTGGGACCGTCCATGTAAAGTCGGCTCTTCCAGCGTTTTCGATGTCTCGGTCTAATCGCATGTTCAGCTGCACGTTGTCCTCCGTCCGCGACCAGTAACATATCGCCGCCACTGCCATCGCTTCCGAATTGGAATCCTCGCAATGTTTGACGATTGGAACTGTTCACGAGCGTGGCAGCCGCTCCATCGCCAAAGATGGTCCGCAAGCTTCTGTCGTCCTCATCGATGTACTTGCTATACGTCTCGGCAGTCAGCAAAAGAATGTTTTTTGCAACACCGGATTGAATCAGGCCATCAGCGAGTGCCAGACCGTAAACGTATCCGCTGCAGCCAAGATTGAAGTCCATTGCACCGCAACCGGTTTTCAGCCCCAGTCGATCTTGGATCAGGCAAGCCGTGGTTGGCAGTGGATAATCAGGTGTTTGGGTGCAGAGCAGCAGAAAATCAATCGATTCGGGTTGGATTGACTCTGTTTCGAACAGTTTTTGGGCAGCTTTGACTGCAAGATCGCTTGCCGTTTCTTGCGGCTCGGCGATGTGCCGTTGGCGTATTCCCGTTTTTTCTTCGATCAATGCCAGATCCCAACGCGGAAACTGCTCTTGGAGCATATCGTTGGTTTCCACTCTTTCAGGAAGGTGGATCGCAATGGGGCCAAGTTGAGCGTAAGGCACGGTCAATCCAGTTCCGAGTGTCGTGGACTCCAGAGCGTCGTGCTCCGAGGCTACGCAAGGTTCGCCCCTGAGGAGAGTCAAGCAATACCTGTCGGCGCTCGATCAAAGCTCCAACGAGCGACTCATCCATCCTAATGTATCAGAGCCAATGCCCATCCCGGAACGTTACTCCGGGCGACAGGGAGCGGAGGAGGCGTATTCAGGATCGAAATCAAACTACGAGAGAGCGGCTGATGGGATTCGAACCCACGACAATCACGTTGGCAACGTGATGCTCTGCCAACTGAGCTACAGCCGCATGATCTGTTCTAGATCGAGTCGAGATTATAGGCTGCAGGGGCTGCGCGGCAAGGCCTGATTTGAAACCGGGTTTTCTTCGCTCCCCGCTTGCCGATTTTCCGCTTTTGGGGCTAGACTGGTGGGCTTCCGTGTAACTGCAGCTGGCGTCTGTCACCGTGAAATCCGTGACAGGCTTTGATCCGAGCCGCAGCACCAGACCACGGGAGGGTGTGTTGACCGCATCTGCCCGCATTTCCGTCTCGAGCGTTCGGGGCGGATGATTACCCAAAAACGTATAAGAAACCAAGGCCTGTCGCAGGATGTCCACCTCCACTGAGCCCCAGTCGGCCGAAAAGCAGCCGATCCAACTTGAAGTCCAAGTCGAGAGCCCCCAAGCGTGTTTGCGTGAGGTCATCGTGACCATTCCGCAATCAGAAGTACAGCGTTACCTCAAAGAGGCTTACGACGAATTGGTACCTGAGGCTCAGGTACCCGGATTTCGCAGCGGACGGGCGCCACGCAAACTTGTTGAAAAACAGTTCAAAGATCGTGTCACCGATCAGGTGAAGGGATCGTTGCTGATGGACAGCCTGGGCCAAGTCACTGATTCTCAGGACTTCTCCGCGATTGGCGAGCCTGATTTCGATTACAACTCGATCAATATCCCTGACACTGGTGACTTCAAGTACCAGTTTCAGATTGAAGTGCGACCGAATTTTGATACGCCCACATGGAAAGGTGTTGACCTCAATAAACCAGTTGAGGAAATCACCGATGAGGACGTGCAAGAAGCTCTTGACCGTGTACTGGCAAAATACGCATCGCTTGAGGCCACTGACGAACCAGCTGCGGTTGGCGACAAACTTCTGCTGACGGCAAAGTTTGAGCGCGACGGAAAAGTGCTGTCCGAAATGGAAGAAGAGAACGTAACGCTAGAAGGTCGACTGAGCTTCAGTGATGGCGTTTGTGAAGGCTTTGGCGAGCTCATGACCGGAGCCAAAGAGGGTGACACCAAAACGGGTAAAGTGACCATTGCCGATGGTGTTGATGATGAAGAAATGAAAGGCACCGACATCGACGTTGTATTCCACATTGTTGAGGTGATGAAGCGAGAAAACCCAGAATTGACACCTGCGTTCCTGGAAGAGTTAGGTGATTTCGAGTCTGAAGAAGAACTGCGGGACTTTGTCCGGGACTCGCTCACGAGGCAGGCTGACTATCGAACTCAGCAGGAATTGCGAAAAGCAGTGGTCAGTTTGCTGGCTGAGTCAGCAAGCTTTGAGTTGCCGGAAAGTCTGGTCAAGCGTCAAACGATGCGTGAACTCGAGCGTAAGGTTCTTGAGTTGCGAAGAAGTGGCTTTGACGAGGACAGTATTCGTGGATTTGTTAACGCGTCAAAGCAAAACGCGCAAGCCACTACGGAAGCCGCGTTGAGAGAACACTTCATCCTTGAGCAGATCGCCGAGGAAGAAAGTGTGGACGCCGATGACTCTGATTACGATGCAGAAATCGCACTCATCGCTCAGCAAAGTGATACGCCTGAACGTCGTGTGCGAGCCAGGCTCGAAAAGCAGGGGCAAATGGATGCACTGCGAAATCAGATCGTTGAGCGTAAGGTCATCGAGATGATCGTGGAGTCAGCCAACGTGACTGAAGAACCTGTGGAGAAGAAGGCGGGAGATGAGGCGGGAGAGTTTGCCGTCTATCACAGTGTTCTGGATACCAAAGAAACCGACGCAATCCCAGAGGCGAAATACGAAGACAATACGCCAGCGGGTGCCGAGACGGACGCTGAGAAAAAAGACTGAGCCGACTCACGAACCATGATTGCGGGCCAACGGGAACTTCACCTGTGAGTCCGTGAAATACTGCAATAGAAAAGCTCAGAGCTGATGAAGCTCTGGGCTTTTCTTATGGGAAAACAAAGCGTGCAGGATGGGTCAGGGCCTCCCATGCCCTTCCCGAGTTTGCTGCTGAGTCACCAATCCTCTTGGCCTGTCAGCTCATCGCTTTCCGAGTGGAACGCTGAAATTTACCCGATCCCGAATTCAGCCGTTCTTGGCTCTTGAGATTCGTATCGGAGTTGGCACGCCTTTGGTTGACGATCATCTTTGGACACGCAACGAAAACCCCTTTTGCCCGCTGTGTGGGGGGGTGGGGGGGATCAAATTGCTGGTGGTAGGATTGTTCGGGGACAGATGTGGCCGTTGGGAGCGAGCTGAACCCAGAAATGTGGTAACATGCTGGCTTGGGTGGATCAAGGAGTACGGACGATCGCCCATTATCGAGTTGACAGCTAGCAAGCTCATGATGATTGGGCCGTAGCTAGGAAGCTAATCAGTTGAGAACGAAACATGCTTGATATCAGTTTGGTCGCCGAGGCGAGCAAGGCTCCTGCAATCGTCGCGGTTGTGGTCTCTGTTGTTATTTTGGTTGTGCTATTCATCATCTCCCGCTATTTCGGGCTGTGGATTCAGTCAATGCTGACTGGGGCGCAGGTGACAATTTTTGACCTGCTTGGAATGACCTTTCGAAAGGTCAATTCGCGTGCGATTGTTCGCAGCAAGATCATGTCAACACAGGCCGGCCTCGTTGATCCGGATCTGACAAGTAAGGCGCTTGAAGCTCACTACTTGGCGGGTGGAAATGTTCAACAGGTCATTCGTGCATTGATTGCCGCAAAGAAAGCAAAAACCATTTCGTTGACGTTTCGTGAAGCGACCGCAATCGATTTGGCGGGGCGAGATGTTTTGGAATCAGTTCAGACAAGTGTTTATCCAAAGGTCATTGATTGCCCTCCGCGGGGCTCAGCGAAACCATCGCTGGATGCGGTTGCGAAAGATGGTATTCAGTTAAAGGTCAAGGCGCGAGTGACGGTTCGTGCAAACCTGCAGCAATTGATTGGTGGTGCAACCGAAGAAACAATCATCGCTCGAGTGGGTGAAGGAATTGTTAGTGCGATCGGATCTGCAGAGAACCACAAGGCAGTTCTTGAAAATCCCGATGTGATCAGTAAAGCCGTGTTGGCAAAACGCCTCGATTCTCAGACAGCGTTTGAAATTGTTTCCATCGATATTGCTGATATCGATGTTGGTGCCAACATTGGCGCTAGGCTTCAGGCAGATCAGGCGGAGGCTGATACTCAGGTAGCACGCGCACGTGCAGAAGGAAAGCGAGCTTCGGCAGTTGCCGAGGAGCAAGAGAATCAGGCCAAAATTCAGGAGAGTAAGGCTTCGGTTGTGCTGGCACAGGCCGCAGTTCCCCGCGCAATGGCGGAGGCATTTCAGACTGGAAAATTACATATCCTCGACTACTACAAACTGCAGAATGTTGCAGCTGATACTGAAATGAGAAAGTCACTGGCTCTCGGTGCTAATGGTGGTCGTGATTCGGGCGACAACAAGTAAGACGAAAAGCGACTCACGTGTTCACACAGGGACCGACACTATGTCTGGTGATCTTGAAGATTTTCTGAAGCGGGCAGCCGAGCGTCGTCAGGCGAAGGCGGCGCAGTCGCAGCAAAAAACGCCCCCAAAACGTGTGCCGCCACAGTACTCGGATAGCCGGGCGGAACGTATTACCCGTCCAACGCCGGACGACGAGATCGTCGAGGCGCAGGTTGTCTCGGCGTCAGGTGTCGAGGATGCCCAAGTCGCTAAACTCGTAGCAGTCAATCAAGGTCGATCTCGAAAAACAAAACCAGCGGGGCAAAGAAGGGCTGGTAATGCTGGCGACAAGAAGCAGAACCGGCACGCACGTCAAACAAAAACAGGAGACTCTGCAATTGCGGAGAGGGAGCCTTCTTCTTCGCCCTACGACCAAGGTGCCAAAACAAGTAGTGATCAGCAGTCGATCGGATTCTCTGCTGAAAACCTGCTCGAAATGTTGAAAAGCCCCGGAGGAGTTCAGCAGGCGATACTGCTCCGAGAAATATTCGATCGACCGGAACACCGCTGGTAACCTGTCTGGTTAGGAGGGCGTGAGTTCTCTGTTTCGAGCTGGCTGGCCTCGAAACGACAAAGTCTTGCAGGCAACTTCTGCCTTGCGGCTCGCTGCGCGTTCCATGGTTGCCGCTGCGCGTTCGTGTTCGTCACTCAATCACACGAGGTGGGATTGTGAAGTGTTGGAGTGCTCGCGTTGGCGGCACACGAGTTTCTGTCGTCTTGACTGGGATTGCCAATGGTCGTTTCAGGTTCGGCTAGTTAAAATTTCGTGTCCCTTTTTTTTCCATTCTGAAACGAATCGCTTTGCCATCGCCATCATCTTCGCCAATGCCCTCGATCAACCCAGAGTCGATGGCGGGCTCTCGCACTGCAGATCAGAATTTGCCGCGTACAATGGTCGCGGTTTGCACTTTTAATGAAGCTGAGAATATCGAGTTGATGGTCGCTGGATTGCGACAGGCACTTCCCAATGCGGATGTCATTGTTGTTGATGACAATTCGCCTGATGGAACTGCCCAGTTGGTCAAGAAAATGGCAGGAAATGATTCGTCCGTTCAGGTGTTGGTTAGGGAAAACGAACGAGGGTTGGGCAGTGCAATCCGTTTTGCGATGCAGTATTCAATCGATCATGATTACGACTACTTCATGAATCTTGACGGAGATTTGAGCCATAGTCCTGAGCAAATGAAGTTGCTGTTCGGCAAGGCGTTGCAGGAAAAGGACTTGGCCGTGGTCGTCGGTTCACGCTACATCAAAGGCGGTGAAATTGTTGGTTGGCCGTTGCGTCGGAAGCTCATGAGCCGAATGGTCAATGGTTTTGCCACGACATGTTTGCGATTGCCCGTGCGTGATTGCAGCGGAGCAATGCGGTGTTATCGGGTCAGTGCACTGGCAAAGCTTGGGCTGCAGAACTTGCGAGTGAATGGATATGCCGTGTTGGAAGAGGTTTTGTTGAGACTGCACCAGAGAGGTGAGCGAATCGCCGAGGTTCCGATCACGTTCACGGAACGAGAGCGTGGGTACAGCAAGTTGACAATGTCTGAGGCGATGCGGTCGATGATTCAGATCATTTCATTGGCGTTTCGACCAAAAGTTGGATGAGTATTCGTTGACGCGGAATCCACTTCTAAGTTTTCTTGGTTTCGAGATGCGAGATTTGATTCCGTGCATCCCCTTTTTGTGCCGCGACAGACTGTCGCATTAGCCCCGAGGCGATAAATCATTCCCCTGCTATAATCGGAGTCTGATTTGGGGCAGGTTTGGAAAGTCTCATGTTTATTCGTAATTGGCAAGAAAATAGGCAAGCGGTGTGTTGAACGGGACTTCCTCTGGCGATTCATCCGGAATTGATGCAATGATGATGGACGGTACCTCGGAGGAGTCTTACTCCTACGACGATACGATTGTCCGCTGTTTTTTGACTGCGGCACTTCTTTGGGGGCTCGTGGCCGCGATCTCCGCCGTTTTGATCACCTCGACTCTGCTGCATCCGAGGCTGGATGCTGGTGTAGAGTGGTTGAGTTTCGGGCGTCTCCGTCCGGTAGGCGGTCTGCTGTTTTTCATGGCCTTCATCGGTAATGGAATCTTCGCCGGAATCTATTACAGCACACAGCGTCTTTGTAAAGCGCGAATGTGGAGTGGGCTTTTGAGTTGGCTCCACTTCTTGAGTTGGCAGGTCATCGTTGTCGCTGCCTTGGCTACTCTTCCAAAGGGAATCACTCAGGGTCGCGAGTTCAGCGAAGCCGAGTGGCCGATTGACTTGGCAACGACTCTGGTTTGGATCCTGTTCTTTGCCTCGAATTTTTTTATGACGCTAACCCATCGGCGAGTGCGCCGCATGTATGTGTCGCTCTGGTTTTACATTGCAGCAGTGGTGGCGATGGGGCTGGTCAACCTGTGCACACTGTTTGTGTTCCCAACGGGATTGTGGAAGAGTGATTCCTTGGCGACTGGGATGCAGGATGCCCTGTTGCAGGTATGGTACAGCCACAATGTTTTGTTATTCCTGTTGATCGTGCCGATCTTGGGGTTAGCTCATTACTTCGTGCCCAAGGCTCTGAATCGACCGCTTCATAATTACAAGCTCACGATTGTGAGCTTTTGGGCATTGATGCTTGTCGGGGCTTGGGCTGCACCTCAGCATTTGCATTACACGGTTTTGCCGGAATGGACATCCAGCTTGGGGATGTTGTCTGGGATCTTGCTTGGTGTAGCCGTCCTCGGCGGTGTCGCCAACATCTTGTTGACGTTTCGCGGCAAAGAGGTTCGGAAGTCTGCCGATCCCGCCATGCGATTTCTCAAGTTTGGAACTGTGCTGCTCGGGTTTTTTGCCTGCGAACAAATCTTTTTGAGTGTGAAGAGTATCCATTCCCAAGTTGATTACACGGAATGGATGACAGCTCACTTACAGTTAGCGCTGATGGGCAGTGGAGGAATGCTGGTTCTCGGGATGGCATATTGGATGATGCCCAAAATCTTTCAGATCGGGGTTTCCAGTACGAAAGCTGCCGGCTTCCATTTTTGGTTGGCAGCAGGCGGAGTGTTGCTGTGTGTATTGCCGGGTTACGCTGCGGGTTTTGTTCAGAGCAGCAGTTGGAATGCCATGGATGATCTTGGGAATCTGAAGTATGACTTTGATGAGTCGACTTCTTTTCTGAAGATGATGTGGTCACTGCAAATGCTGGGTGGGCTTATCTACTCAGTTGGCTTGGTCGTCATGTTGGCCAACTATGCGAAGACTTGGTTGAATCGCGTGACTCCTTATGAAGTCCCGCTTTATCATGTCGAGTCAAATGCAAAGCAAAATCGTTCTGTGCAAGATGCTGAACCAGCCAGTGCCTTGGAGGCAGCACCCGTCCTGGACTTGGCAAGAAAGGTGGATATCTGGACGAGATTGAATTGGCACCGGCGGTGGGAAGAATCGCCACGCAAGATTGGCTTTTTAGTCGTCCTCGTGGTCTTGATTGCTTTCGCGGTCGAAGTGGTGCCCATGTTTGTTTTTGCCAGCAGCAATGTGCCGGAAATTGCATCCGTAAAACCGTACACTCCGTTGGAATTACTGGGCAGGCATATTTATCTCACTGAGGGGTGTTCCAGCTGCCATACGCAGATGGTGAGACCGTTGATGACTGAGACTAAACGCTATGGAGATTTCAGCCAGTCCGGTGAGTTTGTGTATGACCAGCCGGCTCAGTGGGGGAGCCGGCGGATCGGTCCTGACTTGGCAAGAGAGTCAGGTAAACAGACCAGTTTCTGGCACTGGCAGCATCTTGCAAATCCGCGAAAGATTAGTCCAGACTCCGCAATGCCCTCCTATCGCTATCTGCTTGATCGCCCCATCGACATCGAGAAAGTGGATGAACTGGTGCAGGCAGCCCGGGAAAGGGGAACTCCTTACGATTCTGATTTGACTGATGTGCAAGAAATGGTCAGCAAGCAAGCAGAGAGTATTGCAGCCGATATCGTGTCAAAGGGTGGAACCGTCCGGCGTGGCAAACTGATGACTTTCGATACCCAGGCTGTTGCCCTCATTGCGTATCTTCAACGATTGGGAGCTGATCTATCGGCCCCGCCTGTTGCGAACAAAGCAGATGGTGCTGCCAAAGCAGATGATGCGACTGATCCAGTGAATCAAGAAGTTAGCGATGCCAGAACGACACCGCGCGATGCCGAATTGAACAAGCTGGTCAGTGCTGTGCCTTGAGTTCGTTTGTTTTTCGCACCAAAGAAATTGTGTGGATCAGATCTCTTAAGGCAAGCTTGCGACAGAACGAAACATGGAAAACGTCACCAAGAAAAAAACGTAAAATTGAATCGGACCCTCCGCTGTGCTCTATGAATTTTCCTGAACATCTAATCAAGCCTTTCATCACCGTCTTACTGCCTCGTCAGTCGCGAGGAGCTTCCAAGTCATGAGCGATTCAAACCACGAAACTTCTGATTCAAACGATACAGCGTCTGCTGATGCGTTCAGTGATGATTCCTTTGACGGGATTCAGCAGTTCGATCACCCGTTACCCAGGTGGTGGATTTGGCTGTTTACAGGTTGTCTGGTTTTCGCGCCTCCGTACTTTTGGTACTACCACAATGGAACCGAAGGT
>Ga0315321_10000454_pt1 | contig 30105 bp, 19 predicted proteins | sample M180m21515metaG_FD_203464 | JGI IMG/M metagenome (GOLD analysis project Ga0315321, IMG submission 203464) | Ammonia-oxidizing marine archaeal communities from Monterey Bay, California, United States - M1 80m 21515 | ecosystem: Environmental > Aquatic > Marine > Intertidal zone | place: USA...
CGCGGTGGGCAAGCCAAAGTGCGCCCACGCGATTAGCGGAAGCACAGTGAAGCATGACGGGCGTGCGTTTGGGATCACCCATGATGGCAACCGTTTTTTCAATGATCGCAGGAGTCAGCGAATCGGGCGCACGGAATCCGAGTTGATAAAAATTCATATCCAGCTTGCTCAATGCTGCGGCTTCATCCCAGTCAATTTCGTTTTTTTCACGAAGAGTGATTACCGTTTTGATGCCACGCTTCTTGGCCTCAGCGAACTCTGTTGCTGTGGGTTGACCACACAGCATGGTCTTGCCAAACGAGTGAACATTACGTGTGGCCCCCAGTTCTGACTTTGCCAAGGTTGGCGGTTTTTCAGCGGCTTGTGAGGTCATGGCTGGCAATGGCAGGAAAAGTAAGGTTGCACAAACAGCATGAAGTCGGCTCGAAAGCATTGAAAGGTCCATAAGTAAAGACACGGCGGGCGGGAAGCAACAACACCTCGATTTTAACAAGTAGCCCGCGGGACTGGAATTGCGTCAGAGCAAATGCCAAGAGTCGATGCTTGCCGTGAAGACTGCTGTTCATGGACTCGAGGGGAGTGAGACGAACTGAATCTGCATCGGTTAAACTCTGGAGGCCACCCAAGGCGAACTGTTGTGATTTCGGGGTTTTTGGCGATTTCTGGGGACCGCTTTGACGACGTTTGCGAGCTTCACGAGTCGGGCTTGTCTGGATTCTGCTCAGCTACTTGGGAACATGGTCGTGATGTTCCCGTAGTTTTTCGTTTGATTCACGAGGATTTGTTGGTGATGTTCATACATTCAGTGCGCTGTTGTTGGCTGCTTTTGTGTTGCCTGCCGCTGCTGCCCACGGCGGTTGCAAACACCCGAACGGTTCAGTTGCGAGAGGCAACAACAGGAACAGAAGCTTCCTTGCGGGGGGTTGCTGTCGTGGGGAAAAACGAGGCGTGGGTGACTGGCTCTAAGGGGACGGTGATGAGGACCCTCGATGCAGGAAAAACTTGGATACGCATCAGTGTGCCGAATTCGGATGAACTTGACTTTCGTGATGTTGAAATCCCTGTTGCAGGAACCGTGTTGTTGATGGCCGCTGGTCCGGGAAAGGCGTCAAAGCTGTTGCGGTCTGTGGATGCCGGAAAGTCGTGGGAGCTTGTTCTACAAAACTTGAATCCAGATGGTTTTTTTGACGGGATGGATTTCGATGAAACTGGCAAGCACGGTGTGTTGTATGGCGATCCCATCAATGGGCGATTGGATCTGCATGTGACGCATGATGGTGGCGCAACGTGGAAACCAATGCCGATGTCCAGTCGCCCTGCTTTGAAGGAGGGGGAGTACGGATTTGCGGCCAGTGGAACAGGAATCACAATCAACAATTCGGTGGTGTATGTTGCGACTGGGGGTGCCGTGGCGCGAGTCTGGCGATCAGCTGATTGGGGCCAGAGTTGGAATGTCGCTACAACTCCCGTGCGCGCAGGTGATGCGTCTTCGGGAATCTTTTCAATGGGGTTTCTGGATGCTAACGTTGGGTTAGTGGTTGGTGGTGATTACACCCAGCCCGAATTGAGTGAAGGAAATCTAGCGAGTTCCACAGACGGTGGAAAAACTTGGGTTGCTCTACCCAAAGTCAAACTTGAACACAAAGCGTGCTTGCGGTCTCTCGGTCAGAACGGTGTCGTCGCATGTGGCCGCACTGGCGTGAATATATCTTGGGATGCTGGAAAGACATGGCAGCCAGTCGATAGCGGTGGTTACTACACCGTTGCTGTTGATGATGGTGGCCGTATCGCTTATTTCGCTGGCAGTGATGGGCGCGTCGCAATCATGCAGTGGTGATGCGAGATGAACAACGTGTGCGTTTGATTCGTTGCTTCATGCGGCGGCAGGCAATACAAGAGATCACTTGTCTTGCTTGATGCAGTAAAGTCGTGCCGCGGTTCGAATCAGAAGATGGTTGTCGACAATGGCTGGTGTTGCCATACCCATGTCATCTTCCATGAGCGTGTTCGTGTGGAGTAACTCAAATTCCCGACCTGCACGAATCACAAACGTCTCGCCGTTTTCATTGAGGCAAAACAGTTTTCCGTCATAGGCCCAAGGTGATGATGTGAAGGCGCGGCCTTTGGGGATTCGTTGTTTTGAATAGATCTCTTCCCCCGTTTTCGCATCATAAGCGGCCACGAGCCCACGGTCGTGCAGGACATAGAGGACGCCTTCATAGGCAATCGTGCTTGGATTGTAGGGCGCCCCGATGGGGTCAGACCACGCGATAAATTCGTTTGATGTTTCCTCGTCGACCAATGAAATGTCACCCGTGGCACCCGGACGAATCGCGTAGAGTGGACGAGAGGGGTCACCGACATAGCCTGAACTGATGATCAGCAGATCCTTATGTTCGTATGGCGTTGCGATGGTAATGCTGGACATGCCGGAAAGAGACCACTTCTCTTTGCCATCCAGTCCGTACGAAACAATCCGGCCAGTCGCTGGAACAACTATCTCGGACCCTTTCGCATGTTCCCAGACATAAGGGGTCGACCAATTACTTTTTTCATCACGATCAACACGCCATTTTTCTTCGCCGGTCATTTTGTCCAAGGCAACCAGTGACGAAGCTTCATCATTGTCGTTGAGTAAGTACAAGCGATCTTTGTGTAGGATAGGTGAAGCAGCAAATCCCCAGCCATAACGTGTCTTGGATGGGGCGATCGGTGTCTCCCAAATGATCTCGCCATTCATGTCGAGGCAGAAAACGCCGACGCCACCGAATACGGCATAGACGTGTTTTCCATCGGTTGTTGGTGTTTCAGAGGCAAAGCTATTCTTCACATGGATCGAGGTCGTTGGTTTGCCCTCGTGGACCGTTTTTTGCCATTGGATTTTGCCATCGTCCAAGTTCAGGCAGAGAACTTGCCATTTGTGATCGGATTCAGGTGGTTTGGGGCGATTCCCGCCAAAGTACAGACCCTTCTTAGCCGCCTCGGTTTCGCCTGAATTGATGACCGTGGTCAAGAAAACCTGATTGCCCCAAATTACGGGAGACGACCAACCACGCCCCGGAATGTCCAGTTTCCAGGCAACGTTCTCTTCAGCCGACCATTTGTCAGGAAGGTTCACTGCCGTTTGTGCGACCCCAGTAGCGTCAGGACCGCGGAACTGTGGCCAATGTTCTCCGCCCACTGCGTTAGAGAAGGAACATGACAGCACAATTAAGAATGCAGCGATGTTGCAGGGTAGCAAACACCACAGCCTTTGGATGTTCGAACGTTGGTCAGCGGGGGATTGGTGTTCTGTTGTGGGGCTACCGTACTTCATCCGCTGTGTTCCTTGCGTTGGTGATCGAGCGATCCGTTCTGGTGGATTATCAAAGCATACTCGATTCGTCCCGCTTTCGATAATCTTGACGGCATCAAATCGGTGAAAGCGCGCAAGATCGGTGAAAACGCGCAAGAGTGCAGAGAGATTCTGTTGTCATGTTGTCCAAACTCAGTCAGTGGTGTGCAAGAGCAAAGGGGCAGTGGTGTGCAAGAGCAAAGGGGCAGTGGTGTGCAAGAGCAAAGGGGCAGTGGTGTGCAAGATCAAAGCGAAATGGATCAGCAGCCTAAGACCATGTCTTCTCGCGATCATTGGTGGCAACCACTGCTGGTTGATTGGCGTTCTTTCACCCATTGCACTCGCGATTCTTAAGTGTGGTTAGCAATGCACTGCCTGGGGTGTATTCTTAGCTTCATGCACTTAATTCTTCCACTTCTGGCCAGCCTGCTTTTCGTCTGCGGTCTGATTGTGATCAAGCGAGCAGGGTCTGCCGGCGTGAGTTCGGTGACCACCTTGTTCTGCACGAACGTTGCGGCTGCGGTTGCGTTCTCATTCATTTGGTTTCTGGGTGGCGAGGCCATTCGCTGGGATCTTTGGTGGCAGCCCCTCATCATTGCCAAGCTGTTCGTTTTTGGGCTTGTGTTCACCTTTCTTGCGATTGAACGCGGGGATGTTTCATTGGCGACACCCATCTTTGGCGTCAAGGTTGTGTTCGTGGCTTTGTTGTTGACCGTCACAGGTGAGCAGCAGTTGCCATTGTCGGTGTGGATTGCAGCGGCGCTGGCAACGTTGGGGATTGGCTTGATTCAATGGACTGGAAAGGGGCACCGACACCATGTGATATTCACGGTTTGTTTTGCACTTGCCGCAGCGGCTTGTTATGCAACCTTCGATGTGCTGGTGCAGCGATGGGCTCCCGCTTGGGGAGCAGGCCGTTTTCTACCAGTCGTATACTGGACCGTGGGTATTGCAGCACTCTTTTTGCTTCCGTGGGTTGATTTCAAGCCCTGCAAAAAGCAAAGCGTTGCAGGGTTGCTCATTGTCGGAAGTGTGCTCATAGCACTGCAGGCAATCTGTATTGTTGTTGCCGTGGGTTTGTTTGGTGATGCTGCACGGGTCAATGTTGTCTACGCTCTGCGAGGACTTTGGGGGGTCGCATTGGCTTGGCTCGTGGCGTGGAAATGGGGTGGAGCAGAGGCCGAGCACTCGCGGTCCACGATGCTCTTCAGAGTCGCTGGCGCCACCATTCTGACCACGGCTGTGATTTTGGTCGTCGTCGCCGGAGAATGACCTTTTCAACGACGGGTGTTTTTAGTTGTTTTGCGGGTAACGTCTCGCCAAACCGAACGGACGGCAAGTTGCCGCAGTGTGGTTATAATGAGGTGGTTACTTGGTGCACACCACTTTTTCAATTTCCGTTTCCCACGCAGGATGTTTGTAATTCAATGTCTGAATCGAATCCGTTGCCGTCTGAGAGCCGATCATCAAATTCCCCGTCCAAGCCAAGTCGGCGTCAGTTTATCAAGAGTTCCGCCACGACAGTGGGAGCTGTTGCTGCGGTGACGGTGGCTGATACTGAGGAAGCACACGCAGCGGCGGCGGTCGATAAAATTCGAATCGGCTTTATTGGTCCCGGCGGTAGAGGTTTCGGTGCACATGTGAAGCGTCTCACTAAGTTGCAACTGGAGGGAGAGCCGATTGAGCTTGTTGCCGTTTGCGATGTTTACAATGAACATCGCGATCGGGCAGCCAATTACATCGAAAAGCAGACGGGTAAAGCTCCGTCAAAGCACGAAGATTATTTGGAGATGTTTGCCAAAGCGAATCTTGATGCGGTTGTGATTGGGACGCCTGATCATTGGCATGCAAAGCAAACGATTGATGCTTTGAACGAAGGTTTGCATGTTTATTGTGAAAAACCGATGACTAAGACTGCCGAAGAGGCAATCGAGGTGATGCGGACGTGGCAGAAATCTGGCAAGGTCATGCAGGTTGGAGTGCAGTCAACAAGTTTGCCAGTCTGGAATCAGGTTAACGATATGTTGACCAGTGGAAAACTCGGAAAAGTTCTGATGTACCAAACTGAGTTCTTTCGGAATTCAGCGCAGGGGCAATGGCGGTATTACAAATTAGAGCCGTCCATGAATCCGAGGAATATCAATTGGAAAAAATGGCTGGGCGTTGATGAAGGCCTGGCTGACTACGAAAATTTCGATCGTGCCAAGTATCGTCAATGGCGACGTTTCTGGCCCTATGGATCCGGCATGTTCACAGATCTATTCGTCCATCGAACCACCACCATGTTGAAGGCGACAGGTTTACGTTTCCCCGGGCGAGTTGTGGGGGCTGGTGGGATCTATCTTGAGTACGATGGACGCGATGTGCCGGATGTGGCAACCGTGGTTGCTGATTTCCCCGAAGGCGTGCAGGGTATGGTGACTGCAACGATGGCTTGCCAGGAAACACCGATTCGTCAATTGATTCGAGGCCACTTTGGATCGTTTGTGTTTGGCACAGGAGAGCAATTCGAAGGATTCGACTACATTCCCGAACGACCACAAGTCACACGCAACAGTAAACTCAAGGAAGAGTACATTCCCGTTGGTCAGGTCAAAGATACAACTTATGACCACTTCAAGAACTGGGTGACCGCGATGGCTGCGGATGATCCGGGACTCGTGAACAACGATCCGATGCTGGGTGCTGCGGCGATTACCACCGTGATCCTCGGCGCTCGCAGCTATCGTGAGGGGAAAGCTTTCTTTGTCGATGAAGAATCGTTGGCAGTTAAAGATGCCGATGCTTCTTGGGCAGATCGATGGGAAGACCGGTCGCACGCGCGTGGCAAGCCTAACCACATCGAAGGATGGAAAGCGGGAGATCAAGGCAGCGTTCTCGAAGAACCGGAGTACATGAAACTGGCAGGCCCATGGGTCGACGGGAAAGACCCATCTGGTTCTTGAGTACCGTACGGAGCTTAAAAAAGCGGCAAGAAAAAAGGGAAGTAGTATATTTTAGGGTGGAATCTGGGGAAGGATCCGCACCGCCCTGCGTTGCCAGTCTCTGCATCTGCCAGTCTCTGCATCTGCCGGTCGAGCGAAAGCTCGAACCGTTCGGTGCAACAGCGGCCGATGATCGCTTACCCAGCGTTCAAATGTGTCTTCGCGTTCTTGATCATTCATCGATGCTCACTGCACTCCACTCCATTGGAAGCCGAAGCAGAGACAGAATTACAAGAAATTATTTGAAAACCGAGAACTAAAGCGTATAAGCACGGGCGAGGCGAACGATCCATCTGGTTTATCATTGACGTGATTTGTTTGATAATATCCGCCAAGAACAGGTGGGGTGAGGGTAAGACGGGGTGGAAACTGGGGTGGATTCAGCCTCTGCCGTATCACCCTTCATGAGGCCTTGAGGGCGTATCTAAAAGATCCTGGCGGTGGAAAAACTACCGCGATAAACAAGTTCCTGAGTTGAGCAAATCCTGAGCCAGGCATTGGGGATAAGGCTGGGGTGGTTGGGTTCAGGGGGGCGATTTCCTTCAGTCTGTCGCGCGAGGCTGAAAGTGACGGGGCAGATGGTTTATGGGACGAAATGATAACGCCGCAAGTCATGTTTGCGGGGTTTCTTTTGTGAGGCTGCGAACAGTCGTGGTTGGGGAAATATACAGGGATGGTGCCTAAGAAAAAGAATTGTCAGCCGTGATAATGTTACAGGTGACGATTTCCGTAAGCGAAAAAAAAGGTTTTCCGATGGACAGGGACTCCGGATCGATGTTGGGGCGTCTTGTGAAGCGTTATAAAATGTTATACGTGAAAGCGTCGTCAGGGTGACGGGTGAGTGGCGTTGGACGTGATTTGAACGGTTGCGGTTCAAGTACCTTCGAAATGGACTGCGGTAAACGTGAGCTTTCTTTAATCTAGGGTGAGGCGTTGAGATGTTTCGAGCATATGGCACATTTGCATTGGCGATAAGTATGGCTTGGGTCGGGCTCGTTTCGAGCTCACTCGGACAGGGATTATTGATTTCTTCGGAGCAGAATTTTCGTCATCCGTTGCCCCGCATCATGCCGCCCATCCGACCGGGACAACCTGGTTTCTTGTATGACATCGCCAAGCTCGAAGTAGATGCATCGATTCGGAATCAGGTCGCTGAAGTTCAAGTTGCACAGACGTTTCGAAATCGCAGCAGTCGGACGTTGCAAGTCAAATTCATCTTTCCTTTGCCCTATGACGGTGCGATCGACCAAATGACTTTCATGGTTGACGGGCAAGAATTGGAAGGCAGGTTGCTTGAAGCTGATAAAGCTCGCGAGATCTATCAGTCCTACGTTCGGCGTAATCAGGATCCGGCTTTGGTGCAGTGGATAGGCACGGGCATGTTTCAGACACAGGTGTTCCCGGTTCCAGCAGGCGCCGAACGAACTGTGTCCCTTCGATACACTCAGATCTGCAAACGCCAAGGCGCGTTGAATGATTGGCTGCTTCCGCTATCTCCCGCAAAATTCACATCCAGCCCGATCGGTGAAATCAATATTCGTGGTCGCATTCGCTCTGAGACCAAGCTGGGGAATGTTTACAGTCCCTCGCATGATCTTAAAATCGAGCGTGAAGGTGAAAAAGTTGCGCGTTTTGAATACAAAGCCAAGGCGACGGTCCCTCGTCGTGATTTCCGTGTGTTGTGGGACACGGGCAATGAAGCCGTGCAGATGTCCATGGTCTCTCATCGTCCTGATGCTGACAAAGATGGGTATTTCATGTTGTTGATTCAACCGCAGTTTCCTGCCGTTGAAAAAGATAAAAAGAAGAGTGGTAAGAATGTCATTCTGGTTCTCGACAAAAGCGGCAGCATGCGGGGTGAAAAAATTGACCAAACCCGGCGGGCAGCGGCATATGTTGTGGATAAATTACGTGCCCGCGATCGATTCACACTGATTAACTATGACAGTCGGGTGGAAACGTTTCGCAGCGAGCTGACAAGTGGTGACAAGGAAACACGGGATGATGCCTCGGATTACATCGATTCCATGCTTGCAGGTGGAAGCACCAACATTGGTGGTGCTCTTGCCAAGGCACTTGAGTTTTCAGCGGAAGCAGATGGGCCAGCCTACGTGGTGTTCATGACAGATGGTAAGCCAACGGTTGGTGAAAAAAATGGGATGAAGATCGCTGAGAATGTCAAACGCCAACTCAGTGAACAAACTCGTCTGTTCAGTCTTGGCGTAGGGCACGATGTGAACAGCCGGTTACTGGATAAGTTGGCTAGTATCTGCCTTGGCCAAACCATGTATGTTCGCCCCGGCGAACCGTTGGATGGTATCGTCAGCCAACTGTATGACCGGATCGGGGCTCCCGCTCTGACAGATGCCAAATTGGAATTGCTCGTTGATGGAAAAGAAGGGCGTACACGGCAAATCTATCCATCGACCATGTACGATCTGTTTTCCGGTGACCAGTTAGTGATTGTAGGAAGATACCGAAAACCTGGTGAGCTAGAGATCAAGCTGACCGGAAATTTCATGGGCAAGAAGCAGGAGTATGAGTACACGGGGGAATTTGCAAAGAAGACTGGCAGTGGACGGAATGCATTTGTTGAACGCTTGTGGGCTACACGCCGGATCGGCCAGATTATCGACGACATCGACCTTTACGGTGAGAATCAGGAATTGGTCGATGAGTTGATCTCTCTGTCAAAAAAGCACGGCATTCTGACGCCGTATACTGCCTATCTCGCTGAAGAACAGACTGACATCAATGACATCACGCGGGGACGTAGGTTGGCACAAGGAAATTTGCGGGCCTTGTCCGAAGAGGCGGGAGAAAGCGCGTTTCGTCAACGTGACTTTAAATCACAATTGAAATCTGCTGGACGGGCAAGTCAATCGGCTGATTCTTTGGGCTTGAATTTCGGATCAAACTTGCCGCCTGGCGGGGGACTTGGCGGAGGTGTGAGTGGTATCGCGCCGTCGAAGGCTATGCCTCCCGCGCCGGCCACAGGTGGTGCTCCCGCGCAGAACGATGGGAAAAAGCAAGCGACAAGGAATCGTCAGGCAGTCAGGCAAATTGGCGGGAGGACATTCTTCCTCAAAGGTGATCGCTATGTCGATTCGCAAGCGAGCGACGAGCAAATTGCAAAGGCCCAAGAAGTTGAGCAGTTCAGTGATGCGTATTTTGACCTGATCGAAAAACTCGGCGAACGCTCCAAAGCGTTTTTGGCAGAGTCGACAAAATTGCTTGTGGTGATCGATGACAAAGCTTACGTCATTGTGCCGCCAGCACCGAAAGCTGAGACGCCAGCAAAGCCGTAGGACTTTTCCGGCCAATGTCTGGAGTAAGCAGTGTAAAAGACAAGATTAGCGTTTAGATGCCGATGCTGCTGCAGGCTGCTTGCCTGAGTCTTTTCGCAAGACTCAGGCAACCTTTTTACCACCTGGTGCGCGTAGGTCGAACAGGCCAAATATCTCATCTCTGGTCAGGCCACCGCCCTTAAGCGGTTTCGCTTTTGGGTTGGTTTCAGAGAATAGCATGTCGAACATTTCTCGCTTTTCGTCCAGTACAGACGCAATCCGCTGTTCGATCGTATTCATCGCCAGCATGCGGGTAACCGTGACGGCCCCCTTGGCTCCAATGCGGTGAGCACGGTTGATGGCTTGGTCTTCAACCGCTGGATTCCACCAGCGATCGAACAGGAATACGTATTCGCAGAATTGCAGGTTCAGGCCCACACTGCCAGCTCCGTAGCTCATCAGAATCACGCTGCAGTCCGGATCATGCTTGAATTGATCAATGACACCATCACGCTTCTTGTGTGGCACGCGTCCGTGGTATTCCAGTGGACCAAATCTTTCCAATGCCGGTTTCATCTTATCGATGCTATTGACCCATTGGCTGAACACGATCGCTTTTTTTCCGCTGGCAGAAACTTCTTCCATATCGGCGACGAGGCGTTCCAGTTTGGTGCTGCTACCCGTGACGGGGTCGAAATTGCAAATTTGTTTCAGCCGCAAAACGAGCTCAAAAACGTGCTGGATCGTTAGCTCCTGATCCAATTCTTCAAGTCGGATGACGCCTTCTGATTCAGCTGACTCATAGGTGGCCCATTGCTCAGGGGTCAGGTCGAGTTCTGCGTCCCTGTAAAGCTTGGGGGGCATGTCGTCCATCACCATGTCTTTGGTGCGTCTTAGAATGTAATCCTTGGAAGCCTTTGCCATCTGATTCATCGGCATGCCGACTTTCAGGTATCCGGGCGATAGATAGTCAAAAATGCCCACAAGGTCATCAGGAGAATTTTCGACAGGGGTTCCCGTGAGTGCCCAAGAACGTGTGCGAGGAATGGCGCGAACGATTTCGCTGGTTGTGCTGTTCCGGTTTTTGATGCGTTGTGCCTCATCGAGAGCGACCAAGTCAAAGTGCAGGCCACTGTCGAGTACTGTTTCTTTATCTCGCATCAATAGTTCATAATTGGCAACTTTGACAGGCACCTCGGGTGAACGCCATTGGAATTCCCGTTTGGTGGCATTGCCGCCGATAGCCGTCACAGGAATCTCGGGCGCCCAAACCTCGAACTCACGAAGCCAATTGGTTACGAGTGGCTTGGGGCACACCAATAGAACGCTTCTAAGCTCACCACTGCAAAGCAACAGTCGAATCGTGCTAATCGCTTGCATTGTCTTACCGAGTCCCATTTCATCAGCAAGGATCGCTGCATAGCGAGGAAATAGAAAGGCAATTCCATCGAGCTGATATGGAAATGGATCGAACGGAAAGTTCAGTTGTCCACTGCCGACCAGTGAATCCAATGGTGGCTGAAGGAGGTAGTAAAGCCGGTCTTGTAGTTTTACGACTTCGTTGGGTGGCTTGATCCGATGTCGTTCAAGGCTTGTGTAACGCTTCCGTTTTTTTCGATACGCTTTTTCGGTGGGTGTGACCGGAGGCGTCCATTGGTTGGCTTCAGGGAAAATAAAGCCGGTTGCCTTGGCGGTGAGTTTTGAAACCCTGATCGGGAGTGACTTGGGCTGAATCGACTTGACGGGCAGTTGGTGAACACCAGTAGGAGTAAGAGCTGGGGTTGACCAACTATTAACCTTGTCAATTTCAGCGCGTAGTGCCGATGCTGAGTTTCGTTTCCACATGTTTCGCGGTCGTCCCTAGGCGGAAAGAGTCTCGAAGCACGCGGCAACGAGGGCTGGCAATGGTGAGGTTGGATACGACTCAGGCAGCGGCTGCAGGTGGTTGCCGAGATGATTGTGCTCTTGCAATCTGGGATTGTGCTTCCTTGATTGCTTCACGAATGCGTTCGAATGGCTCGGTCGCATCGGGTAAATCAATCAAACCGGCTGCCAGTTGTTGAACTTGTTCGGCCTGCTCAATAGCGACCCGCAGCGTCGAGCCAGCGAGTTCGACCCGTGTGGATCCCAGCAAAGATTCGTCGTCAATCGGACCTTCGTCTGACAACGCAGCCTCTTCGACAAGAGCCACCGGGCACTTGGTGCGGGTTTCGATCTTCAGTGCTTCTGGTTGGTCGCAACACAGCAGGGCGATAGGAGTACGACACTTCTGGACTAAGAGTGGTCCAATCACTTCACCAATCAGGTGGTCACGGAGCGTAAGACCAAACAGAATCTCATGAGCCCGAGTGGGCCGTACCGGTAAGGTGCACTGAAATTCCAGTGGCCTGCCTCCGCCATTGAGTAATAGCAATCCGCCTGTCCAGCCGGTTCGCTCGTCTTCCACGACCGTGTAGTAGGCAATCGTTGGTGATTCCGTATCTGGCATCCGCGTTTTTATTTTTGAGTGAGTAGGGGGTACGGTGTACCGCAATCGCCTGCAGGCCGTGCACGTTTGTCGATTGACGATGTGAAAGTAATTTTGAGCGGGTGGAGACGCTGAGGTGTGTTATGACTGTGAAACACGGGAAACACTGAGCTCGTTTGTTTCGCCGCTACCTAAGGTCAGTTTCGGCGCGTAATATATTCGGACTTTAGCGGTTGAAACGCGAATTGTCCGGTCCCGGAAAGCAAGTGTGAAAATAGCGATTATCTCAAAGTTTTTTTGTCCGTTAAACAAAATTTCAAAGCTGTTTGTGTTTCGTCGACAAACGAAAAATTCCTTGGTTATACTCTGCTCATTATCCGACGAGATTTATTCATCGCAGCAGGAATCATTCAAATGTCATACGAGCACGAGCCTATTTCTCCCATGTTCCGAATCGACGTTTCGGCTGATGGTGAGTCCGAGGCAGGGCAGGGGCAGCAAAGTGATGCAAATCACACTGCTTTGGACCTTCTGACTCAATTGGTTGCCGGCCAGAAACAACAGAATCGGCTGCTAGAAGAATTGGTCCATCAGCAGGTTGCGGCCAATAAACAGCGTGCAAACGAATTGCAGCAGTGGAAAAATACCAATCCTGAACTCGCACGCTCCTGTCGGCAGGCTGCAGAGACCTTGAGCAGAGTTCAAACTCAGTTTCTCGACACCCTGACCGAAGAAATCGCAGATAGCGAAGAACATCTGGTTGAGGGCGAATACATGCTGAACGAGTTTGTCGATCGTTTCGGACCACGCTTGGCACACCTCAACGGCGTTTTGCAGGTGCTGGCACAACTTGGTAGTAGCGACGCTCAAAGCTAGCACTGGCAAGCTTGGTAGGGCGATTCGAAACAGAACCATTTCTGCTGGAATCAAAAATCGCTTTTCGGCGATGAATCGGTCGCTTTGCGTTTGCCGGGTTTGATAGCGTTTGCCGTTTTTCGCCGCTTGATGACGAGTCCTGAGAACAAGGTGTGCGTCGATTTGAGTTTCACGCGCTAAACGTGGCAGTGCAAGTTCATCGGGAAATTACTCGTTGCCGTTCTTCAATCGTCTGGTGGTTGTCACATCGCGCGTTTGATCTGCCTTGGGGCTGACTGCTCTTCTCGCTTGTTGCGTTGGTCAGCTGTCTTTACGCCGTATGCGGTCCATGCCTGTGATGATTCATTGCAGCAGACTGGGAATCGTCTGTGGTCGGTTGTTGCCGGTTACACAGGTGGCTCTCTCAGCATCTGAGCTGCCCTCGTTTGGCCAGCTGAAGGATTCTCCGTTTGATCGTTGCACGTCCTATAGCTGGTCGCATTCGGAAAACTTTGGCCACGCGGTACGTCTTAACCGATTTCTTTACCACAACTGTGGTACCGGAATGGGATTAGTTTCGGCCCAGGTATCTATCTGTTCCCGAATTTTTTTGCGATCCTTGAAAAGGGATGACATGGATGTCACTGCACTCCGACGGGAGTGTTCTTGATGTCGTGTCAAATACCTTTCCTGCAAAATCGATCATCGTCGCCCTGCTTTTCACAAGCGGATTGGTTTCTTCACTGGGGTGTCGAAACATGTCTTGTGGCACGAGTTGGCGGGAACCGCACTACGCTGCGCCAGATGTTCGGAAGCGTGGCGCCCGCGTTTCTTCAGTAGAACGCTTGTACGCGAAAGCAAGATCGCTTGAGGCAGATGGAAAGTGTGGATGTGTCGACGCGTACTTTCAGGTTGCTGCTGCAACTTGCGTTCCCAGTAGGGCGGGGCATTCACGGAATCATAGGACGATCGAGTTGCATCGGTCAGCGCTAGCCAAGTTGGTTGTCACAGGGCAACTCTATGGGCGACTGGATCCGGCGTCAGGCTTAACGCTCAATCGTGGCAGTGGCTCAACGTTTGTGCCGATCGCGAAAACAGGTTTTGTCTGGCAATCCTTCGATTTTCAACATCTCGTGCCGGTTGGTACATACCGTACAAATCAACTCAGCAAAGCATATTGCAGTGGTGGTATCGGAGTTCCATTGGTTGTGTTGAGAGATGCCAGTGTCGATGAGCAGTTCATGCGGAAAATAAGTGCGTTTTCGGCAACATTGGTCATGCGAAATGCAACAGGAAGTCGTGAGAGTGGTTGTTTGCCGCGGCAAACAATTGCTCTGGAATCTGAAGGTGTTATGGTACCGCAACAGCCAACGCTTGAGCTGCTGAATTCAAGGCGGCTGAGACATGTTCAAATGGGTGGGCAAACGAAGCGACTTGCTCGGGATCTTTCCGCTCCATTGGTGTATCGACTGAGTACCGATCCACGCAATTACTGGCAGGAATTTTTGCGTCCCGATTCTGGTTTGTCAGAGGGACAGTTGCAGATGCTGGAACCGTATCAACCCGGAAAGATTCCGGTAGTATTCATCCACGGGTTGTTGTCTGACCCCTACACGTGGAGCCAGATGGTCAATGAATTACTTGCGCGGCCTGGCTTTGTCGAGCGTTTTCAAATCTGGGTGTATAACTATCCAAGCGGTAAAGCATTCATATCGAGTGCCACAAAATTACGTTCTGATCTTGCCATGTTAAGGCAATGCCTTGATCCCGAGCGTAAAGATCCTGCGCTCTCAGAGACGGTTTTGGTGGGGCATAGTCTTGGCGGACTGTTGGCAAAACTGCAGGTGACGGCATCCCATGATGAATTATGGAAATCAGTAGCAAATCAGTCGCTGGATGAACTGAATGTTCCAGAGCAATTTCGCGAGGAATTGCGACAGTACTTTTATTTTGATCCCTCACCTGACGTAAAACGTGTTGTGTTCATGGGGACGCCTCACCGTGGATCAGCGTATGCGAAACGCTGTGTAGGAAGATTGACTTCGAAGTTAGTGCGGCGACCACTTCGTGAACGGACTCGTCATCAGAGAATGATCGCCTGCAATCCGGGAGTGTTCAGCAAGGAAGTGCGAGACCGTATTCCGACCAGTATCGACTTGCTTGATCCAGACAGCCAACTGCTGCAAGCAATCAACACGTTACAAGTCGGGCCTGATGTAAGGTTGCACTCGATCATTGGCGATTATTGTTGGCGTATTGGTTTTGGACGAAGCGACTTGGTTGTTCCGGTGGAAAGTGCAAAAGAGTCGTCAGCGGTCTCAGAGCTTGTCATCAAGGCAAAGCATAAAAACGTCAACAAAGACTTGGTAGTTGTGCGAGAGCTGTTGTGCATTCTGCAGAAGCATGCAGCAAACGATTCTGAGGTTTTACTCGATGCGTCTGACGTACAAGAAGATCGCGTGAACAACCAAGAGCCCAGTGACTCCGGATCTACTGTGCTCGATCCCCATGCAACGAGTATCACAAATGCAGCAGAACTCATGCATGAACTCGCCCATCGCACACGAATGAATGCAGACAAATTCGATCGGGAGAAAAAGGTTGCAACCTTACAGCCTTTGCCGCTAACTGATCGCCCAGTGATTGATTTTAGCCCGATGACTTCGTTGCAGTCGGTGGTTCGACCAAAGTCAGTGAACCAGCAAGCCTCTGGAAAAGTTCAGCCCTCTGGTTCGCACTCTCTCGCGGAGCAAGACGATTTGAACTTAGCCGGGGAGTCAGCAAGTCACGTCAGTGAAGCTGACTTGGGCAGAGACCTGCCTTGATCATCCTGCATCTGCAGCAAGTTGATTGCGACTGATGCGAAATGTGTTCGACTCAGAACCGTGCTGGTGTGTTCGTGCCAAACCGCTTTTCGCATCAAAGTTGTTTCAGGTAGGAAATGCCATCGGCCAATTCGTGGAGCGGTGATTCAGCTCTGCCTACGACATAACGTCCGCGGTATTGAACATCTTCGAGCATCCCAATCAACTCAGGGAAATCCGCAACTCCTTGTCCGAGCGGCACAGCGATGCCGCGGCCGGCAGCCAGATCGATCACGCCGTCGACAGCGCAAACGATCTGAATTCGATTCTTGAGGGCAAGCAGTGTTTCGCCGACATCATGGCGATTGATAATCAGTTGCCCTGGATTGAAAGCAACTGCAATGAATGCATCGTCTGCCCCGTCCAATAGATTTGCTAGCTTTGGTCCCGGTTCTGCTCCCGTTTCTGCCGCGAGGAACGCGCCGACTCGGGTGCCATAGCGTCCTAAATCATTTAAAACCGACCGGAGTGATGCCCATTGAGAGCTATCTTCGTCGCCGGGGACCACACCGATGGAATTGATCACAACGGGGGCTCCGAGGCGGTAAGCAAGCTGCATGGCCGATTTGGTGGCCTCAATCCGACGATCTAAATTTTTGGTGTATTCGTAGCCTCGGCGTGTTTGAAAGCGTAAAGCAGAGACTTTGAGATTGCGGTCCTCCAGTATTTTTCGCAACTGGCGAAGGCCAGTGTCCGATAATTGAGACGGGTGGATATCGTTACGCGCATCGATCTCCACCGCCGAAGCACCCAATTGGGAGGCCGTTTCGATCGCTTTACGCAGTGGCATTCTCATTGCGTCAAGTCGGACAGCTACATTCAGTTCAGCCAAGTCTTCCCCCAAGCATCGTTCATGACCGGTATTATCTTTGCTGGCATCTTACGTGTCCTAAAACGAATCGCAACCACCAGCTCAGTAAGTTGCTGTGGCATGGTGGCGATCGTGGTAGCGATGTGCATTGGCAGTACCAGCTGCTGGAGCCAGGAATTACCGGCAGTTTCGGCTATTCCGAAGTCCACCGTGAGGAATTCTACGTCTGATGGGACGGTGAAGGCGAATCAAAGTGGTGTAGCATCGAAAGCGAAGACACAGACTCGTGAAAAGCTTCTTAACTTGCATTATGAGTTTGGTCCCGAAATGGGGCAGATTCGTCAGTTACCAAGCGGTTGGAAGCGTGAGCGTGGTGTTAACTATAAGACTTACGTCAAAATTGGCATGGCTCGGGACAACCGAGATGCGGTCGAGTTGGCAAAACTCGTTCGCTGGTTTGATGGCCAGTTGATTTACAGCTGGCAGTGGGTGAAAGATCAATCGCCCTGGAATCCTCATCTCAATCTGCTAAGTCATCATCTCGCGATTGGTTGGTCGTTCTTGGCGACGCAAGTTCAACAGAATTATGCTGCTTTACCACCGTCTCCAGCGGACGCTTTATTTGATAGGTATCTACGCGTTGATCTCGACGGAAGTGGAGCTTCGGTTTCTTCTCCATACCTCGAAGCAAACGTATCGCATCAGTATCGCTTTGGTTGTCGTATTCGTACTGATTTGGTGTTTGATACAGCGCGGGTCGAGTTTGTGTTTGGGCGTTTCGTTGCCCATAAGGTTGATGGGAAAATGCAACGTGAGGTGCTGGAAGAGTTGGCGGTTCACAGTACCCCCAAAGTTGGAGGAGAAACAGCGTGGACAACTTTTGTTTTGCCATTGGTGGCACCACCATCGGGTACCACGCACCTCGCCGTGAGACTAATGGTTGCAGGTGGAGATGATGGTTTAGAAGACATCCGGGGCAGCGCCGGGTTCGATGACATTCGCATTGAAGAGAAGCCGCAGCTGGAAATCACGACTGATCAGCCGCGAGGAATTTACAATTTGGGTGACACCGTGCGGGCGAGTGCAAGCATTGCAGGCTACTTGCCGGCGGACATCGACAAAGTTCGGTTTGAGTTGTACGACATCGAGCGTAAGTTGATAGCCAGCACGATCATGCCAATCAAGCGGGAAGAAGTTACTCCGGAAACCGGGACGAGTATTAGTCGCAGTCGTACTCAAGTTGATTGGAAAATTCCGGGATTGCAGCCTGGCTATTATCGGATGGGCGTCGCGCTGGTTGGTGGAGAAAATTTGCAGCTCAATGCACAGACGACTTTAGCTGTCGTGCAGGAGATTGGCGGACATCAAAGAGGACTGTTTGGCTGGACGCTGGAGAGTGGGGCACAACAGATAGGGCCCGCGGACTTCGCATTTTGGCTATCTCGTCTGGGTGTGTCGTGGGTCAAGTATCCGTGTTGGGAGCCTGACAAACTTGCCCGCGAGGAACTTCAGATTGTGTTCTCGAAATTGCAGGATGAACGAATCCAGACGGTTGGCGTGATCAATCAGCCGCCATCTGAACACGTTGGGAAATTTTCAGAGTCGGGAGAAATCGTCGCCGCAGAGGTGTTTCGTGATCCCGAAACGTGGAAAGATTTGCTGGCACCGATCATGGGACAGTTCACGCAAAAAATCACGATGTGGCAGTTGGGAGGCGAACGCGATTTCAGCTTTCTCGGATTGCCCAGATTGCCCGAGCAGGTCGCAGAAATTGTTGAAGGCTTAGAGGAAAGAAATGGGCAAAATATCGATGTCACGATCTCGTGGCCGTGGCTCGAGCCCGCGGCGCCAGCCGCCGAAGCCACGTGGCAGGGAACATGCCGAAGCAGTTCACCACCATTGTCAGCAGCTGAGCTTGATGCTTTTCTTGAGCAAAGCGACAGTGAGCATGCTGCGGCTGGGTTAGCAGGGCCGAGGACATGGCTGCTAATCGATCCGCTCGATGCCAAAGTGTACGATCAGCAAACACGAATACGAGATCTGGTTCTGAGGATGGCTACTGCTCGCAAGCATCGTGTGCAGGCAGCGTTTGTGACTGACCCGTATGATCCACAGTTTGGATTGTTGCGTGCGGATCATCGTCCCGGCGAATTGCTCCTTCCTTGGCGTACTACCTCGTTGCTGTTGGGTAATTTGAGAGCTGTTGGATCGATGCGATTGCGATCTCAAGCTATGAACGAGGTCTATATCAATGCCAAGCGAGCTGTCGTGCTCATGTGGGCTGACGAGGCTACTGAGGAACTGGCGTATTTTGGGGATGGCGCCAGAATGGTTGATGTTTGGGGGAGGGTGACTCCTTTGAAAACGCTTATGGTCGGCGGTCAATCGGTTCAACGAGTTCCCATCGGACCTGAGCCAGTATTTCTGATCGGTTGTGATCCGGCGGTTCTTGCGTTTCGGATGTCCGTCGAACTTGGCAGCGATCGTTTGGATAGTCCGCTGGGACGCAAGGAAGTGATGAACATAGCGTTCACCAACCCAATGAGAGAAAGCTTGGTCGGGCAAGTACGAGTGATTCCACCCCGGTCCTGGCGGGTTACCCCGCCAAAGAAAAATTGGCGTCTGCTGGGTGGACAAGATGCCGATGTGGATTTTGAAGTGGTACTCAGTAATACAGCTGATATTGGCGAATATGAGGTCGAGATACAGTTTGCTCTCGAAACCAATCCGCCCGAGCTCGTTTCTGTCTATCGCAAAGTTCGAGTTGGACCTGCTGGCATCGACATGACGATCCAAACGAGACTTTTGTCGGATGGGCGGTTGAGGGCGGAGCTGGTGATCAACAATAAGACCACAACGTCGCGTCTCTATAACTGCTTCTTCTTTCCGCCCTCAGGAGCATTTGAACAGCAGCAGGTTGCCGTTCCGGCTGGTAAGGAAGTGCGACGGGGAATCAACTTCAGCGATGGAGCGAATATGATCGGGAAACGATTCCGGGTACGGGCTGTCGAGCAAAGAAATAGGCGGGTCATGAATTACGAAGTCACGATTACGCGCTAGGGTTGACCGTTTGCAATCCTGCTGGCGATACCCGGGCTCCGCTGCGTCCGATTCTTAAAAAGTTACCCCGATTCCGATGTAGTTGATGAATTGATGCGAGTTTTAATCACAAACGATGATGGTATCGAGGCTGCTGGGCTACTTGCTCTGTACAAAACTGTCCTGCATTGCTTCGGTGATGATGTCGATATTGCTGTTGTGGCACCGGATCGGGGGCGCAGTGAGTGTGGGCACAGTGTTACCACCGGACGAGCTCTGAAAATTGAGCAGGTGCGTTCCGGTTGGCTCTCGGTTGATGGAACACCTGTGGATTGTGTCAGGGCCGCTTTGGCAACCCTCGAGCAAGAAGTGGATTTTGTGCTTTCCGGTGTCAACGCCGGCGCAAACCTTGGCGTCGATTTACTTGTCAGCGGTACCTTTGCGGCCGCTCGAGAAGCTGCCATGCACGGAATCCCGGCAATGGCAGTCTCTCATTACCGACATCCCGATATTCCCAGCACTTGGGACCATGTTCCTGACTGGATGGCGGCGACAATGAAAGAGTTTCGAGAGAAACTGGAAACACGCGACCCGCTCAATCAAGCAGCAAAAAATGCGATGTTGTGGAATGTAAATCTTCCAGCGATCAGTCCTGATGCTGACATGCCACCGATAGTGCGTTGCGGCGTGGATACCAAACCGATGATTCGTCAGCCTGTCTTACAAGGCAAGTACTTGCGGTTTGCTGCTGACTTTCATGCCCGGCCTCGCGAATCCCGGCAGGATGTCGACCGATGCTTCAGTGGAAACATGACAATCAGCGAGTTCTCCCAGCCGTTTTCTATGTAGCAAGAAATTGCTGGCAACGAACTCGCAGCATTCTGTTGCCCATCTCATCAAGCCGATCACAGGGCAATCCCTTTGGATGATCGCTCATGTGGCGAGACGGCGGAATTGGCTGCCGGTGTGCCCTCGACATCGTAACTCAGCGACTTGGTAACTCAGCTTAATGCCCTTTGAGTCTCAAACGATCACAATTGTTCTCTCGTGAGGTGACGAGCCCTCGAAGCCTTGCTTTCGAAGCATGCTGTGATCTGGGACATGCTCTCCTGCGGAGAAGCACGAAGGCACGCGAACACCCTTTGCACTCGACTACGGTTGCCAGTGAACGCGAACATCATGCCACCCTGATTGCGAGTTGTCCCCTCGCATGGCTCGATAGTCAGGACAATGACACACGCGTCCTCACGTGGCTATGAAGAGAACTGTAGGGTGGCAAACAAGGTGGTTGTTGCCTTACTCATGTGGTTTGCTTGCGATCGCCACATTTGTTTCCTCAAGGGTCATGGCTACTGGAGCCAACCCACCAGCGGCAACTTCGTGACGCTTGAGTTCACCGCGGACGATGCGTACCTCACGCGGTGCTTCGATCCCAATTGCAACCCGGTTGCCCGAAATGCGATTGATGGTCAGGACCACATTGTCGCCGATAACCAGTTGCTCACCTTCTTTACGACTTAACACCAACATTGCTGCTTCCCTGTAATGGAGTGGACTCGTTCAATGTTCCTATAGGTACAAATCACGTGCCAGTACGGACCTTTTGAGGGGGCGACATCGGTATTTTTGAAAACTTGAGTCAAAAGCGAAAAAAAAACAGTCTTTTCGCGATCAAATCACATGCAAAAAACACAAATTCGTCATTTTCCCTACCTCACCGATTCTGCTCCTTGCAGTTTCGGAGTATCAAAACGAGAAAACTGTCGCATTGTGAGATAGATGTCTCGTCTTTTGACTAAAAGCATTATCGCAACGTGCAGTGACAAGGTTGGTCGCAGCAGGCCATCTTTTTGAGCAGAAATATCAGAACGGCTTGCGATTTACCTGTCCCACACGCCAGATTAAGTCTCGTTGCGGAACAGAGCAGTAGAGCCAAATGGTTGGCGAGCGTTGCTTCGAAAAAAAGTTTCGCCGTTTGGCATTTGAATTTGCTGTTCCACTCCAGCGGCAGCATTTTGAATGCCAAATGGGTGTTTGATATTTCAGGAGCTAGTTGAGGTGGGAGGTCACAGCGTCGCGATCAGGTTTTGGGATGACGCCGCGTTCAGTGATGATGCAATCGATCAATTCTGCTGGCGTGACATCAAAAGCCGGGTTCATGACCTGTGCGGCCGGGGGCACAATGCAGATTCCGTGTGGCGCCGCGACTTCATCGCGTTTGCGTTCTTCGATCGGAATGCCGGACCCGTCCGTCAGGGCCAGATCGAAGGTGCTGGAAGGGGCTGCGACATAGAATGGGACCGAGTGGTATCGTGCGAGAACCGCTAGTGGATAGGTACCAATTTTGTTTGCAGCGTCACCATTACCAGCGATGCGATCTGCGCCGACGATGACGGCATTGATCTTTCCGGATCGCAATAAGCTGCCTGCCATTGAATCGGTCAGAACTGTCACAGGGATGCCCGCCTGCGATAATTCCCAGGCCGTCAATCTTCCCCCCTGCAGGAGAGGCCGCGTTTCATCAGCGAAAACTTCGATTGTTTGGCCTTGCTGATGGCAGTGGTAGATTGGTGCCAGTGCAGTTCCCCACATGGATGTTGCCAATCCACCGGCATTGCAATGCGTCAGGACGCATTTGCTACCCTTCAGCAATGTTGCTCCATGGCGACCGATGCTCTTGCACATCTCACGGTCTTCGTCATGGATCGTGATTGCCTCCTGGATCAGTTTTTGGTGCAAGGCTGAATCGTCGGTGGTTGCCTCAATCACGCCTTTCATCCGGTCGAGCGCCCAAAATAGATTGACTGCTGTGGGGCGGCTGGTAGCAAGGTGTTCAGCCGCATTGAGGAAATCTTGGCGTGTTGGTTGCGAAGGCGCGGCAGCCAGACACACACCGTAAGCAGCAGCAATCCCAATCGCAGGAGCGCCCCGCACGACCAACCGCTGAATCGCATCATGCGTTTCGTCAACGGTGCTGCAGGTCAAAGTAACGAGTTCTCGAGGAAGCCGTGTTTGGTCAATCAAAACCAATTTGCCATCGGTGAATGAAAGCGTTTCGGGCGTTTGAGGTTTCGACATGTTTTTGGTTGTTCGTTAATCGGTGTGATTTGGCAAAGGGTGGGCTGAGTGTGGCACACAGAGCGACTCATCCACGGTCGGTATCAACAGGAAAAAATTCTATTGGTATTTCAGTTAGCTGTGTTTCAGGCAAATGATGATCACTTCACGAGGAAGTCATGGTTGTTACGAATGTGGGTGGTTCTGTGAGTTGCACTTGTCGAAAACGTTGTGATCTATTCTCGCTGTGCTTTTCAACCTTGAAAGATAAACCGCCGTTCCATCGGGTACAACACGGCAGTCCCTCAGGCGGCAGTGATGTTGCAACTTGCACCTGCTCTTACCGTTTGGAAGATTCACACGTTAAACTTGTTTGGGCGTTGTGCTCGGACGGTTGCAACACCAAGTTCATTCGTTGGTCACGGCGATGGTCCCGATTCCTCATGAAGATGATTCAACGGGGTGCCAAACGCAGCGGCAACCTTTTGGCTTGCTGCATGGTATGGCTAACTGCAGGCAAGTCAGTAATGGTGAAATGACTAAAATCCTGTCTTCACGCAGTCATCTGTTCGATGATATCCAGGGTGTTGACGCCAGTTAGAAGCAATTGCAATGACTCTCTTTTACTACAACTCTTTATTTCTTGAGCATGACACGGGCAACCACCCCGAACATGCTAATCGTCTGCGAACCGTCATGGAGCGGTTGCAAACGACTGACATCTTCTCGGAAATGCGGCAGCCCGACTGGTTGCCGGCGTCTTTGGATCAATTGCTGCAGGTTCATTCTGCTGATTCGATTACGGAAATTGAAAGATTCATTAACCGCGGGGGTGGGCAAATTGAAGCCGATACTGTTGTCAGTTTGCAATCCTTGGAAGCAGCCCGTACTGGATCAGGTGCTGCCTGTGATGCGGTGCAACGTGTCGTTGCGGGTGAAGCACGCAATGCTTTCTGTTTGATAAGGCCGCCGGGGCACCATGCATTAAAAGAGCATCCGATGGGATTCTGTCTCGTCAATCATGTCGCGGTCGCTGCTCGCGAGTTGGTGAAGCAACATGGTCTTGAACGCGTCATGATTGTCGATTGGGATGTGCATCATGGGAACGGAACACAGGCAACCTTTTGGGAGGATCCGCAGGTTGCCTTTCTTTCGATGCATCGTTCCCCTTTTTACCCCGGTGGTGGAGACGCACATGAAACAGGTGCGGGTGATGGCCAAGGGTTAAACGTCAACCTGCCAGTTCAGTTCGGTACTTCTGCCGTAAAACAGATTGACCGTTTTAAACTTGCAACCGAAAAGCTGGCGTCAGCTTTCAAGCCGCAATTCATTCTCGTCAGTGCAGGTTTTGATAGTCACCGCGCCGATCCCGTTGGGGGCAATGGATTTGAAAGCAGTGACTTTGAGGCGTTGACGCGAATCATGATGGACATCGCGGACGTGCATTCAGGCGGCCGCCTCGTCAGTTTATTGGAGGGAGGTTACAACCCTGATGCGCTTGCAGAAAGTGTTGAGTTTCATCTGAGAACTTTAGTTGAGCCAAGTTTGTGATAAGCAGGTTTGGTCTCATCCGGTTAGAATTTGGGTGGCGTTAGGTTTTGCCGTCTTGCAGTGGCCGTGGCGTGTTTCGAGAATTCTTTTTTTGTTGAGATGGAGAGTGGTGATGTTGCGTTTTACTTTTGTGCGGCCAGTCGTCCTGGTCATGAGTTTCTGTTTGCTCTTGGCTTTTGGAACTCCGCTCCGGGGAGCGGGGAAACAGCCGAATATCCTGTTCGTCTTTTCTGACGATCACGCTCCCCAAGCTATTGGCGCTTATGGTTCAATGATCAATGAGACGCCCAATTTGGATCGGATTGCGAGGGAAGGCGCGATCTTTCAAAATTCATTTTGCGCAAACTCAATTTGCGGTCCCTCTCGGGCCTGCATCTTGACCGGGAAACATAGCCATAAGAATGGGTTTCTTCGAAACGGCAACCGATTTGACGGCACACAGACGACCTTTCCAAAGTTGATGCAGGATGCTGGCTACCAAACCGCAGTGATTGGCAAGTGGCACCTGTCCAGTAATCCGACAGGATTCAATCATTGGGAAGTGTTGCCCGGGCAGGGGAGTTATTACAACCCGGATCTGATCCAAATGAACGGGCAAAAGAAACGATATGAGGGGTACTGCACAGATATCATCACTGAAAATGCATTGAGTTGGTTGAAGGACGGACGTGATCCCGACAAGCCTTTTATGTTGATGTGCCAGCACAAAGCACCGCATCGAAACTGGTCGCCACCGCCTCGACATTTTTCTCTTTACAAGGGAATGGATATTCCAGAGCCGGACACGCTCTTCGACGATTACACGGGACGCAGCAAATTACTTCGAGAAAATGAAATGTCACTGAAAGATCATTTCTTTTGGGGGCATGACATGAAGTTCCATGGTGAGAGTCAGTACCCAGGCCAGTTTCGGCCGGGACTCGCCAACGGGGAGTACCGCCGTATGACAGACGCTCAGAAAGCAGAATGGGATGCAGCGTATCAACCGGAGAATGAAAAGTTCCTGCAGGAGATGAAAGCAGGAAAAATGAGTGACAAAGATGTCATTCGATGGAAGTATCAGCGATACATCAAAGACTACCTGAGATGCATTCAGGCCGTGGATGATGGGGTAGGATCCATGCTTGAGTATCTTGATGAATCAGGTTTGGCAGATAATACGATTGTGATTTACAGCTCTGATCAGGGGTTTTATTTGGGGGAGCATGGGTGGTACGACAAACGCTGGATGTTCGAGGAATCGCTGAAAATGCCTTTCCTGATCCGATGGCCCGGTGTGATCGAAGCCGGAGTCGATGCCAAAGCATTGATTCAGAATATTGATTACGGACCCACCTTTCTGGAAGTTGCCGGTGCTGAGATTCCCGAGGAGATGCAGGGACGCAGCATGGTTTCTATGTTGAAAGATCAGGGGCAGCCATCTGCGTCTTGGCGGGATGCAATCTATTACGCGTATTACGAAAACGCAGCCGTCCACAATGTCCCTGTCCATGATGGTGTGCGTACTGATCGGTACAAGTTGATGTTCTTTCCGCGAACACGTGAATGGAATCTGTTTGACCTAGAACAGGATCCACAAGAACTGGTCAGCCTGCATGCAGACCCCACTTACGCTTCGGTTTTGGCTGGGATGCAAAAACGATATCGGGATTTGCGGCAGTTCTATGACGTCAACTCAGCCGTACTGCCAGCGACCAGAGGAGACGAGCAACGTTGGCGAGAACGCGATAAAATTCTGACGATGAATGCCAAAAAAGGCAACGTCGACTTGGCTTTCATTGGCGACTCGATCACCCAAGCCTGGGAGGGTCGTGGGAAAGATGTTTGGGCGAAGCATTACGGAGATCGCAGGGCAATCAATCTTGGCATCGGTGGTGATCGAACTGAACATGTCATTTGGCGTCTGACGCACGGTAACCTTGGTAAGATTCGCCCCAAAGTCGCAGTGTTGATGATCGGGACCAATAATACTGGACACTTTGATCAGGATCCTGCGGAGGTTGCTGCCGGTGTCCAACGCATTCTGGAAATATTGCAGCAGCGTTTGCCTGAAACCAAGGTTGTGCTGCATGGCATCTTTCCTCGAGGCGCCGACTCGCTGGACGCCAAACGGCTGAACAACATTGCGATCAACCAGAAAATTCGCAGGCTTGCGGACGGAGATCGTGTTCATTACATGGAAATTGGCGATCAGTTTCTTGAGCCGGATGGAACCATCAGTCGTGAAATCATGCCAGATTTGCTGCATCTTAGTCCGAAGGGTTACGAGCGGTGGGCCCAGGCGCTCGAGCCGAAGTTGTCAGAACTGGGACTGTGATACCAGAGGCAGAATCGCCAGTCGTCAAAGGATGATTGGCTTGCTCTGTCTTCATGTCGATCCATTTGCTGGATTGTCAGCCTTCTACATTGTGAAGCGTGGTGAGTCGTTCTTCTCGCGTTGATGAAGGCAGTTCAGGGCAAGGGATCGAGATGGGGACAAGACAAATCGTCGTGGTCGGTGGTAGTCATGGTATTGGCGCGGGGATCGTGCAGCTTTGTGTCGATTCCGGTGCGGATGTCGTGACGTTTTCACGCACTCCGGGTGAGACGGCGGGGCTGACAGGTGTGCGACATCATTCGGTGGACATCGTCTCGGAGGCAATTGAGAAAAGTGATTTGCCGGAGGTCATTGACGGCTTCGTGTATTGTCCGGGAACCATCAACCTCGGACCACTGCGGGCGGTCAGACCCAACCAGCTGAGATCGGACTATGAAATCAATGTCGTCGGTGCGGTTCAAACGCTCCAGGCGGCACTGCCCGGGTTGAAGCGGTCGGCAGACGCCAGCGTTGTGATGTTCAGCTCTATCGCGGTAGCGACAGGTTTACCCATGCACACCTCGGTAGCCGCGTCCAAGGGTGCGATCGAAGCACTGGTGCGAACTTGGGCAGCCGAGTTGTCACCCAAAATCAGAGTGAACGCAATCGCTCCTGCTTTAACCGATACTCCTTTGACAGAAAAATTTCTCGATCGCGATGAGAAACGCGATGCGATGGCAGCCAAGTACCCCATGAGGAGGATCGGGACCGTGAACGATATGGCTGCCGCCGCGGACTTTCTTTTGTCTCGGGAAAGCTCGTGGATGACCGGTCAGATTCTTGGCATCGATGGTGGTATGTCATCGGTTCGGAAGTAAAAGTTTTCATGCTGTTGTGAATTGGGGCGAATTCGTCAGTGGTGTGGAATTCAAGTTCCTTTGCCCACGTGTTCCGATTCACGCGTTTCACGATTACAGATCACTCCAAGTCGCAACTGTGAGAATGCCCGTGCGTGAGGCAGTGCGGTGGTGACGGTTTCATGGCAACTTCTTTTAATATTCCGAAAAGCTAGTTTGTCTGGCTTTCGAATGCACAACAGCAGTCCTGTATAATGAAGATCGCATGTAGGGGCATTCGTTGACAGGGTCAGCGCGGCCCGCTTGCTGTTTCAGTGCATCATTCCAGAACCATTTGCAGGGTGCAAATCATGAGATTGGTTTTAATAGCTGCCGTCTGTTTGCTTTTGACTTTCTTGTCAGGTTGGACGCAGGCCGCAGAAAGAACTTGGCGAGATGTGTCTGGCCAGTATTCTGTCAAAGCCGAGTTTGTTGGGTTGGACGGTGATCAGGTTTCGCTGTTGAAAGCGGATGGGAAAATGATCCAAATCCCGATTCAAAAACTCAGTTCGGTTGATCGCCGTTGGTTGGCACGCAATAAAAAGCAACCGTCAGATGCCAAAGCAGGCACGGAGGTTCTCGTCAGTAAAGACTGGCCACGCTGGCGAGGCCCGAACGCAGACGGAATTTCTCCTGAGACAGATCTTTTGGATCGTTGGTCTACAGATGGGCCGCCATTAGCTTGGTCTAGTGGAGGCATGGGACGTGGCTATTCTTCCTTGGCGATTCATGATGGGAAGATCTACAGCATGGGAAAAAAATCAGGGTCAGTGATGCTGGTGTGCGTTTCTCAGGAGGACGGCCGGTTGATTTGGGAAACCTCGCTGGGATCTGGCAAGGATCCAAACTGTACGCCCACGGTCGACCCTGCCTCTGGGCTTGTATTTGCGTTAACGATCGAGGGCAAGTTGGTTTGCCTTTCATCTGAAACCGGGAAGGAAATTTGGAGCAAAGATTATGCATCCGATTTTCAGGGCGAGATGATGAGCACGTGGGGCTATAGCGAATCGCCTTTGATTGATGGAGATCGATTGATCTGCACGCCGGGCAGCAATCGTGGTGTGCTTGCTGCCCTCGACAAGAAAACAGGAAGAGTCCTGTGGACCACGGTCATGGCTGGAGGAAAAGCTGGTTACGCTTCCCCGGTCATAAGTTTTGGAGGTGGCGTGAAGCAGTATGTCACGCTGGTGGGCAAAGGACTGATTGGAGTCCGCGCAAGTGACGGTGTCTTGCTATGGAACTATCCGAGAATTGCCAACAAAACTGCCAATGTGCCCACTCCCATTATTCATGGTGATCTTGTCTTTGGTTCATCAGGCTATGGAGACGGAGGCAGCGCCCTGTTGCGGCTTGTGAAAGCGGGACGCAATCAGGTTCGCTTCACCGAGGTGTACTACAAAACCAACAAGGAGGTTCAGAACCATCATGGCGGAATGATCCGTATTGGCGATCACGTTTACATGGGGCATGGACACAATAATGGCTTTCCACTGTGCATGCATCTGCCCACGGGAAGAGTGGTCTGGGGACCGGAACGCGGAGCAGGTACTGGCTCAGCGGCAATCACTGCCGCTGATGGCCACCTGTATTTTCGTTATGAAAACGCTGAGATGGCATTGATCGAGGCAACGCCGTCTGGCTACAAGCTCAAAGGAAGTTTCAGGATCAAATCCAAGAATGGCAAGAGTTGGGCACATCCGGTTATTTTGAATGGCAAACTTTTTCTTCGCGACCAAGATGAGCTGCACTGTTACAGCATTGAACAGTAGCAGCTGATTTGTGTGGTCGATGTCGCAATTCCTGTGCAGGATTTTTCACTTGGTCTTTGCGTTTCCTGTGGGACGCACGTAGACCTTGAGACTTTTGCCGGAGTAAGAACTGGCGTTGGACTTGAATGTCCAGTCTCGATGGGGGCCGCTGCTGTTGCCAATCCCAATATCGGCAGCTTCACCTGCTCCCCAGTGGTTGATTGCAAACAGAGTTTGCTTGCCGGTTGTGTCGTGAACTTGCATTGAGCCATAGCCATTCAAAGGATCGCCCATGCTGTCTCCAAAGTCATAAATTGCACCAGAGGCCCCTGGCACGTTGGCTGTGTTCTGAGTTGCGTAATTTCCTGACCAGAATTCGATGTTCCCTTGAATGCCTTCGCGATTCAAGGAGGAAACTGTTGAATAAGATTCCATGCCTTTGACGGGTTGCTGGAAAAATGCATCAGCACTGAACTGAGGTACTGCGATCTTGCTGGCATCGCTGGTGAATGCGTCCATGGAAACAAACAATTTCTGTGGTCCAGCGGCGTCGGATTCGAGTTCAATCAAGTAACCAACGCGGTCAAAGTCTGTTATCTCGCTACTGCGATCGATCTTGTATTCGATCTTGTTTTTCAGCTTGTTCAAGTCGAGTTCGTAAACGAGTTCATAGTCCTCATCGATCGAGAGCAAACTTAGAAAATCAGGCTCCTCGCCACCACGGCAGGCTCCGACTGGCAGTCCCGTGCCGCCGGTCAGATTGGGTTGGGCAAGTTTGTCCCATGCGAAGCGGAAAGCCACCGGCGCGGTGACTGCATCGGAGGACAGCGTCACTGTGGCACCGTCGATGCTGGCAGTTGCCGGTACAAAGGTGCGAGTCCCCGGTCCGATGATTTCGAAATGAGTAGGTGACTTG
>Ga0315321_10000456_pt1 | contig 30082 bp, 18 predicted proteins | sample M180m21515metaG_FD_203464 | JGI IMG/M metagenome (GOLD analysis project Ga0315321, IMG submission 203464) | Ammonia-oxidizing marine archaeal communities from Monterey Bay, California, United States - M1 80m 21515 | ecosystem: Environmental > Aquatic > Marine > Intertidal zone | place: USA...
CGTGAAGACCATTCTGCCCGACGGCAAGGGCGGGCTGGGCGGCTTTAATGTGAAGCTGGAGCAGGACTGGGGCGCGGCCGACCCACTTGCATTGGCACCTCGGCCGCAGCGGAAAGACGGGGAGCCGGTGCGCTTCGGATTCTATGGAATCTCGCAAACACCCGCCGACAAGCCGGGTAGCGGAGGTGTTCTCATCGACTATCGGCTGGGCGACAACCCCACGCTCGACCCCATGTCGATGGTGGTCGACCCGTTGGTGGAGGTCACTCCGGGCGACCCGACATTGCTCATCAGCCGCAGCTATGTGGTGTTGGGTGGCCGATGGATGCCCACGCCGACGTGGTTTGTCTTGCAGCACATGGGGTAGCGGAGGGGCAGGCTCTTCGCCGGCACCATCTCGGTCGATGCCGACGAGGAGAACGGCAATCCGACGCTGTTCGTGGACGTGAAGGGTGGTGGTGAGGTCGTCTACGACAAGCGGCTCTGGCGACGGACAGTCCGCTGGATCGCCGGAGGGTACCGCGTACCTGGAGGCCCGGAGGCGCTGTGCGCCGGAGGTGCGGAGCCGCCGTGCGGCGGAAGCCCTATACCCTATCTTAGAATTCAGCCTGACCCGTGGCCCGTGGGTAGGGGATGACCTCGCGAATGTTCGCCACTCCGGTGGCATACAACACAGCGCGCTCGAAGCCCAAGCCAAAGCCTGCGTGAGGAACGGTGCCGTAGCGGCGGAGGTCGCGGTACCACCAGTAGTGGTCGGCGGGCAGGCCCTGCTCGGCGATGCGCGCATCCAACACATCGAGGCGCTCCTCGCGCTGGCTGCCACCGATGATTTCACCGATACCGGGGGCCAGCACGTCCATGGCGGCGACCGTTCTTCCGTCGTCGTTGATGCGCATGTAGAAGGCCTTGATGTCCTTCGGGTAGTTGATGACGGCGACGGGACCACCGATCACCTTCTCGGTGAGGTAGCGCTCGTGCTCGGACTGCAGATCGATGCCCCAGGACACCGGGAACTCGAATTTCGCACCCTTGGCCTGTTCGAGAACGCGGATGGCCTCGGTGTACTCCATGCGAGCGAAGTCGCGGTTGACGACGGCCTCGAGGCGGTCGACCACGGTCTTGTCGACGAACTTCCTGAAGAAGGCGAGGTCGTCGCCCCGCTCGTCGAGCACGGCCTTGAAGATGTACTTGAGGAAGGCCTCGGCGAGGTCGGCGTCGGCGTGGATGTCGGCGAAGGCAAGCTCCGGCTCGATCATCCAGAACTCGGCGAGGTGTCGACTCGTGTGGCTGCGCTCGGCCCGAAAGGTGGGGCCGAAGGTGTAGACCTTGGACATCGACAGGCAGTAGGCCTCGACGTTGAGCTGGCCCGACACCGTGAGGAAGGTCTCCTTGCCGAAGAAGTCCTGCTTGTGGTCGATGGCTCCGGACTCCGTGCGCGGCAGGTTGGCTTGGTCAAGCGTGGAGATGCGAAACATGTCGCCCGCACCCTCGGCATCACTCGTGGTGACGATGGGAGTGTGGATCCAATAGAAGCCCTGCTCGTGGAAGAAGCGGTGGGTGGCCTGGGCGAGGCTGTTTCGCACTCGGGTGATGGCGCCGATGAGGTTGGTGCGGGGACGCAGGTGCGCCTGGGCACGGAGGTGTTCCATCGAGTGGCGCTTGGGGGCCATGGGATAGGTCTCGGGGTCTTCGACCCAGCCCACTACGGTGACCGAAGTGGCCTTGATCTCAACCTTCTGCCCCTTGCCGCGAGACTCTACCAGGGTGCCCACGACGTCGACCGAGCAGCCGGCGGTGAGCTTCTGGACCTCGCTTGCGTAGTTGTCCAATGTGTTGGGGGCGACCACCTGGAGTGGCGCGAAGCACGAGCCATCGTGGACGGCGATGAAGGACAGGCCGGCCTTGGAGTCACGGCGGGTTCGGACCCAACCTTGGACGCGGACTTCGCTCCCAACGCTTGCGTCGGACACGAGTGCGGAGATGGAGGAGGCGGACGTGGACATCTCGAGCTCCGGGGCAGGCACGGTGCATGGGGCCTGCTGCGAGGCTGCCTCGTTAACCCCGCGGGCAAGGTGCGGGGACCTGCGGAAGTCGTGCCGTCGTCGGATTTGGAGAGAGTGCGACCCACCGACGTGGGGTGTCGGCACCTTGGGGCGCACGATGCTCGCGGGTATGCGGGTCACAGGGCGGCTTACCAGCCTGCGGATGTTGCCCATGGGCCATGGCTTGGCTGCACGTTGCCAGTTGTGCCTGCACGCGGGGGGAGACTGGATGTGTCCCCACCGTCGAAGATTTGTCGGCCCAAGGCGTCGACCCCGCCACCCACTGAGGAAGGAGACCCCTTGCGCACCATCGCTCCCCGTAGTGTGCATTCCCTCGAAGATGAGCTTGACCACCTGCTTCAGCAGGTTGTGGGCGCCGCGGATCCTCGCACTCTGTCACCCGGGGACTACCGCGCGCTGCGCACCTCACTCGCGCGGCGAGGTGTGCTGCGGCATCCTGGACTGTCCGGAGCGCTTCGCTGCCGACGTCTTCAGCCGGATGCCGTGCTGCGAGGGACTGCCACTCGGTCGCAGGCCTGCCGTCCGGTGGCGCGGGCACCTCACTGGGAAGGGCTGGGCGCCTGAGCGACATCCTCAGCCCAGGTCACTTCCACTTGAGCTTGACCACACCCATCGGGTCACCGGCCACGAGCAGCACCTTTCCCCCCTCGATGAACGCGATGGCCTGCACATCGCCGCCGAAGTCGCGCTTGGCCAATAGGGTGTTTTCGCGGGTATCCCAGACGGTGACGCGGCCGTCCTCGCCGGCGACTGCGAGTGTGCGACTGTCGGGGTGCCACGACAGATCATTGACGTCGTCGCTGTGACCCTTCAGCGTAAACACCAAGCGACGGGTGTGGTTCTCCCAGATCTTGACGGAGTTGTCGTCGGCTCCTGTGGCGAGTCGGCGCCCGTCGGGACTGATCTCAAGGGTATTGATCCAGTCGGTGTGGCCCACCACTGTGGCGAGCTTGCGGCCACTACTGGCATCGAGCTGGATGAGGTTGTCGCCAAACGCGCCAAGACCCACCCAGATCTTGCGGTTGTCTTTGGTGAACTGCAGCGCACGTCCCTGGCTGCCGACGTTGACATCCCACTCTACGTTGTCGCGTCGTCTCATCACCACGCGGTAGTCGTCGCCGCCGGACACGTAGCGCTGCTTGTAGCCGCTTGCGTTGCGTTCGAATGCAATGGAACGCACATAGTCGGTGTGGGACCGCTTCTGAACCAGCTCCTCGCCATCGCTGGTGTCCCAGACCACGACGTGGCCGTCGTCGCAGCCCGAGGCGATGAGTCGTCCGTCGTCGGACATCGCGAGTGCACGCACCCAGTCGGTGTGTTGCTTGTGGCTGGCCACAGCGTTTAGGTTTGACAGGCTGCAGCGCTCGACCGCATGTTGGCGATTGCTCAGCGCGAAGTGTTGGCCGGAATTGGACAGCGCGATGCTCAAGCCCTTGTTGAAGCTGCGCTTGTGCTGGGTGGTCAAGACACTGCCGGTCATTGTGCCCGTGCGGGAGAGCTCCGGGTGGGCAGAGCGCTTGTGTTGGTTGAGGCAGCTGGGGCACAGCCGCTTGGTGTCTGGACAGCCAGAGACGTTGCACCACACGGGGTCGGTGCTCGGAGTCGCGTCGCAGCTGGCGCAGTGCTTCAGCTTGCGGTGCTCGGCCAAGCAGGACGAACACATGCCACCGAGGTTGGTGTGCTTGTCGCACTGCTGTGTCTTGATGGACAACGCGCTGCAGGCCGAGCACGTTTCTGTAGTGGGCGCGGGGCCGGGTTGCAGGTCGATGCGACGGAGAAGTGCAGGGGGGTGGTCGCCTTCGTCTTCGCCGCCCGCGACGATGAGCGACTTACCGCCGTCGACAAAGCCCACCCCGTACAGCTCGCCGCTGAGCTCAAGGATGCCCAGCAGCAGGCCGGTCTTGGTGTGCCAGATGTTGAGGCGACCGCCCTCGGCCACCGACGCGAGCTTGGGCTCGGTGGGGTGCCAGGCCAATGCGCGCACGTGGCCGGTGTGGCCGCGGAGGGTGAACTGGCACTCGAGAGATCCCTTGGTGATGTGCCAGATCTTGATGATGCCTTCGTCGCAGCCGGTGGCCAGGTAGTCCGAGCAGGGACTCGACTCGACCGCACGCACCCAGTCGCCGTGAGCCTCGAACTTGCGGATGACGTCGCCGTCGTTGGGGTCGATGCAAGCTAGATTTTCTGTGCCGTCGGCCAGTCCGGCCCAGATGCGGCGGCCGTTGGGGGTCCACGCCAGGGCGTGGATCTGGTCGCCGAGGTTGGCGGTCCACTGCGCCTTGCCGCGGACGTGCTTGATGACCTTCTCGTCGTCGCCGCCGCTCACATAGATGCGACGATAGCCGGTGTTGCCCAGCGCCGCGGGCTCGAAGACCACCGCACGAACGTAGTCACTGTGGGCCTTGGTTGCCTTGAGCTTCTCCTGGTCGGAGTTGTCCCAGATGACCACGTGGCCGTCGTCGCAGCCACTTGCGATGTACTTGGCATCGTGGGAGATGGCGACCGCGCGGACCCAGTCGGTGTGTTGTTTGTGGGTGTGCTTGGTGGACAAGGAGGTGACGCTGCATCGCTCGACGGTGTTGTCGTTGGTGCCGATGACGAAGTCACTGTGGGCGAGCGCGGTGGCGAGGCCGCGGACGGTCTTCATTGCACGAGTTTCGCTCACCTGCAGGCGCACGCCCTGACCGGGTTTTGCGCCGGGCTTGGTGCCCCCGACTGTAGGCTTGCCGGGGGCACGGATGCCATGGGCCGACTGCTTGTGTTGGGCCATGCAGCTCGGACATACTTTGTCGGTGTCGGGGCAGCCGTCGTGGTCGCACCACTCGACACCCCCCGCTGGGATTGCATCGCAGCGCGTGCAGTGGGACTCCTCTTTGTGGTCCGACAAGCAGGACTCGCACATGTCGCCTTTCTGGGGGTGCTTGGAACACGCCTCAAGAGCATTGGTGCGGGCACTACAGGCCGCGCACTGCTGCAGATCGACCGCGCCGCTGGGCGCCCAGCTGAACCGACGCAGGCCGGCAGTGTCATCGGCCCACAGCAGCTCCCGGCCGCCGTTCACGAAAGCGATCGCCTCTCCATCGGCGGATTCGCCCTCTTCGAGAACCTGGAGCAGTGCGCCGGTGTGGGCATCCCAGATGGACAGGCGGCCGTCGTCTGCGGTGGCAGCCAGCATGCGGCTGTCGGGATGCCAAGCGACGTCGTTGATGTCGTCGCCGTGAGCATTGAGAGTGTGCTTGAGCGAGTTGCTTTGGAGGTCCCACACCTTGATTGCGTCGTCGTCGCTGCCTGTGGCCATCCAGCGACCATCGGGGCTGATGCGCAGGGCATTGATCCAGTCGTTGTGACCCTCCAAGGTGGCGACCTTGGTGCCGGTGGAGGCGTCGAGCGCGATGAGGTTGTTACCGAATTCGGCGAGACCCACCCAGATACGGGCGTTATCGACAGTAAAGTCGACTGCGCGGGTGCCGCTGTCGTGCTTGAAGCGCCACAGCTCTTCGCGGTGCTTGCGCATTGAGACGACACCATCGTCGCCCACCGTCACAAAGCGCTGCTCCCAGCCGCTGGTGCCGCGCTCGAACACGATGTCGCGCACGTAGTCGCTGTGAACGGTCTCCTCGATCTGCTCGTTGTCCTCGAGGTCCCACAGCACCACCTTGCCGTCGTCGCACCCACTCGCGATGAGTCGGCCATCGTGCGACAGCGCCGCTCCGCGCACCCAGTCGGTGTGTCGGCTGTGTTGGGCGAGCTGCTGGAGGTCCGACACCCGGACGCGCGCCATCTTGTGGTTGCTGGTGCCGACCACGACCTCGTCGCCACCTGGTCGAGTGCCAATGCTCTTGACCCGGGTGTTGTCGCTACTTGCGGCCCGAGTGAGTGTCACCCCCTCTGGGAAGCCACCGGACTGCGAGGCTTGCGTGGGACGGGGCGGTGCGCTGGCAGGCCGCTCGGCCTCTACACGAAGTCGGGCGGCCGCAGCGGGGTCGTCGGCAAGGGTCTCGAATGCGTCGGCGAGCGACTCAAGGTGGGCGGCCCGGTCTCCGCGTGCTCGGCCCGCTCGCACGAGGTCGGAGGCTGCCTCGAGAACGGTGGCTGCTTCGTCGATGTCACCGGCGAGCTCCGACCATGCGGTGGCGACAGCCAGCAGAGGAGCCACCCCACCGGTGCCATCGGACACCGCCTCGCGCCAGCCGAGCATGATGCGGAAAAACTGGGCGTCGTTGCCTTGGGCATGCGCCTCGCCCGCCAGCATGCGCCACTCATCGACTGTGTTGGCGCGGTCGCGGGCGCTGGAGAGAGTGCGCTTGGCGTCGTCGGGCTGCCCGAGCACCGTGCGATGGATGCGGCAGAGGGTGACCAGCTCGGTGGCCGTCGAGGCCCGGGCTTCCCACTCAGCCATCAGGGCAAGAGCCTTGCGCTCATCGCCCAGGAGGTGAAGCCAAGCGTTGGCGGCGGCGGTCCATCCGGCCGCATCACCCGACTCCAGACCGAGGGCTTCGCGGGCCCCGCTGTCGTCTTCGGCGAGCAACACCCAGGCATGGGCCAGACCCGCGCCCAGCAGAGGTCGTCTCGACCCGGTGAGTCCGACTTGCACGCGGGTGATGGCGCGCACCAAGCCGCGGCGGTCGTCGACCACCATGGCGCGGGCGGCGAGGTGGTCGAGGATGTCCTTGGCGGGCGCCTGCGACAGAGCGGTGGACGAGATCTGCTTGAGGGCCTCTTGAGCTTCTTCGCTGGCCCCGAGGAGCTGGGCGCGGGCTTGTGCGAGCCACGCAGAACGAGCCACCGGGTGGGACAGCCCGACTCTTTCTTGAAGGCGAGTGTCGTGGGCGACGGACTCGACAAGTCGCAGGGCGCGGGTCTCGTCGTCAAGCACATGGCGAGTGAGTCGTACCAGCTCGAAGAGGTCGCCGGCGTTGTTGGTGGCCTGGGCGGCGCTGCGCACGGCACTGCGGGCCTCGTCGGCGCTCTTGAGTCGGGCGGTGGCGAGCACGCCGATGGTGAGAGCGGACAGTGGCAGAGCGTCGAGCTCTCGCTGAGCAGACGGAGACTGACCCGCGAGCGACCGGAGCAGGCGGGCCACTGGGCGCTCGTCGGACTCCGTGATGGCCCGAAGGAGCACATCGTTCTGGTTGGTGGCGAGCAGGGACGGGCCGTCGACACAGGCCAGCACCTTGCCGTCGCGACGGGTCCAGCCCTTCACGGCGCCAGCAGCGAGCAGAGCGGCCGTGTCGATACGCTGGACCACCCGCCAGCAGTGGTGGCCGCCGAGGTCGACGGCGTGGACGTCCGACCGCATGGTGAAGGCCACCGTGTCGCGGGAGGCGACCCGACGCAGGTGGTCGGTGATATGGCTGGCGAGTCCGGCCCATGCGCCCGAGCTCGCGGGGCTGGCTTCGGCGTGGAGCTCACAGAGCGCGGCCACGTCGGTCCACAGCTTCCAGGAAGCAAAGCCCTCGGCCCACACGTGGTGCTCGCCGGTGGGGTCGGCCAGAATGCGCTTGACAACCTCGTTAGCGTTGATTGGAGTCGAGGCTTCTCCGGTGGGGCCTGTGTAGTGGTACTGAGTGGAGGGTCTTGGCTCCGGCTTGACGGGCGTCACTGGCGCAGTGCTGCGCTGCGGCGCGGGTGGAGGTGCGGCCTCGCTGTGCTTTCGAAGCCACGCATCGGCTTCTTGGTCGCTGATGGGCGTGGTGGAAAGCTCCACCCACTCTCCGCCGACGCCGAGGCCAGCGCTGCTGTCTTGCTGGGCGCCCATGTTGCCAATCTTGCCCACCTGCATGGCGCTGAGGTCCATGTTGTAGACTTGGGTGCCGGCCTGTCCGTGGGCTTGGGCCACCGTGAACACCACTGCGCGGGTGCGGAAGTGGCTGGCTTTGCCCGTGTAGGTGTGGGTAGTGAAGAGCGCCCGAAGCTCGTGTTGGCCGGCGACCTCGGGCTTGAGGCGCACCGTGACCACCTCGTCTCGTCCGGGACCGACACCGGGGGAATCCACCTGCACTAGACCCTTCGTAGACGACGTCACTGCCTGCACTTTGATGGTGCGCAGTCCCTTGTCGCCCGCATTGGCGAGCCGCAGTCGGATGACGCAGAATTGCTGGGCTCGGAAGGACCGCATCGAGGCCTGGTCGATCTGCACCTTGAGCGCGGCGGTGCGGCTCTCCTGGTGTGCCTTGAGCAGCCGCTCATGGGTGTGGATGGACACGTTGAAGTGGCTGCGGGCGTCTGCCAGCTCGCGTCGCTCCCACTCTTCGAGCACTCCATCGCTCATGAACTGTTGGAACATCGCTTCGTACTCAGCGACCTTGGCGGGGTCTTCGGCGGCGAGCTCCTGTGCCTTGGCGACGGCCTCGGCGACAATTGGGAGATCCGACCATCCTTTCCAGTCGTCGAAGCCCTCCTTCCACAAAAAGTGGTCGGCATCGGGCGCTGCCGTGACAAAGCCTGCAATGGCATCGATGGGATGCTCGCCTTGTCCACCCGGACCGCTGTAGTGGAAGGGTCCGGTGATAGGTTCAGCTGGCTGTTGGGAACCGCATCCCCCACAGAATCTGCCGGGCGGCTGGAGGGACGCTCCACACTTCACACAGGTCATTGGGGCCTCGGTCGCAGTCAGCGTATTTCTAAGGCTGGCAGCATATCGAGGCGGTGGTCTCGTTTCACTTGTGATGTCAAGGGCTACTGTGGCCGCTCCTACAGCAGGCGCATGTTGTCGGTATTCTCGCATTCGTCCGCCTCCCGTTTGCCACAGGGCGGCGCGGAGTTCCCCGGATGAGCGTCGGGCGCTCGAGCGCGGGTGGAGGTTGTCCTTTCGTCCCTGCATGCCGACCCGGCGACCTTCTTCCCTGCCCGTCCCGGTCGTGAGATCCCACCGAGCCGGGTGATTGCGGAGTCGTCCAGCAGTCGGGCGAGCAGCTCCGGGAGCGGCTTGCGAGAGACCACCATCGGCAAGGTCGAGCTGGCGATGGGACGGCGACTCACTCACCTGCTCCACAGGGGGTTAGCGGTCGGGGGTCCTGGAGCTTTTATGTCGCCCCGAATCTTCTCCGTGCTCGGTCTCACCGCTCTTTTCGCAGCTTGTGGCGGAGATGATTCCAGTAAGTCTACGGATGATCCCAGCGACGACGTCGCCCAGGACACTGCGGATACCGCGGACTCGGGGGATGCCACAGGTCCCGACCCCTACGATGTGGAGGTCGGACCCTTCTCGTCCACAGTGCGTTGGACCGAGTACGGTGTTCCACATATTGTCGCAGACAACTACGGCTCGATTGGCTACGGCATGGGCTTCGCGTTTGCACAGGACCATGTGTGCACACTGATGGATCAGATTGTGATGGTCCGCAGCGAGCGTGCGCGGTGGTTTGGGCCCGGGGCCGACGACCTCTACCTCAACCAGGACTTCGGCTGGCTGGGTCTTCGGGTGGTGTCCGACGCGGAGAGTGGCTGGTTCGAGCTCGACGCCGACATCCAGCAAGGGCTCATTGGCTACGCGGCCGGGGTGAACACCTATGTGGCCGAAGTAGGGATCGACAGTCTCCCGGATGAGCGGTGTGCGGGTGCCGAGTGGGTGCGTGAAATCAATCACATCGACCTGCTGGCCTACTATCTCGCGTTTGGGCTTCAAGGCTCGGGCTCGGTTTTCGTCGATGCGGTGGGCTCAGCGGCTCCTCCTTCGATGGCCACGTCCACCGATGCGCCCCGCTACGCGCCGCCGCCCATCGAGCGCACTCTCCAGCTCATCGCTGAGCCACCGTGGGGGTCCAATGGCTGGGCGCTCGGCTCCGACAAGACCGCCTCGGGTGCCGGCATGCTGCTGTCCAACACCCACTTTCCAGTGGTCGGCGAGCGCAAGTGGCACGAGTCTCACCTCACCATTCCCGGACAGCTCGATGTCTACGGCGCGTCGCTGATGGGTGTGCCGCTCATCAACATCGGCTTCAACCGTTCGGTCGCCTGGACCCACACCGTGTCGTCCGCTCCGCGCTTTGTGGCGGTCATGCTGCAGCTGGAGCCTGGCAATCCCACTCGCTACGACCACTACGGCACCATGAAGGACATGGACAGCGATGTGGTGTCGGTGGAGGTTCTTCGCGGCGGGGAGCTGGAGACCGTCGAGCGCACCCTGTGGTTCTCCGAGTACGGGCCCGTCATCAACGCCCCCGTCGTCGGCTGGTCCAGCACTCTGGCGTTTGCCATCCAGGATGCCAATGCGGACAACCTGGGGATGATTCCCACCTGGTTTGACATGAACCGGGCCGACTCGATGGCCGAATTCCAGGCTGCTCACGAGACCCACGCCGGCATTCCATGGGTGCACACCATGGCCGCGGACACTGAGGGCACCGCCTGGTACATCGACAGCTCGGCGGTCCCCAACTGGAGCGAAGAAGCCGAGCGCGCATTCCCTGAGCTGCTGGCGACCGACCCCATCGCCAACCTGTTCTACGGCTATGGCGTGTATGCAGTGCCTTCGAGCGATCGCACCTTTGCATGGGTGGAGGAGCCGGGAGCGCGTGAACCGGGTCTGGTGCCCTACGACAAGATGCCGCAGGTCACTCGCACCGACTACGTCTACAACGCCAACGACAACCACTGGCTGAGCAACGCAAGCGCCCCACTCACCGGCTATCCCTACCTCTACGGGTCAGAAGAGACCGCACGCTCCCCCCGCACCCGCATGAACCTTCGCTACCTGACCGCTTCGGGTGCAGAGTGGGCTGTCGGAGAGGATGGCCGCTTCGACCTGGAGGAGCTGGAGGCCGCCGCACTGTCGGGTCGCAGCATCTTCGCAGAGGAGCTGCACGATGCTTTGCTTGGCCGTTGCTCTGTTCACGCCGATGACCGCATCCCGGTCGAGGGTGCCGACGAGCCCGTGCATCTCGCTCCGGTGTGTGCAGCCTTGGCCTCCTGGGACGGACGCGTCGGGGTCGAGAGCGTCGGCGGCGCCATCATGCGCGAGTTCCTCGGCAGCGACGTGTTCACGTGGAACGACTTGAAGGATGGTGGAGCGCTCTGGGCTGAGCCCTTCGATGCCGACCTTCCCGCGACCACGCCTCGTGGGCTGGCTCCGGTCATTGGTGTGGCGACGGAAGACCCCATCCTGCGCGCCCTTGCATTGGCTACCGTGCACATTGAGGCCGCCGGCTTCAGCGTCGATACCGCACTCGGCGACATGCAGTTCATCGTGCGGGGCGACGACCTCCACCCCATTCCCGGTGGTCCGGACCTCGAGGGCACCATCCAGATTGCCACCTACAGTGGGGGTGCCAGTGCGACCCTGCTGGACGTTCCGGGTCGGGGGCGGGTGGTCCATGAAACCACCGACCTCACCGAGGATGGCTACATCGTCAACTACGGCAACTCGTGGGTGATGACGGTAGACATGGGGGGCGAGTCGCCTTCCGCACGGGCCATCATGACCTACTCTCAGGCAGAGTACCCCGCGTCGGAGCACTACGCTGACCAGACGGAGCTCTACGGCACCGAGCAGCGCCTGCGCGCCGTGAGATTCGACGAGGCCGACATTCAAGCCGATCCCACCCTTGTGGAGCGGGTACTGACGTACGAGGCCGGGGGCTGAGGTCCCTCGCTGTCGCGCTCGACGAGCTCGCGTTCCACCCGCTCCGGTCGGCCCAAGAGCTGTTGCGACAAGGCGATTCGACCAGCCATGTGTTGGCCTTGCGCGACCGTCGCGGCGAGTCTGAGTCGGTGGCCGCAGGTCTTGTCGCCTGGATATAGCCGGCGCGACAAGGGCACCCAGATGCTCCAGTAGGGCGACCGGCTGTGGCTATCACCTGCCGCCGCTGATTCCGAGGTAGAGTAGGTGGGTTCCTCTGCCCCTGGTGAGCGTTGTCCCGTCGAAGACTGAGTGCTGGTCGCGTGGTCACCGCTGTGGCGGGGCTGCTCGTGGGCCTGATCTTGGTGGAGGGAGTCGCCCGCACCTGGTCACCGTGGCCGGCGTCCGACGCGATTCGGCGGACTGCCATGCAGGGGGTCCTGCTCCAGCACGACCGTGCTCTTGTGCATGTGCCTCGCCCAGGCGTATCTGCGACCATCTGGGACCCCGAGTTTCAGGCCCACATCCGCTTCAACAGCTTTGGGATGCGGGGGCCTGAGCCGGTCCCATTGGGTGGCAATGGGCGCCGGGTGTTGTTTATCGGAGACTCATTCACCCTCGCTCTACAGGTGGCGGAGCAGGAGACATTTCCGGAGCTTGTCGCAGCCCGTCTCTCAGAAGATGCACCCACTCAAGCCTGGAACGCCGGGGTGGACGACTACGGAACCTGGCAGGCTCAAGGGCGGGCCGAGGCACTGTTGGAGCGGGGGATGCGCTTCGATGCCATTGTGTTGATGTTCTACCTGGGCAACGATCTGGTAGACAACTTGCGGTCACGACAGAAGCGCAATCGTGCTCCCGCCAACCCAGCGGCTGCGCCCCCTCCGCAGCCGGCGCCAATGCTGGTGTCGGCTGCGTGGGGCTCGCTGATTTCGAGCCAATGGGAACGGAGTCGAGACCTCAGGCACCGGGAACGGCTCGCACGTGAAGTTCAGCTTTGGTGCGATGATGCAGCGCTGGCGGCCATTGTCCCCGAGACACGCCGCAGCTTGTACGATCTCGCCCGGCTGGCTCGGAACACCGACACTCCGCTGGTGGTCGCGCTGGCCCCTCCACAGACTGTGGCGCGTCCAGACCATGGAGCTGCGCTGGCAGCTGAACTTGGGTTGACAGACTTTCAGCCGGACCGCATCACCAATGCCCTGAAGGACCTCATGCCTCGGGGCGTGGTGGTCTTGGACCTTACCGGGCCCCTGCAGGCGGCAGCCCGCGACAAAGAGCTCTTCCTCCGCTTCGATGGGCACTGGAATACGGACGGGCACTCCGTTGTCGCTGATGCGCTGACCGAAGTGGTGGCCTCTACATTGGGATCTAGTCCCCATCGATGACGGGCGACCGGTAGCTTAGCTGTCCATTCAGGGGGCTTGGCGCACACCCGCGGAGTCTGCGTCCTCAGCTCAGGCACACCAGGACCACGATGGTGGTGAGGGCAAGCAGAAGGGTCGCGCAGCCTCCTTTCTTCCCTCTGCGGAATTTCTTGAACCAGTCAGCGTCGTTCATATGGACTCTCGCGGGCGGTCATCTTCGGGACACTGGCTGTAGCCCAGCTCACATTTTTTGGACAATCTGGGAACCAGTGTGATCTGCTGCGGTCTGTGGTGGTGAGCCTGCACGGGAACCCGGCCCCAAGCCTCCCTGCCGACAGGTGCCCCCCGTTGTGTTGCCAACCCAACCGCGGTCCCACGCAGGACTGCGGTTTATTGGAGGAGCTTATGTCCATGTCCCGCCTTGCCCTTGCTGTCCTCATCGCTGCCGTCCCATCGCTCGCTCTTGCTCAAGATGACGAGGCGCCCGTTCCCGAAGAGCGCACCGTCATCTACGCGGAGCGCACCGAGCTTGAGTTCGAGGGCCTGGACGTCGATGGCGCGCTCATCCGGCCGCACGGCGTGTCGGTCAGTGTGCGCCGCGTTGGTGAATTCAACCCGATGATCCGCCTCCGCACCGACTTCAACCCGGAGATCGCCGAGTCGCTCGACTTCATGAAGTAGGCGCGCTTCGGGCCGCATCGATGGCCTCCATCGCCCCCACGACGCCCATGAAGATGGCGTCTGCGGCGGCCCAGGCGTCGGAGGTCCACTCGCCCAGCTCATCGCCGGTCCAGTGGCGGGTGCAGCGGTAGCCGGCACCGACTCTCTGGAGCAATGACGCCGCAGTAGTTCCCCCAAGCCACGCGCCTGCTTGGGCCACGATGGCGTGAAGTTCGTCTTCTTGGATGGCTTCCTCGCCGCTCGCGCCCAGCCAGCGTCGGTAGACAGCGCGCTGTCCGACCTCAGCGTCTCCCAGTCCCGGCTGGCGGGTGCGCAGCAAGACACGCGGATGACGGGGGTCGAGGTCGAGTGCGAGGACCTCCCCCTGCTCCATCGCCGCGACCGCCTCGGCCAGGTCGTCGAGCAGGTGCACGGACCATGTGGGCATGGCGTCTCCTCTGCGGTGAGAAGGCCATATTCGCTCTCATCGGCGCTGCCGACTTGCCGGTCTGCGGTCGGCGAGGCAGGGTGGCCGACAGCTGTGTCGCTGCCGACGCCGATGGAGAGCCCATGCGCACCCGCCCCCTCTTCGTGTCCCTCCTCGTTCTCCTCGCTGCAGGCTGTGCCGATCCCGGCAAGTCGGGTGGGGACACCGGTGATGGCTCCTCTTCTGATGACACCGACGACACCGACGACACCGACGACACCGACGACACCGACGACACCGACGACACCGACGACACCGACGACACCGGCGTTCCGAGTGATCCTGTGTGGACCGGTGGCCCCTCTCTTCCCGCCTGTAGCCCCCAGGAAGGCACCAGCGACATCGTAGTGCTGAGCGGTGTGGTGCTCACTACCGATGGTCCTGTCGCAGGCGTCGTCAGCTACGACCGCGAGACCGCGCTGATCGACTGCGTGGGCGACGAGTGCAGCGTGGGCAGCGACGACACGGTGGTCTGCACCGATGGCGTCATCGCCCCGGGACTCATCGACCCCCACAACCACCTTCAGTACAACGTGACCCCACCCTGGCAGCACGACGGCCTGTTCGTGGACCGCTACGACTGGCGCAGCGCGGGCGACTACTACGACTACCGCGAGGCCTACGACGACATCTCCGACAGCTACAACTGCGAGATCATGAAGTGGGCCGAGCTCCGCGTGTTGGTCGGCGGGGGCACCAGTGCGGTGGGCTCCTACGGGGGGGCCTGCATCGAGACCCTCGTGCGCAACCTCGACGAGGATGGCGGCGCACACGGGTTTTCCAGCTACGATCTCGACTACTCAGCGAGCACGGTCACCACGCGCTTCGACAGCGGCGATGGCGCGGACATCACCGCAGACCTCGCCACTGGTGACCTGGATGCCTCGCTCAACCACGTGGCCGAGGGCATCGCGGGCAGCGGCACCCCCGAGGTCGACCACATGTTCGCGGTGGGCATGCACGGCGACGGACAGGCATTCGTCCACGCCACCGATGCGAACGTGGGCCACCTGGCGCGCATGGCCGGCGATGGCACTGCCATGGTGTGGTCCCCCCGGTCCAACCTCGACCTCTACGGCCAGACCTCTCCTGCGGATGTGGCTCTGCGGATGGGCGTGACCGTGGCGCTCGGCCCGGACTGGACCTGGTCCGGCTCGATGAACCCCCACCGCGAGATGCGGTGCGCCCACGAGTACCTGTCCACCCGAAATGCCTCGACTCCGGGCGACGACAAGTGGGACGTGGAGCTGTTCCACATGGTCACCAGCACTGCGGCTCGGGTTGTGGGACTCGACGGGGTGGTGGGCTCGCTTGAGTCGGGCATGGTGGCCGACATCTCGGTCTTCGCCCACTCCGAGTTCCCCTATCAGTCGATTGTGGAGGCCGACGCAGAGTCTGTGCGACTGGTCATTCTCGATGGTCATGCGCTCTACGGTGTGCCCGAGCTGGTGACCCCTCTGGCCGCCGCTCCGGACTGGTGTGAGTCGGTCGACCCGTGTGGCGGCGAGTCCCGCAGCATCTGTGTGCAGTCCGCCGAGAGCGGTGACGACGCCCAGTCCATGGTCGATGTGGCTGACATCCTCTCCAGTGCGCTGATGACCGCCGACAGCCACCCCGACCACTCCTACGCCAACGACCTCCATGGCCTGTTCTACTGCGAGGACACCCGCGCGAGCTGCGACCTCTCCAACGTGGTCGCCGATGATGCCGATGGCGACGGTGTCACGGACTCAGAGGACATCTGCCCCGATGCCTGGGACCCCGCTCAGCTCGACTGGGACAGCGATGGCGACGGCGATGCCTGCGACCCCTGCGCCATCATTCCCGGCGCTTCGGCGGAGGACTGCGCCAGCTCGTCGACCGACTGGGATGGCGACGGCCACCTCAACGAAGACGACGGCTGCCCCGTCCACTACGACCCCGATCAGCTCGACAGCGACGGTGACGACGTGGGCGATGCGTGCGATGTGTGTCCCGATGCCCCCAACCCTGGCAACGGTCCGTGCGCCATACCGCTCCGCGCCGTGCGCGACCCCGGTCACGCCGACCACCCGCCTGAAGGCACAGCCGTCACTATCAGTGACTTGGTCGTCACCGCGGTGGGTTCATCGGGCTTCCACGTGCAGGACCCCTCCGAGTCTACCTACGCGGGCATCTATGTCTACACCTCCTCGTCGGTCGGCACGGCGGTGAGCGAAGGCGACGTGGTGACCGTCACCGGCACCTACGAGGAGTACTATGATCTCTCGGAGATCACTGGCCCGACTGTCACCGTGACGGGGTCGGCCGCGGTTCCTGCTCCGGTGCTCCTCGACCCCTGCGATATTGGCACTGGCGGCAGTCTCGTCGAAGACTACGAGTCAATGCTGGTGCGGGTGGAAGGTGTCGAGGTCACCGACGAAAATCCGGACGCCTCCTCCGGCGAGGACTACGGCGAGATCGAGGTCGACTCCTGCCTTCGGATCGATGACGGCATCATTGATGGCTACTCCCGCACCTTGGGCACTTCGTTCGAGTTCTTCCAGGGACCGCTCCACTATGCTTTCTCGAACAGCAAGCTGCGCCCGCGCACTTCCGACGACTGGCAGGTCGTCGAGTAGGCCCCCGACTATGTCCCCGACTATGTCCCCGATTAGGTCCCCGATGCCGCCATCGTGATAGCGTCCCGCCGACTTCTTGAACCTGTGAGGTCCTTGTGTCGGCAAACAACCAGATTGTGGGCATCGGCGCTGCGCTCGTCGGCGGCATCGTGCTCGGAGGCGCTGTCGGATACTTGGCGCACGCTACCTTCGCTGAGCCGGAGTTGGTGGTCCCGCCGCCGGAGATCATCGAGCAGCAGATCTCCGAAGAAGACCTCGCGAAGCTGTGTGAGGTTCTCACCGACGATGAGAAGACCAAGGTGGTCGCTGCTCAGGAGCGCGTGGTCAGCCTGCGCGATGAGCTTGAGGCCAAGGAAGCTGCGCTCGCCGAGTACAAGGCGAAGGAGATCACCGACGATAAGCGTCGCAAGGCGGCGGCCTCCAAGTGGCGTGAGATGGAGTCAGAGCTGGATTCACTGCGGTCCAAGCTGCAGGTGGCCGAGGAGGAGCGCGACGTGCTTCGTGTCGAGCTCAAGCAGACGCTCAGAGACCTCGACAAGCAGATCGCCCAGACCAAGGCTTACAAAGAAAAGGCCAAGGAATACAAGGAGAAGTCGACCGTCAACCTGTGGTCGAGCTTCAACAATGGGGCCAAGGTTGAGATCTGCGATCGGGGCACTCGCAAGCGCCACGCCAAGTGCCACGATGCGGTCGAGTCGGCCCTTTCGCAGCGGATGCGCGACAAGTTCACTACATGCGTGGACACCTACCAGGCGGTCCCTGAGCTGAGAAAGCTTGAGAAGGGAGATGCCATGCCGGCTTTCGCAGAGACTCTGCCGGACAACAACAAGTTTACCCGCAAGGGCTGGGTCATCGTTTTCTGCGACCCGAGCCTGCCCGAAGCCGGCGGAGACGACGGGCTTGACCTGTGAGGTAGGATTCCCGGCGTCGCCGTGCGATTCGGCAGCGAAGGAGTGGGCATGGGTGACGTGGGAAAGAAGCTGCTCAAGAAGGTTCGGGCGGCGGTGGAGGACGGCCTCACGCTGCGGGTGGTGACTGTGGTGGGCGACATCACGGCGGACATCCGCGACCAGCCGGCCGGCAAGTCCGACGTCAAGATCAGCGGCGACGATCAGCCGAGCATCACCACCGTGTTCGACCTCGTGGATGGGGATGTGCGCACCTACGTGCATCGCCGCTTTGTGGAGCAGGAGGCCATGAAGCCGATGCTCAAGTTCCATGAGGATCGCGAAAAGCTTGCCCACGAACGGGTAGCCCAGAACCTCGAGCTGCTGCAGAGCTTCTATCACTTCGTGAAGTCTGAGCTGGAGGACGACACCGCCTCTCCTGGCGACCCACCGATACCGGATGCAGGGGGTGCGACACCGATCGAGTCGGGGGACACTCCCCGGACGAGTGTTGGCGCCGACGGAGCGGAGTAGCCGATGGGTGGCGGGCATCCGGAGTGGCTGCAGCACTCTCTGGAGCACCTCCAAGAGCTGTTTGTGTTGGAGGTGAACACCGTCGTGAAAGACGAGATCACCGCCCGGCCTGCGGGCAGCGTGGGGCAGAGCTTGGGGGCGCTCGTCGTCCAGTACGAGGTGGCGGTGGGACTTGAGGCTGCGGCGATCGAGCAAGGTCCGGAGGCTGGCACCCTGGCCCAGCTCTGCGCGCGTCTCGAACGGCTCCACGTCGTCACCGACCCGCATGCCGATGGTGCCGACCAGATCGAGAGCCGACGCCGCATTCACAGCAACACTGCCGAGCTGGGCCGCATTCTCGCGCCATTGTCTAAGTGGAAGCCGGGTCTCAAGGTCGAGCAAGACGGCAGTGACCATGCCTCACTCGACGCTGTTCTCACCGAGCGTCGCCGTATTTCTCTGGCCGATGTGTCCCGGATTCGGAAGATGTGCGACCTGGGGCTGGAGGTGGTGGTGTTTCAGACCCGCGTGCACCTCGATGGCGATGTCATCACGCGCGTGGCGGAAGACTGGCACCACAACGGCGACCCCACATTGCTGCTCAACCTGCACAGTCAGGGTGTGGAGCGCGGGGTGTCGTTCTGGCGGTCTCTGGGCGAGCTGGCTGTCGACCTGTTGAAGCTGTTGGGTGACCAGAAGAGGCCCAGGGCGGAGTGACTGCGCCGTCCAGCATCACCCGGAAGCACCTCCTCGAAGGCTTCATCGAGGTGGAGACGACGCTCGATGCGCTCGGTGTGTCTACGCGCCTGTACTTGAGCGGGGATGCGGTGCATTGGGTGGACCGTCGGTGGCTCGATGGACCGCAAGATGCGCTGGGCGAGGTGTTGCAGGCGCACAGGATGGCTGTGAGCAGAGCCACGCGGTTTCCTGTTGTGGACGTGCTGCGACACGGGTTGGTGTGGCTGGAGGAAGCCCGCAGCTGGACCTGGACGATTGCAGGGGGCTGGGCAGCGGTGGAGGTGGGCTTGAACTGGGGGGAACCGCTGGGTGGACAAGCGCAGATAGAGGTGCTTCGGCCGCTGGGAGCGTTGGTACTGCCGCTGCTCTGGACCATGCTGCACCCGGTGTTGCGGAAGCTGTTGGCGTGGGCGGCGCTGCGACAGCTGCGCGCAGTGCTCGACTCGACTGCGGAATGAAGGCACAGCGGACGCCTCGCAGTTGTCCGGGTGCGCGCGTGGCCGGTTAGCGGACGGTCTAAGTGACAGTGGACTGTGCCGTCCCCCGTGCGCCACACCGTCACCGTACAAGTCGACGAGCTGGGAGCCCCGTTGCGTTTCTACTACACCCGCGAGCCTGGCCCTGAGGGGCAGCTGCTGACCGACGACGGCGACGCTCCCGGAGTCTCCTTGGCTGCGTTGTTGCGCGCAACAGGACCCATGCCAGATCGGGCAGTGCTTGAGCTGATTTCCTACCTGGCCGACATCCTCACCATCTCCGAGGAAGACCGAGCGGTCCACGGAGCCATCTCGCCCGAGGGGATCTTCATCGATGAGGGGGGAGCGGTGTCCATCGCTGGCTGGATGGCCCACCCCCGACCCACCCGTGCGCCGGAGGGCCGCGCCGTCGGTCCGTCCACCGATGTGTTCGGGATCGGGGAGGTGATGCTGTCGGCCATGACGGGTCGGCCTCTCGCCGAGGCGCCCCCCAACGACCGCGGGGTGTACGACGACCACATTCTCGGACGGCTCTCCGAGGTCGACTGGGCCGCGATGGGCCAGAAGAAGTGGGTTGGGGAGGTGCAGCACTTCGTCTGCGCCATGCTCGCCCACGGTCCAGAAGAGCGTCCCCAGTCACTCGATATCGCCAATGTGCTGGGTGGTGTGGCCACTGTGGCGCCGGGCGACGACCTCACGGTGTGGTCCGACCTCGTGATGGGCGCCGATCTCAACGCGCGCTGGGACCAGGAACCGCTCGGCCGACCCGCGTCGCTGGACGCCCCGCAGCCCGAGCCGTCCTACGAAGAAGATCTCGGCGGTCCGCAGGCCATCGGCGACTCTCCGGTCAGCAAGACTGCGGCGCTCCGCTTGCGCAAGGCAGCCAGCGCGAAGGGGGAGAGCACCGCGTTCTGGAGCCGCGACAAGATCGCCGCGCTGCTCGAGGACGACGACGACGATGAGCCCGTGCGCGCGACCTTCGTGCCCACCGGAAGGGCTGGCCGGACTGCGCCGCCTCCGTCTCCTGGTCGGTTTGATGCGTCCACTCAGCGGGCGGCTGCGCCCCCCCCTCCGATGCCGCCCTCCTCGTTTGATGCGCCCACCCAGCGCTCCCCGGCGCCGCCCCGTCCCACAGGTCTGCCGGCTCGTCCGCCAGCTCCCCCGGCGCCGTCTCCTCCAATTGCGGCGCCTCCGACCCCACCCACAGCTTCGCCTGTGGCCGTTGCGCCTCCTCCTCCGCAGCCATCGCCGATGCCCACTCCGGCTTCGGTGGTCTCGGGGCCTACCCCTCCCACTCCGATTGCTGCGCGTCCTGTTTCGCCGATCGCGGTCGCGGCGCCCGGGGTCCCGGTCGCTGACCCGAGTGCAGACTCGGGCGAGAAGGGGAGCTCCAAGACACCGCTGATCATCGGCCTCGTGGTTGGTTTTGTGGTGCTGTGCATGGGCCTGCCGCTGGTTGGCGGCGGGGTCTGGTACTTCCTGAATTCGGACGTCCAGAACGGTGGCTCCGATGCCGCTGAGGTCGACACCTCGGGCGGTGGCGAGGATGCTGCCGCCGACGAACCTCCGGCAGACGACTCGGGCGACACCGAGGATGCGGATGCAGCCAAAGCCGAGGAGGAGCGGAAGGCGGCCGAGGCAGAAGCGGCTCGCAAAGCGGAGAGAGATAAGAAAAAGTCCAGCTCATCGAGCTCTCGCCGGGGCTCCTCGACCTCTGGTCGGAGCTCCTCGTCCGGATCGCGCAGTGGCGCGTCTGGCTCTCGCCGAGGGTCATCGTCTAGTTCCAGTTCTAGCTCCCGCCGGGGATCGTCTGGAAGTGGTTCCTCGGGCTCGGGCACAGGCTCGACAAGCTCGGGCGGCACCTTCCCCGCTACCGTGCGGTTCGTGCACGATGGCGTTGAGACCACACTGTCCTGTGGCGACGGTCAGCAGCGTGTTTTCGTGGGGTCCACCCGCATGACCTTCAATGAGATTGCGACCTGTCGGGTCGATGCAGGTGGCCAGCGCACAGTCGTGCAGGTCCGCAAGGCCGGCACTTCCACATGCGCTGTCTCGGGCAACAAGCTGCGCTGCTCTGCGCCCTGATGGCCGTCCACCGCAGCCACACCCGCTCGGCGATGACCGTGGCGCGTTTGGCTGCGGTGGCCGGTGCTGAAGTCATTTCCGAGGGGCGCCACCAGCCGCTCGATGTGGTCAACAAGGGGGCGGTCGATCTCGTCACCCAGGTCGACCTCGCTGCAGAAGCTGCGGTGCGGGCGGTGCTTGCGCGCCTCACGCCTGGCGTGCCGGTGTTGGCTGAGGAAGCTGGCGGGGCACGCGAGGCCAGTACGCGCTGGATTGTCGATCCTCTCGACGGCACCACCAACTTCGTCCACGGCTTTCCGCACTACGCGGTGTCGGTCGCGTTGGAGGTCGACGGAGTCCTCGAAGCGGGCTGTCTCGTCGACCCGCGCTCCGGGGACGTCGCGCTTGCTGGACGCGGTGCTGGAGCCACCGTCAACGACTCTCCCATCCGGGTGTCCGAGACGGCTTCTTTGGGCGAGGCGCTGTTCCTCACTGGCTTCGGCTACGATCGTCGCTCCCGGCCGGACTTCTACCTGGAGCGCGTGCGGAGGGCGCTGGTTGCGGGTCAAGGACTGCGTCGATGTGGTGCAGCGACCCACGACTTTTGGCACATCGCCTCGGGGCGCGCCGACGTCTACTGGGAGTTCGGGCTCAGCCCATGGGATGTGGCGGCTGGGATGCTGCTTGTGCGCGAGGCGGGTGGACGCGTCACCGATCTCGATGGAAATGACGTAGACATTGGTCATCCCGAGATTTTGGCGTGCACGCCGAGGCTCCACGCGGCGGCTCTGCAGCTGCTGGGACCCGGTCCGCGGTGAGCTGGCGTCATGGAGTCGGGCCGCGCGCCCAGCGACGTTGATACACTCCGCGGGCTCCCAGCACAGCTCGGAGCAGATCCGTCCCCATGGTCGGGTGGGCGATCTCATCTCGACCCAGCCGGGCCGAAGCGGGACTGAGCGGAGGCGTAGGCTTCCGAGGAGCAGAGCGCGTGGGCATCTCCGTCGGCATCGATCTGGGCACGTCCAACTCGGTCGTTGCCACTGTCTGGGACGGTCAAGCCGTCGTGCTAGCTGACGCCGATGGGCGGTCGGTGCACCCCTCGGTGGTCGCCTTTGGCTACGGCCACTCGGTCGTCGTGGGGCAGCCAGCCCGGCAGCAGCTGGCCTACGCGCCCGAGAACACGGTGTTCTCGGCAAAGCGCCTCATTGGCCGTCGCTTCGGGTCTGAAGAAGTCGACCGCATCCGTCGCGCGGTGAGCTGGGGGGTGGCCGAGGGGCCCCGTGGCGATGCCCGCGTGCGTGTGCAGGGCAAGGTCTACGCGGTGCAGGAAATCAGCGCCCATGTCCTCGCCCACATGAAGTCCATCGCCGAGATGGCCACCGGCCAGCCGGTCGACGGCGCGGTGATCACAGTTCCCGCCTACTTCAACGACCAGCAGCGCCAGGCCACCCGCGACGCCGCCCAGATCGCTGGCCTCAACTGCCTGCGCATCATCAACGAGCCGACCGCTGCGGCGCTCGCCTACGGCTACGGCCAGGGACACCGCCAACACATCGCGGTCTACGACCTTGGCGGCGGCACCTTCGACATCTCCATCCTGCGGCTCGACCACGACCTCTTCGAGGTTGTCAGCACTGCAGGTGACACCTTCCTGGGCGGGGATGACTTCGACATGGTCATCTGTGAGCACTTGATGGGCGAGCTCGAAGCCCAGACCGGTGTCGACGCCCGCCAGAATCCCGCCGCCCGCGCCAAGCTGCTCGATGCGTCGGAGCGCACCAAGCGGGCTCTGTCGAAGGTTCCGGCAGTCGCCGTCAAGGTCCCTGGACTCGGCCGCGACGACGCTGGCAATGCCATCGGGCTGTCCACCACCCTCGACCTCAACGCGGTCCAGCGGCTCACGATGCCGCTCATCCAGCGCACCTTCGCGGTGGTCGACGAGGCGCTGGCCCAGGCCAACCTCACCTCGCAGCAGGTCGACGGTGTGCTCCTTGTGGGCGGCATGACTCGCTTTCCGCTCATTCGGCAGGCTGTCGGTCACTACTTTGGCAAGGAACTGCTCGACCACCTCAACCCCGACCAGGTCGTCGCGCAGGGCGCCGCCATCCAGGCGTGGAACCTCACGAGCTTCACCGAATCCCCCGACGCGGTGCTGCTCGACGTCACCCCGCAGACCCTCGGCATTCGCACGGTCGGAGGCTTCGTCGAGCCGATCATCGCGCGCAACACGCCCATCCCCACGTCGATGACCAAGGCCTTTCACACCGCGCAGGACAAGCAGGTCGAAGTCCGGGTGCAGGTGTTCCAGGGCGAGAGCCGCATGGCCTTGGACAACGAGGTGCTGGGTGAATTCGTGTTGTCCGGACTGCGCCCCGCGCCCCGTGGCGAGGTCAAGGTGGACATCACCTTCGCCATCGACGCGGACGGCATCGTGCGGGTCACCGCCCAGGACCGCGAGACCGGCAATGCCGTCGACATGACCCTCGAAGCCAGCTCCAACCTCACCTCTGAGGAGGTCGAGGAGATGCGGTTCGACGAGGTAGGCTTCTGATGCGTGGTCTGCTTGCCGTCGTCATCCCCCGCTTCCAGTCTTTGTCCTGAATTGCCGCCTGAACCGCTCGAGGAGTCCCCATGCGCGCCAGTCGCCGCCTCAAGGTCGAGGTCGAGGCCCTCCATGAAGTCCTCGGAGACCTCGACTACTACGGCATTCTCCTGCTCGATCGCGACTGCGCTCCCCACGAGATTGGCGATGCGTTTCGGCGGGAGAGTCGCCGTCTGCACCCCGATCGGATGAACAGCCTCGGCGACACGGGTGCCCAGGATCAGGCCAACGATATCTACCGGCTCATCAACGAGGCCTACCGGGTGCTCAAAGACCCTGAGCAGCGCGGCCAGTACGACCAGCTGCTCACCGACGGCGTCACGCGCATGACCGACGACGCGCGTGCAGGTGCGGCGGCCGATAAGCGGTCCAATGACCCCGCCCACGCCGCCAAGCACCCCAAGGCCGAGACCTACTGGAAGATGGCCCTGCGCGACTGGGACTCCAAGTCGTTTCGATCATGTGTGATGAACATCCAGTTCGCGATGAACTTCGAGCCGGACAACGAGGTGTTCGGGGAGTGGTTCGAGAAGGCCAAGGTGGCGCGTGACGAGGCCGAGTCGAAGCGCGAGAAGAACCCCTACAAGCTGCGCTTGATGTAGTTCGCAGCCTGCGGCGGCCAGCTCAGTCGTCGCTCTGGATGCTGCGGGCGAGACGGAAGCCCACCTGGTCGTCGGCGATGTCTGCGGAGAGGCCAATGCGACGGGACAGCGCTTCCGCCAGAGAGCGACTGCGCCAAGATGCGCCGCGAACAGTGCGCTGGTCGGCTTGCTCATCGCTTTCCCAGCTCACCTTGCCGTCGTCTGTCGGAACGGTGTCGGTGAAGGCGTTGGTACACCACTCCTGCACGTTGCCAGCGAGGTGGCGGCAGCCGTAGGGGCTCTCGTCGGCAGGGTGCTCGCCGATGTCCACCGGGCCACTGGGCGCGGCCTGGGATGCCCACACACACGCGCGAGAGGGATCGTCGCCGTGTCCCCAGGGCAGGCGTCTCCCATCGACGCCGCGGGCTGCCTTTTCCCATTCAAGCTCATGAGGCAGGCGCCAGTCTTTGCCGGTGCGCTGCCGTTCCCAGCTTGCGTAGGCCTGCGCGCCAAACCAGCTCACGCCCACCACGGGGGCGTTTGCGCGCCACTGAATCGGGATGGCCCGGGTGGGGAGCACAAAGTGGCCGCGATCATCTCGACGCCAAGCACACTCGCTGGTCCCAAACTCTGGGGCTTCGCGGCGGGGGGCGAACCGAAGGGCATCGGCCCCGTTGCCAGCGTCCACCAGCGTGTTGAGGAAGGTGAGGTACTCGCGGTTGGTGACAGGGTTTGCGCGAATCACGAAGCTGTCGACCCACACCTTGTTCAGGCTGCCGTTGCCGTCGGACAGCTTGGCGGGGCCTGCGGTCACATAGCGGTCTTCTGCGCCAAGCTCGTCCGCGCTGGGCAGGTGGATGGGGGCGCTGAGGTGGGTGTCGGGGTGCTTGGGGTCCCAGCTGCCGCCGCGGTCCACCACCACCGGCACGACGACTTCGGCCCGACCAGGCGCGCGAATGCGAAGCCGGTAGCTGGCCATGGACAGCTGGTAGTCGGCGATGGGACTGCGGCCCAGCATGCGCACTGGCACCACCCGGAGGCGCCTGCGATGCGGTGCGAAGCGCTCGAGGAACACATCCGCGCCGGTCACGGTGGTGGTCACGTTGAGGTGGCCGGTGCCCTTGAGCCAGTTGAGGTGGTCCGCGCGGGCGGGGTGGTCGCTGGGGAGTGCGGCGAGGTGTTCGCGCAGCCGCTCCTCTGCCATGCGTCGGGCGGGCTCGTCGTGGCGGGCCTCGGCCTCGTCGTGGTCTTTGCGGAAGCAACTGGCCAGAGCGGCGTGAGGCTCGGGCATCTCGGGTGCCTGTGTGGCGGCGGCGTGGAGCAACTGGCGACGCTCCAGCAGCTTAAAGCGGGCCTCGCGCTCCAGCAGGTCCGCCCGGTCTTCCAGCTCCCAGAAGCGGTGCTTGTCGCGCTCGGAGGCCCAGGTGGGGGTCACCGACCGCAGGGACTTCGCTTGATCGCGAAGCTGGGTGGCTTGTCCCCGAAGCAGCCGAGCATCATCGACCCGACTCCAGGCGAGGTCGACCAAGCGACGCACCCGTGAGCGAGTCTGCGAGCCGTCCAGCCACTCATCGACGGCTTCTCCGAGCTCGCTGGCGCTGCTGAACCGGTCGGTGGGTGTGCGAGACAGGGCCCGGGCGACGATGCGAAGCAGTGGTGCAGGGGTCGAAGGGGACCGTTCTTGCAGGGGGGTAGGAGCTTCGCGCTGGACGCGGTCCAGGATCTCGTCGGCGCTGCCGGTGTAGGGGGGAACGCCGGACAGCAGCTGGTAGAGGATGGCGCCGAGAGCGTAGACGTCGACGCGGGCATCGAGTGGTCGGCCGGTGGGCCGGATCTGTTCGGGTGCGAGGAAGGCCGGGGTGCCGAGTGTCTCCAGGCGGATGCTCCCGGTGTTCTCGGCGAGTCCCCAGTCCACCACATAGACGGCGTCCTGCTCACCCACGAGGAGGTTCTCGGGCTTCAGGTCGAGGTGGAGGGTCTGGCGAGCGTGGGCGAATGCCACAATCGCGCACGCCTGACGAAACACCCCGAGCATGCGCGGCACGGTCCACTCATTGGCGGTCGCTTCATCTTGCTGGTGCCGATGCAGGAGCTGGCCGAGGTTTTCGCCGTGGACCTCCTGCATCGTGAAGTAGGGCCGTCCGTCGCCCAGCTCGCCCACATCGTAGATGGGCAGGATGCCGGGATGCTGCAGCCTGGCGATCGACTGCGCTTCCGCGAGAAAGCGCTCCCGCACATCATTGTTGCAGCTGTTTTCGCTGCGCAGGATCTTCATGGCGAGCAGGCGGTTGAGCCTGTGGTCGCGCACCCGCAGCACTTCGCTGGTGGCGCCGGAGCCAAGGTGCCCCACGATGGAGTAGCGATCGCTGTCGCTGACAGAGTCGATGACGAGGTGCGAGCCCTGGCCAAGCTCCGCGGGGAATGCGCCGTCCGATGCGAGCTCTGCGACGGGGTGCTCCGCTGCCCCGAGCGTGGGGCGGCGAGGAATGATGGTGGGCTGAGCATGAATGCTCGCCACCGACGCGGCTGGCGTTTGGATGGGCATCTCAAAGAAGGGATCGGAATCGCGATGCCTCTCATTGAGGGATCGCGGCCAAAATATCCGTCTTTTACCCGATGCGTTCACCGTGGAAGTACCAGCCCCCGCTCGGGAAGCCAGTGGTCTGCCCTTCCCACCAGTCGCGCCACGCCCTCAGGTGGGCCTGCTGCACTCGGTAGGGGCCCTCGGCATCGAACGGCAGGCGGTGTCCGGTGGAGATGACCAGCTCGTCGTAGGAGGTACGGCGCACTGCGGCGTCGGCGTGGTCGAGGCGCTCGATGAGCAGGCCCGGGTCGAAGGTCTTGCCATGGCGGTAGCGCTGACCATCGCGGAAGTTCTGTTTGTGGCGATCCCACCAAGTCATCCAGCGGTTCCGAAGAAGGCTCTCCTCGGGGTCCTCGTGGTGACCGGTGATGAGCTCCAGAGCGCCGCTCGCGACCTGCCCGCGAATGGGGTCGCGGTGTGCCAGCACGTCGATCAGACGCCCGACCGCGCGAGGATCCCCCAAGTAGCCGAGACCGTGGACGGCCCCCAAGCCAGTGGCGTCCTTGGACTCCACAGCCCGGTACAGCAGCAACAAGTAGTTGGGGCCGCCGTAGCGACCGACGATCTCGCCGAGGCTGCGGTGGGCGTTGGGCTGACGACGGGCGAGCGCCTGGGCCCGCGCATCGACACCGCGCCACTCCCCGAGGAGCAGCAGTGCCGTGCTGGTCTCCTCGGATAGGTCGCCCTCTTCGAGAAGGGGTAACAGCACGTCAATGGCAGCTTCGTCGCCTACACGCCCGAGGGCGACCACAGCCGACTTTCGCACCGAGCGATGCTGGCTGTGGTGCACCAGCTTGCGGAGGACGGGCCCTGCAGCGGCTTCTCGGCGCCATCCGAGGACTTCTGCGGCGGCAGCCATGCCTTCGGGGTCGAAGCCGCCTTCGAGGGCTTCGAGCAGACCGTCCACGAGGGCTGCGTTGGGGGACCGCGCCATGGCGGCGACCAGCGCCCGACCGGGCTGGCCCTGAGGCCGCACCTCAAGGAGCTGCTGGAGCAGAATTTCAGCGGCTTCGTAGGACCGGTGGGCCGCGATAAGGTCGACCGTGGCGACGTAGCGGGCCAGCGTGGGGTCGCTGCCTCCTCGACGGACGCGCTCGACCCCCCGCGCAGCCCCATCGAGGTGACCGGCGAGGGTGTGGACCACGCGGGTGTCACAGTTGGCGATGGCCAGTCGGTGAGCCCCCAGTCGACGCTCCGGACGCTCGGCGTCGGCGCGGGTGAGAGGGGGACGGGCGCGCTGGGCGTTGGTGCGGTCTCGGGCGTGCTGAGCGGCGCGCTCAAGGTGCCAGCCGATGCTGCGGGCGGGGTCTCCGCTGGCTGCATCTGCGGCAGCCACGCCGGTGGCCATGTCGGCGCTTCTGAAGAGGCTGCGGGCCTTCTCAGCTGCGGGTAGCGCGCCGAGCGATGCCAGACGGAGCTGTGCCCAGGCCTCTCGTACTGGCAGGTTGAGCTGGCCGAAGCCCTCGGCAGCTCGGCCATAGTCGGTGGCTGCGCTGGCCTCGTCGCCCGTGAGTCGGAACAGGTCGCCGCGCCGCAGCAGCACCCGGTACATCAGCTCGGGGGCGCCGTCAGCAAGGGTGTGGGCATCACGCCACGCGGTCTCCGCGGTGGGGCCGTCTTTGGCCTGCCAGGCAACATCGCCTTTCAGCAGGGCCAACTCGGCCATCAGCCGTGGGTTCGCAGTGCGCTCACATAGACGCCCGGCCTCGGTCAGACAGGCCTTGGCCTGGTGCATGCGCTCATGGGTACGATGTCGCTCGGCGGACAACAGCCAAGCCTCGGCACGCTCGTCGGCGTGGAGGTCGGCGGGATCGCGGCGACGCTTGGGCGCGAGAGCCTGGCGCACCTCACCGAGCATCGTCTCGGCCCAGGGTTCTTGGCGGATGACCGCGATGCGGGCACTCACGAGCAGTCCGCGGGCGGGCGCGGGTGCTGGACACTTGCGGAGTCGGCGGAGTCGGCGCTCGGCGTCGTCGTGAAGGCCGAGGTCGACCAGAGTGCGGGCCAACAGGAGCGTGGGCTCGACGGCAGCAGGCGGACACTCAAAGCCCACCATGCGGTCGATGGCCTGGCCCAGCCACTTGGCCGCTTCGTGGTGCTCGCCGCGGGCCAACTGGGTGTGGGCGCGGGTGACTGCGACGATCTCCACCAGCGCACCCTGCTCGGCATCGCTGACTTCGTGGACACCTTCGGTCCAAAAGCGGGCGAGCTCGCGTTCCCATGCGAGATCACCTGCTGGGAAGGCTTTGTGGAGCTTTGAGACCAGATCCGGACCCGGCGTGGAGTCGGTGATTCCGGGGGGAAGTCGCACGGACCGCAAGGCGTGGAGGCGGGCAAAGCGGGCGCCACCCGGGTCGTCTGCATCAAGCACATCGGCGAGTGCGGTCCAGGCCATCAGCAACTCGGGATTGCGCGCGGTGGCCTTTTCGAGAAGTGCTCGGGCGCGGGGAATCCGACCGGCCGCACGGGCGCGGGCCGCATCGGCGACGAGCAACCATGCGCTCTCGGGATCCACATCCAAGCGGGCGTCGAGCACTGCGCCTGGGTCTCGCAGTCCCTCGTCGAGAATCTTGATGGTGCCGCTCAACCAGCGGTCAAAGCGCTCGTGGAGGGGGGTGAAACGCTCCTTCTTGGCGTCCCACTGGCCGAAGGCTGCGCTCTCCCCATCCTCGGTGAGCCGCACAAACGCCCAGCGGTCATCTGCCGCCGGACCGTCTGCAAAGACCACGACCTCGGGGCTGCGAGTGGACGCGGGGGCAAGCTCAGCGGCCGGACGAATGCGAAGGGCACCTCGAAATAGGACCGCTCCGTTCCACCGGCCCAGGAAGCGCTGGAGGATGAGGGGAAGCTCACCACCGGCGTTTGCGCTGCCCCGCACCAACGCGTCGGACGACGCGCCGG